>Ga0209190_1001741_pt1 | contig 15068 bp, 22 predicted proteins | sample M_140205_XF_Meta_FD_187315 | JGI IMG/M metagenome (GOLD analysis project Ga0209190, IMG submission 187315) | Freshwater microbial communities from Lake Montjoie, Canada to study carbon cycling - M_140205_XF_MetaG (SPAdes) (version 2) | ecosystem: Environmental > Aquatic > Freshwater > Lake... | reverse complement strand
GTCTAGAAGTCATGGAAAAAACCGCTAGTGGTTTATCTTTTTTCCTGATGTTGCAGGCTCGACAAGCTGCAGTGAGATTGTCTGGGCTGTTGTCTCCACCTTTACTGCGTGGAACTATGTGATCTACTTGGCTCGCTGTGTCGCCACAGTATGCGCATGTGTAGGCATCTCGCGCAAGGATTCGGAGTCGCAGCTCTTGCCATGCTTTGGTTCGTATTCCTTCGTTAGCCATCTGATGCTTCTTCTTCTGGTTTGAATTCTTTAAGTATTCCGTTGAGTTCTTCTTGATACCTGTCGATTGTGTCCAGTAGTTCATCTAGTGTCTGTAGTAGTTCTTCGATGTTCTTGTTCATGTTCTCTCTCGTTATGCTCGGTAGGGCTTCGGTGGGCAGGGAATGGCTTATTGCTAAGCCACACCTACAGCATGCCCGTATAGGGGTCGTCTGGTCTTGGTCATGGAGTCTCACGACTAACTGCGCCTTGTGATTAGGAATGCTACAGAGAGCATGGGCAGTTCGGTTCATGCTCGATTCCTAATCTCTTCCCTGTCGGGAATGTTTTGTCTGGCTCACACCCAGACTACGAAACGCCATCTGACGGCGGTTTAACCGAGTGTGAGTCGGTCGGTAGTTATACTCTTACTTAGAGTCGGTAATTCTTGGGGAAGCATTGTCGCTCTTGAGACCCATCGCCTGCCGATGGGTTTCACCATTTCTGGGAGCGAATCCATTCCCTACCTTTTGGAGTTATCACTCTAACCATGTTTTGTCTTCCCATCGATGAAGCGCGTGTGAATAGCGTGTCTTCGATTAGTCCGAGATTGCGAAGGGTTGAGCATCGGGTTCGGTATTCGATTCGGAGATCGAGTCCAGCTGCGACACAGGCTTCTTCATCGGTTAGTCCGTTGGGGTTTCGTGAGTGTGCAACGAGCAGTGAGAATGCTTGTGTCTTGACTTTCGGGAGAACTTCCACTGCAGCTCTTTTGCTGGTCGCTGGGTCTGATTTGCGTGACATCGGCTGGATAGGTGGTAGAACAGTTCTCCCCACACCACTCCAACGACATAGCGCACAATAATCTGCGCCTTTTGGTTCACCGTGTTCACATTCCTTTACTTCCATGATGGTCATTCCCTAGAACCAAGTATCTTTTATCATCGCAACAATCAAAGTCAAAATAAACAATGAAGCTGCCCCCATAAATACCACTAACGATATGCCCATCGCCACTTCAATCATTTCTTTTTAGCCGCCTTCTTGATTGGTGTTGCTGGTGCGATTGGTGGTTGGTTGCGAGCGATTTCGCAGGTTAGGCATGAGCCATCGGAGTACAGGAGTGACCCACATTGAACGCATCGATGTATTTTGGAATCATTTGTCGAGTCGGTCATGGCGTTCCTTAAGCTGCTGTATGAATTGCACATCATCTCCAACGATTGCGATGTTCGCAATTAGGCATGATACGCAGAATGGGCTGTCTGTATAGATTCCGTCTTTGCATGGTTTTGTTCGATTCCATGCTTCGCGGATGATGTCCGATAGTGGTGGGATGTATGTCATGTCAGTTCCAACTGCTCTCTGGGTCTGGATTATTTGGCTTCTTCCCTGCGATGTAGCCTTTGGCTTTTAGTTCCTCGATGAGTTTGGATGCGCCAATTTTGTCGAGTTTTTTATCCGCTGGGATGCCGTTGATGGTCTTGAATTCGTCTACATAGTCATTCATCGCGCTGAATGAATAGTTGAATAAGGATTTGATGAGCGCGTATTGCTTCTCTGTCATTTCCATCCCAATCGGATTCACGGGTCTGGTCATTTGTACTGGTTCGACAGGTATTCCCCATGCATCGACTTCGGGCTGTGCGCTCCGTGCTTTAGCCTGTTCGACTTCCTGCAAGGTTGCGATTCCCTTTTGAAGTCCGATTCCTGCAGCTGCACACGCTCTTCCCCATGCGCTGGTCTCCAGATTCATGATTTCCGAATTGCGTGTAAAGTTTGTTTTGCCGACTGCTAATTCTGCAGCTGTGCCGATGGCTGGTCTTGGGTCGTCTGGAGTTCGATACAAGTATGCGATTCCCCAGATAAAGTCTGGGTTGTGTTCCAAGACTCCTTTGAACTCGAATTGCAAGACCATTTCTGGGAATTTTTGCAGTGCGAGCAGGATGCGTTCATCGACTTGGATGTAGTCGTTCATGTTGTAACTCATAGGAGTCCACGATTCCGCAGAATAACTGTCCGCTGGCAGACTGCCTTGTGTGTTCGACCGAGTAAGTGACCGATTTCGCGGTAACTTTTGCGACCTTGTTTGACTGCATAGATGAGTGCTTCGTCTTGTTCAGTAGTCCATTTGCGTTTGGAAGTTGGCGCTGGTCGATAGGTGCGCTGGGTCTTTACTTCCTGAATGATTGGTGCTTTTGGCAGTTCTTCAGCTGCAGTTGTTTGTGCAAGTAGTAACTCGATTAGGACTGCCTTTGGCAGTCTTCCCAGTAGTGCTTTCATTTGATAGATTTGCTGTTCCATGTTGTTTTAGTCCTTTATTCCGAGATCACGGCGAACTTCATCATCGATTGGAGTGTCGCTGAATGGTTTCCATTGGCGGTCGTTGCGCACATAGTAGATGTGATAGTACGACAGTGTAAGAACCATTCCTGCCATTGTTGTCCAGAAGAGAACTCGCATTGGTGCGACATCCATTCCTGAAACACAGAACCCGATTGTGATTGCGGATGCAAGATGTGCAATTCGTAGGGCTTTAGCTGCGGTTTGTTTTTTCATTTGCTGTTCCTTTGTTTGATGCGACATCTACCCAATAGCGCACGACACCACCGATTCGGACTGTTTCGATTTTTCCGCTCCGTTCCCAATTCGCCAAAGTTTGGCGAGACACTTGGAGAAGATGTTGTGCTTGTGATGCTGTGAGTAGTTGTCTCATGTTCCCGACTATACCTATTTGGGCAGATTTTGGCTATTTTGTTCTCGGCGTGTCACTGCTAGCAAGTTCAGGATTCAAGAATCCCATGAGTCCAGCAACAATCGCTCCCATGACTGACCTGTATTCAAGCGAGAATTGGGTTGCTTGCCATGATGCTAGGAACGCAATCAGACCGAATGAGATGGGCTTCGGCAGGTTGGTCATTCTTATCTTCTTTGTCATGACAGAGCCTTCGATGGGTCTACAGCATCCACAGCGTAACGGTAAGGCGCGATTCGGGCTTCTAGGTGTAAATGAACCGCTGAACAGTTCCCTGTCGCTCCTACAGCGCCTATGACCATTCCTTGCGTGACCTTTGTTCCTGCTGGGATTGGTAATTTGGATTCAAGATGTGCGTAGATGTAGCGAACCGAACCATGCTGAATGACGATGTGCTTGCCATACGCTTCTCCCCACATAGCTGCGATTATGATTCCATCGGCGACCGCTTGGACAGGTGTGCCACGCTTTGCACCATAGTCGATTCCAGTGTGCCATCCGCAAGACCATGAGTTCCCCTTGCGACCGTATTCACAAGTCACAGGAGCAGTGACAGGTGGCTTAAATTTTGATGGTTTCGCGACCGCTTTTTTTGCTGGCGCTTTTTTTGGTTCAGTCATTTTTAGACTCCTTGATAGGTAATCGACCAGACTATCTGATCTCCGCTGGCAATAGTTTTGGGCTTGTTCGTGTTATTGAATTCGACAAGATTCAAGAATGTTGTCGGGCTGGATGTTCGCATCTTCGCAAAATAGAACTGTACATCGGTGCTAGTGATTCGCAGTGTCAGTGGGTATTGGTCAGAGCCACTGATGTACATGCCGTTCCCTGTCCATTCTGTGGAGTTGGTGCTGGCATTTATTGGAAGGTCGATGGCGAGTGTGCCTGAACCTGCAGCTGCGGAAGTGCCGAATGTGACGACACCATCGAAGAAGACTGTCTTACCGAGTGAGCAGTAGTTGGCGCTTGCGCTGTTGCCTGTACCGAGTACCCATCCAGTTCCGACTGATGATGGCGTGATGTTGGTGTACGAAAGTTTTCCCAAGTCGCCATCGATTGCGTTGCCGAGTGTTCGAATTGCGGATGCTCCGTTGCGAACAAGGTCTGTGTCTGCTGGGATACTCCAGCCATTGAGCGATGTTGTTGCCATTAGATGATGTCACTCCATTTAGTAGTTGATGTTGCGTAGGTCTGCCATGTGTCAGTTCCGTTGAGTTCATTCCAAAGTGTATAAGGATAGTTGTTTCCATAGTTGGATAAAGTCATGGTGATTTGGTCGTGTTCACGACTCGAAGACCATGAATAGCCTTCCACGAATCCTTCAAAGGTTACGAGTTCGCTGGTCGGTAAGTCCGTAACCGAGATTTGAGTACCGACATGGACATTGAGTAGTTCTTGGCGCAGTGAATCCGAGATTGCAGCTGTGTCGATGGTTATGCTGGTCAGGTTGAATTCTGGAGTGTTACGGCTAGCGAGCAGTATTTGAGCGATACTGTTGGCATCTGTCAGGTTGTGAAGCGCTGTATCTTTGACACCTTCTTTGATGCCGTAGATTGCCTGTGATGCTGTGTTGTTATAGATGGTGCTGGATGCGCCTGTGCCGTAGGTGACGGATGTTCGGTTGGCGACATCGGTTGCTGATTGAGTGACACTGAATGATGACGCAAGAATGTCACTGATTGTGAGTGTGATTGTGGGGTTCGATTTCCGACCGATATATGTGTCGTACACCATCCAGCCGTTCTTGTGATCTTCGTATAAACATCCCATCGCCGAGTTTGCAGCTGATTGTGCGAATTCTAGGGAAGACACATAGCCATCATTCTTTGCAACGATTTCATAAACATTTGTACCATCGATGTATGTCACATCGTAGGAGTAACCCTGCCATTCAGCGTTGGCGAGAATTGTGTAAATTCGGTCTCCAGAGTATTGCTTGGGGTAGCCGTTGGAATTTGTTAGTTGTCGATTCAATGCGCCAGACATTCCGACCGCTGTCACAGTGTAAGTTCTAATCCCGTTACCCTGACCCCATTGGTCGAGCCTTATCGAGATGTCGGTGACTTCTCCATAGAACACTCGGACATCTGCTCCTGATGCTGGGTCGTCTAGATACCATTCGACCACTTCACCGAGTTGGATTCCATCAAAGTATGTGTTGGTCTCGATGTCTTGTCCGATTTCGCAGCTGAAGGTCGCTGGGGATGGTTGCTCCGTTATCGATGTTCGACCGATGTTGCAGGATACGGATTGGATGTAGGTGCGGTTAGCTGCATCGCTCCCACTGAATAACAGTCGAGCCACTTACAGCACCGAGCCTTGCAGATTGACTGCTCCTGTGCGGATGCTGGAACGCTGTAGAAGTTGTTCGATGGTTCGGCGAGCGGATTCCGCATCCACAATTCCATTTAGGTTGATGATGGTTGTGCCACCACCTAGCGCATGGTTAGGAACGATTCGACCGCTTCCCGATGGTACGAACATTTCCGCGCCATGCTCTCCGACAAGATACGGAGTTCGAGATGTAACCGCTCCGCCGAGTGCGCGTTTTTTGTATGTTCCGTCTTTTTGTTTGATGTAGCGTTCAGGATGCAGTAATGGTTGCAATCCGTATTGCGGGTCTATACCAAAGAATTTTCTAAAACTTTGCACTCCTGCATTTTGATTTTGTGCAGCTTGCTCTTGTGCATCGAATGTGAAAAAGTTACCGAGATTGTTTATTCCACCTTTGATTGTTTTCACAGCAGAACTGACTGCTCGGATTGCTTCAGCGACATTGTTCAATGCATCAGCGAAGGTCTGAACATTTTCTGCAGCTGTTTTTGTTTTGCCATTGCCTTCTGCTGTGAATGCTTCGAAGAAGAGCAAGATGGAATCTGCGACATTTTTGATTGCTTGTCCAACATTGACCCCAGTGCCTTTGCCACCTTTGCCTGTGAATCCATCGATCACATTCTGAATTCCTGTGGCAATTTTGGGTAGCCATTTATCCGCGAACGGTTGCAGGGCTTCTAGGATTGCATAACCGACAGATTCTTTTGCTTCATCGATAGCAATTTTGAATCGTTCGATACGACCTTCGAATGAGTTCGCTTTTGCTTTTGATTGTCCAGTAACAATTTTTTCAAGTTCACCTTGAACTTTTTTGAAGTCCTTTGATTTCAATGTTGCTTTGTCGAGTCCGAGACCCAATCTGCCAAGTGAAGCATTGTTCCCATTGTACGCTTTACCCAATGCGAGACTTACGACATTGATGTCTTTACCGCTCGCTGCACTTGTGTCTAGTGCAAGGTTCATGAGTTCTTGAGCCTTGCCCACATCTTTAGTCGATTGAACTAATTTCTGGAACGCTGGTCGCAAGTCATCATCCACAACACCACTTGCAAGCGATGTCTTCGCTATGTATTTTTCAACACTTTTGATTTGTTTCGATGATGCTTTGGTTGTGTTCTGTAATGCCTTAGCAAGTCGGCGCTGGGATTTCTCATCTACAATCGCAGCTTTCACAGCGGAGACACCGAACGCAATCGCCATACCTGCTACAGCTGCGCCAGCGATAGCTGCATTCTTGGCAACCGATTTCATGGATGAACCGAGTTTTGAACTGAATGTATCGGTTTCGCCACTTGCTTTGCTCATGCCTTTGGAGAATTGTTTTGTGTCCGCTAGCAGGTTGAGTTTAAGTGTTCGAATGTTAGCCATTATTTTTTCCCCATTTTAAGACCATTACTTTTTCAACAGTGTCGATGAAGTCTTGGCGAATTCTTTCCTGATTCTTGCGCAAGGTTGGATAGATGAAGTATCCGCGTGAACCGTAACCGTATCGACCCGAATAGAACGGGAATCGGCGACCGCCATTGGGCAATCTTCCTTTACCGTTCTCGGATGCACCGAATTCGACACCGTAAAGCAATTCACCATAAGTTGGTTTCGGGTTGCGTTCCGTTCCCTTACGCGAGACAGGCGCTCTTCTTGCACCACCGATTGTGATGCTGGGGAATCGGTCTTTGTTTGGTCTGATGCTTCGAGCGACCATGCGAGCCTGTGCAGGATTCGGAGCGTAGTTCGCAGCTACAGTTATCTTTTGCGCAAGCCCAGCCATTTGGATTTTATTCCTGCGCCGAAGTTGTGTCTGGGCTTCTTTGGGCATGGTTTCGAATGCTCGCATCAGAGCATCACGATCTTTTTTATCGAGTTTTATTTCGAATCTAGTTCTGTCGCTCATGTAACACCTCGAATCCCATGTCCAGTTCTTCTAAACTCCACAAGAGCAGTTCACTCTTGGGGATGCCTGTCAGAATCGCTAACTGAACGATGCGCCAGATTAGGCTTCGATGTCTCTCAATTTTGGGTCTTCATCATCAATGACATCGAACCCTTCAAGACTCTTCACCCACACATCGAACGGTTCATCAATTTCTGATGCAATCCACAATGCATAAGTGATCGCTTTGGTCGAGCCACTAGCCATCTTCTCCTGCGCTTCGGATACGGTCAGACCCAATTCATCTTCGAGTCTGACCCATACCCACGCTTGGTCGATGTCCACATCGTATTCAGTTGTCTTTGTTTTTACTTGTACCTTCATGCCGTTCTCTCCTCGTTGATTAAGTAAGCGTTAGTGTGTTTGCGCCTGTGAAGTCGATTGCTAGTGTCACTGAAGTCGTCAATGCATCGGTCGCATTACCACCCATTTCTGGGAAGTTCGGGAACACCTTGCCTGCGATGGTTGTGCCACTTACACCGAGAGTGAATGACAAACTTGTATTTGGTGAAGTTGCAGCTGCAGACCATAGAGCCTTACAAACTGATGCTGGGCTGGTCGAAGACCAATCCTGATAAAGTTCCACAGTCAAAGTTCCCGAACGGTCGATGTGCTTCGTGAATCGACCACTAATGACTTCACCTGTGAACTGATTCTCTTCCACTGCGAGCGTTGCTCCAGCTGCGACATCTGTGTAAGTGACAGAATTGATTGTGAGTGTCAGGTCTCGACCTGTCTGATATACAAGAGCCATTTGGCTTCTCCTTAGTTGATAGTTAGTTGGACTGTGATGTCCGAGATGAGATAGTCGGTTGAGCCGACTTCCTCGATGGATGGTTGGCTGAACTCTGTGATTGTGCAAAAGGTTGGAAGAAGTTCCGATAGTTCATCTATCATCTTCTCCATGTTGCACAATGCAGCTTGATTGTCGTTATTGACGACCATGAGTGTCAGGTTGTATCTAGCATGTCGGCGTGTAGGTGTATCGAATCCGACATAAGGACTCGCTGGAACTAGGACGACCGCTGGAGCGAACATCTGATTCATGGGATACGAATACACCGAATACCCTGCATCTTTAAGCGCATCGGCTAAGTCTTCGCGTGTGGTTGTCAGGCTCATCCGATAAGTCCAGACATGTCCATATATGGAGCGAGAAGACCATGCACACGGTTCAAGAGCGCACGACCTAAGCGATGGGGAGATGGCGTGTAATCGACCGCTTGAACCTGTCCACCTGCAGCTGTGCGCTGTTGGAAGATTTCCACTGCGATTGCTAGTGATGCTTCGCGTACCGCTGGAACAGCATCGAAGAGCGTTGTCTGTGATGCGAGTAGTGCAGTTCCGAATGGTTTAATCAGACGCACATCTGAATTGCTTGCACCTGTAGCGTACTCCACAGAGAACACTCCGACCGCTGTCACAGTCCGAGTTCCATTGAGATCACCATTGATTCCCGATACAAGTATCGAGTCGCCAGTGAAGAATGAATGCTCGGTCAATGTGTAAAGAGTCGCGTAGCCATTGACTACTTTGAATGAGTTGATGGTTGAGCGGTTGTAGTCGAGCATCCCATCGATGATTGCTTCAGCTGCATCGGAGACCTGTTGCAAGGTTGAATCTGGATAGAGTGTGCCTACGCCGAGAGTGGCGCGGAACTCATCTAGGTCTATCTTGCTCATTGGTTTCCTTCAGTGTTGGAAGAGTGGGAGTCTGGAACAGCGAGCAGACTCCCACTCGGATTGTGGGGTCTTAGGTTAAGTTGTAACGGCGAAGACCAGTTGCTCGCTTGATGATGGTTGCTAGGTAACCATGCATCGACACTTCAATCTCCAATGAACCTAACTGATTCACTTGAAGAGTGCGTGGTGCTTGCTCGTAAATTCCGATTGAATCTGGAGCGATGATGAATGCTGATTCATCGATGGTGGTTGCTACCATCGCATTATCGACATACAAGTCCAAGCCGAAGACATTACCGCGTGATGAACCTACGCTCACAACACCGCCTGCGTTCTGTGGTTGAGCTGCGTTGAAGATTGGGCGACCAGTGGTGTCAGCTGCGTTAAGCAATAGTTCCCACTGTGAAGCACCTGCAACATAGGCTGTTGCGAAGTTGCCTGTTCCTGCGTAAGCTGCGACTGCTTCTTTCGAAGCGAATGCCTGCAAGCCTGCAACGGTAGCTGCGGTTGTGGTTGCCTGTGTACCACCTGCAGTGATAGCTGCGATGACAGCTGCGTTAGTTGCCTTTGCGTAAGATGCTACGAGTTCATTCATTAACTCGTTGTAAAAGGTCGGTGTTCCCTGTAAATCTAACAACTCGACTGAGAATCGGTTGAGTCCAGCGTACTTCGTTGCAGTACCTGTTAGCGCTGTGGCAGTCATCCCTGTTTCGGATGGAGCTGCGCCTTCTGCGGTAGATGCAACAGTTGGTGCAGTTCCAATCTTTGGAATGGAGATCGTGTTGCCGATGAACTTGTGAGCGGTTGCACCACCACAAGCATCGATTGTTGGGCGACCAAACTTGCGCTGGGCTGAACCAACAACCTCGTTGAAGTATTCAGTTGGATTGAATCCAGCATTGGTCGATAGTGAATCATCAGCTGCCATGACATACTGACGAGAAGTATCATCACCGCGAGCAGCTTTGATTGTGTGCTGAAGGTATGAACCACCATCAACGATTGGTGAGCGTGGTGCTGTAAGGATTGGTGCAGAAGCCTGAACTACTGGCGCAGCTGCAGCTTCTACTTCGACCGCTGGGGTCTCGATTGGTTGTTCTGACATTTCATCTCCTGATGATTGTTCGATAGTTGCTTCGGGTTCTGAAGCAGCTACAGTTGTTACGACTGCATCCGAGAATGCAGGTGAATGGACAAGCGACACTTCCACAATTTGGGCAGCTGTAACATGCATTACGCCATCTTTCATTGTGTAGTTGTCGATTTGTGCGCCAACACTAAGACCATCACGAAGACCATCTGCAGCTTCTACAAGTGCATCGCTTCCTGCGGTTGTGTTGGAGACCTTGAATGTGCCTGTGATTCCACTAGGCGTGACTTGGAACTCAATCGCTTTTCCGATAGGTCGGTCGGATTGATGTTGCAATAAAAATTTGACTCCGCGTGGGTCTGGGTTCGGGATTGAACCGAACTCGAACACGACTTCACCTGCGGAAGTGTTACCGACCTTTTCGAACGGAACAACGATTCCGCTTATCTGTCTGGTTACTTCATTCGCTCCTGTGACATTAGCTGCGAATGTGATGAATTTATTCTGTGACATTGTTTCCTCTCGGTGATAAGTCTTCGAGCGCTCTCGCTTCATCGATGGAGATCACTCCAGCATCCAGAAGTTTCACTAGCACATCGACTCGTTCTGTTGGGTTTCCGCGTAGGAAGTCATCAAGTTCGAACTCGACACATTGACCGCTCGGAGTGATGTCATCCTGTGAGAGTCGGCTTTCGAGCGCATCCATAATCGGGCGAAGCGACATGTCGATAAGCGACCTTCTCTCGGCGCTGACATTGGAGTAGGTGCTGGATGCTGATTCTGCATTGATGAACCATGCTGGGATGTTCATCGCGCGAGCGATTTCCCCTGCAACATGTTGGCGACCTTCGACAAGTTGGAGTTGTGCTGAATCGAATCCCACAACATCGAGTGATATTGCTCCTTCGACATACGCTGTCGAGCGTGTTTTGCGAGCAAGTTTGAATGCATTGAGCAAGGATTCTTTTTGGTCTGTTGGGAGATTCATGCCTTCGTTGCGGAGAATCATCTGTGGCACAGGCTCTTGCGCCATGCGTAGAGCTGCGGATTCGAGTTCGATTGCTGTGCGAATTGTGCGACCAGCACGATTCAGGACACCTTCATCTGAACCCCAGAACACAATGAGTGATGAAACTCCTTTGAATGGAACTTCTATCCCATCGACTTGCCATGCTTGAATGACTTGCGTGGTCTGGTCGGTGCGCATGGATACGCGAGTCGGGTCGATTCGGCGAGCCTGTGTCACGCGACCGTCTTGGAGACTTGTAGCCATGATTTGCCAGTACGCGACACCGTAGAAGATTAGGTCGTCTACTGTCCATGTGAGCATGTTTGAGCGAGTCGCTGATGGGTCTGGCTGTTTGATGAATGGTTTGCTAGGTACTTCCGCTTCTGTGTCCTCGATGTAGGTCGATAGCGGTAGGGATGCAATAGTTCCTGCGATGATGTTTCGAGCGCGAGCCACCGCAGGAACGGTCATAGCCTGTTGTCTGGACAAGAATCCACTTGTATCGCCATAACCCAAGTGATTAAGATAAGGCTCGATTGTATTGCCAACGGCAGCTGTGACATCAATTTCGGGCATGGCGATAAGTGAGTTCTGAATTCGCAAAGCGTTCAATAATCCCACACTAGAAGCGTATGAGTTAATCCGCCGAATCTGTCGGATGTGTTTTATTTTTGGTAATCTTTGGGAGTTTTACTTCACCTGAAGTGATGTTTTATCAATGCCGATGTTCGCATCTTGCAGACAGTCGCCATAGGATTCATGATCTTGTGTCGGGCAACCGCTTCGACAAACTGACACTACGACCAATCTCCGAAGACTTGTCGAGACCCAGTTCCCATCTTGTAGACATTCATGTATGAACCCGATGAAATGTTCATAGCAGTTGTTGTGCCATTGACTTCCTGTGAATAAATTAAGTTTAGTTTTCCTGCGGTTGTCGCATGAGTTCGGATGAATCCCCAGAATCTCCAGTATTGGGTTTGCGCTCCACTTGAACTGTTATTGAGATAGTTCAGAGTATTAGCTGCAGTTCCCGAAACTGTTCCGAGTTGTGCAGTGGTTGAACCTGCAGCTATGCCAGTGAATCGGCTGGATTGTTCTGTGAGAGTTGTTGTTCCGTTGGTTGTGTATTGGATGCCAGCTGCTAAAGTTCCAGCGACTGATGATGCTGTTTTTGACATCACTAAATGACCTTCGATGAAGTAGGTTGTGTCGGCATCGACCGCGAGATGGACTGCGCTTGTGTTGGCATCGTTCCAGAAGAAGGTTTCCGCAGCTGTTGAGTTAGCAGCTTTTGTTCTACCAGACATGAGTTGCGCTCGACCGATAAGGGATATGCCATAGATGATTCCAGTTCCACCTCTTGCGATGGCTAGATTCCCTGTAGTTATTTTGTCAGCATCAAGGCTAGGGATGTCTGATGCGCTTAGGGTTGTTCCGCTGGATACTCTTCCGAATGAATCTGTGGTGACTTTTGTGTAAGTGCCAGAAGTTCCTACAGTAGCGAGTCCGAGTTGCGCAGCTGATGATGTGCCTGTGTTTGTGAGTTCTCCAGAATCGACTCCGATGATTCCACTTGAACCCTGTGCGCCATCGTTTCCTGTGTCTCCCTTTTGAGCCATCAAAGACCAATAGCCTGCCCAAGATGCACCGATTCCGGGCTGTGTTCCAGAAGATGAAGTGTGCGCTGTTGAGCATCGATACGATGAACCGTCTTGTCGGACTACATCATAAGCTGCATACACTGTTGCAGTTGCCCAAGCACCACGCCACAAGAAGCCTTGCCCATTTGTTCCGTTTGTTCCAGCTGCACCTTGTACACCTGCAACCTGTTCCGAAACAATGGTCGGAGATTCAGTGATCGTGACATTCGTAACATCATCGGTGACGGTTACATCTGTCACACTCTCTGTGACGGTAACGATTAGGCTCATGCGGTTACTTGACCATCGACTTGAATTCGACCAGAAGCGACTCGCTCGACTGTTGTGCCAGAAGTTAGTTCGATGTCGTAGTAATAGTTCCCAGCGGTTATTGCTCCCGATTGGGTCGCAGAGATTGTGATGGTGACATTCCCGTTGCTCGATAAAGTGGCTATACCTGAACCTGTTGTCAGTGTTAAGACCGCATCATCGGTCGTGTTTACATATTGTCGGACTTGCATCTTGCCAGTCCATCCAGTCCAGTTGATGTTGGTATTTGTTGCGCCATCTTTGTAGTTCCAAGTTTTGGTCAGGGTTGCTCCCTGATACAAAGTGAAGTTGTGTTGTGCTGGGGTAATAGACATAATTTTAGCCTATACCACATCGACCGAGATTCTAGTCTTAGGTTGTGTCGCGTGTCCGAGAGCCATCACCATCGCCACAGCTGCGGAGATGTCTTGCACTGCAGCTTTACGAGCAATCCGCCAACCGCCATCCGATGATGGTCTGCGAGCGCAAGCAATTAGATGGTTGTACATCGTCTCCTGATTTGGATGTATGAGATTCCCCGAATTCATGTTCGATAGTGCCATGTCACAAAATGTCGAGAACTGTGTTGATGCCCATGTTGTTGCTTCTACAGGAACTCCCACGCGCTGGAGATGGGGCATGATGTGTCCAGCGGTCTTGGGGTCGTAGCCAATTTTGCGCACCGAATACTGTCTGGCTAGGTGTGCGATGTCAGCTGCTAGTTCCGTATCGTTGAGTCCGCCATCCTTTTGCCAACGATGTAAGAAGATGGCATACCTGTCTTCAATGACTTGGACAGTGACTAGGAATGCTTCCGTACGGTTGAAGTTTAGGTCTAATCCCATGTAGGTTTCCAGACCTTCGGCTAGTTTTAGGTCGTGCTGAATGCCTTCATTCCAGCGTGTCAGATTGAATGGTGAGTCCAAACTGCTCACCCACACGCACAGCATCTCGGTACGGATTGCATCTGGAGTATCTCGCGCAGCTGCATCCTGCAAGGATTCGTAAGAGATCGTGTGACCCATCGCTGGGTTCGCAGCTTGCCAAGCCTTCACATCATGGACATCAGCATTGGGTTCTGCGCTCCATTCGTACCATCCCAATCGTGGTGAATCGAACAAGAGAGCGCGAGCGCGTAACTCATTTAAGACTGTAGATGTGCCATCCCCTGCGTTCGATGTAATCCAGATTTGCCCACCAGTCGCGCGAGTCAATGGTGTTGCAGCTGTCCAAGCATCAACAGAGATTTCCCGAAGTTCATCGATGTACAAAAGATTCGCTGTCGAACCGCGAGAGCCTTCCGAAGTCGCAGCTCGAATTCCATACTTGCGTATCCGTTCACACTTGCCAACACAGTCTCTCGGATAGTGATGGCAGTACACTTCCAATTCTTCCTGCCCATTAGTACGCGATACACGCTTAATTCTTTTGCGCATCCAAGTCAAAGACTCTGCCATGTCCACCACTTGCTTGAATGTGTCCAGTGCGAGTTGGCGATTCTGTGCCATCGCAATCGTATTCTTCTCACCAAAGATGTACAGTCCAGCAAGGATTCTCATGCGCATCATGTGAGTTTTTCCCGATTGTCTCGCGACCAAAGTTCCTACTGTTTTGCGAATGAACTCACCGCGCTTATCGAGAGTCAGAGCATCATCGAGAACATACTTCTGCCAGTCCATGAGTGGCTTACCAAGTTCGTCTGCAAGATCACTTACTAGGTGTCCGAGACTTTGCCCTTGTAGTTTTGGGCTTGCTATTCGTGGGATTGACGAGCCGTAAATAGTTTTCGGCATACTTTGAGCCATCTTGCACTTCCTCTTTGGTTGCTGTTGCTTTGTCTCTCGATAGTGGAGTCAGTTTCAGTTCACGCAAAAGCGCATCAAAGCGACCAATAAGTGGCGCAAGTTTGTCCAAGTCTTCCCCAGAATCAAAGATGGAATCAATCAGTTTTGCTAGTCTTTGCGCCAATGTAAGAGTTGCCCAATCTGCAGCTGTAATCCAATCCAATGCAGCTCCAGTCGCATTCTGTAGCCAGTAACTAATTGATGTTTTGTCAATTTCGTTGCTCATTCTGGGTCGAATCTGACCATCGGGGAGAGAGAAGAC
>Ga0209190_1001737_pt1 | contig 15086 bp, 9 predicted proteins | sample M_140205_XF_Meta_FD_187315 | JGI IMG/M metagenome (GOLD analysis project Ga0209190, IMG submission 187315) | Freshwater microbial communities from Lake Montjoie, Canada to study carbon cycling - M_140205_XF_MetaG (SPAdes) (version 2) | ecosystem: Environmental > Aquatic > Freshwater > Lake... | reverse complement strand
TCTTTTAATTTTGCCATGGCTTTTTCTTTTACCGACTCATTAGCCTTTAATAAATATATTTGTTGCTCTAATGATACCTTATTAATGTCGTATTTTTGCATCATGTCGGTTGTGTATTTTATTGTATATTTTACAACGTCTTTGAAATACATTTTAATCTTCCATGGCAAACTTTCATATAGAAAATTATGGTCGCTTCCTACAGAATCAACCGAATTAGCTGTAATTAAATCATATAATAAGTAACATATATACTGTATCTCATCATCTTTATTATATATTAAAAGATTAATTAACATATTGCGTTGCGAATAAACGTCTAGGTCTAAGAACTTTTTAATAGTGATCTCTAGTTTTGTTTGTTTCACCAAATTAGTTTCAGTAAATATGGCTATCATCTTTTTACGCATATCATCGTTTCCAAATATTAATACTTCTTTTAATGTAATTGTTTCAACTATACGCAACAATACGTCCTTTTCTGATTCTTCCTGAGAATTAGCAATTGATTTTATCTCATTAATTCTAGTTTTTATATAAAGGTTTGTGAAACAATTAATATGTATATCTTCTATTATACCATTGATAATTAGAGTTTTCTTGCATTTTTCGTTTTGAATAACGATGCGTATTCCGTATATTTTTTGATAAAATGATTTTGTTGAATTATCAACATCAAAACATTCAAACGTGCTAGAATCTTCTAGAATTGTATTATCCTCAGTAATTTTATTAGAACATAAAGTAACGTTGCCTATATTTGTTGATTTGTTCTGTTTCCAATGAACTATTTTGTATCCAATAGGTTGTATATAGTTTTTTATTATTTCGTATTTTGCATTTAGAATAGGGTGTTCTATTTTCATGTTTTTGAATTCTGAGCCAAAAATGATAAAAAACAAGTCGTCTATGTATCTTGTACCAAATCCGCATATTATCATGGATAACTTATCTATTATTTTTTGTAGAGAATCTATTATTTTTTCACTGTTTTTTGTATTATTTCCCCGCATATGCTTTGCTATTTCGTTTGTTTTTTCATACAATTCAGTTAATACTGATATGGATAGATTAGCATCATTATTACTAAATATATCATGTTCTTTGTTTATTTTGATTGAGCTTATTGTGTGTCGGATTATTTCTTGAATGTATGTTATCTTTTCCTCAATAAACTTATGTAGATCGTTGTCATCTGTTACTTTTATTGCGTTTTTTAGTTTTAAAGAGTTCTGCGTATCGCTCTTTTTGTCACTCATTAATTGTGGTATACATTTATCTCATATAAATAATGCTATATGACAGTGTGAAAATAGTTCTACGGTAAAACTGTAAGCAGAAAAATTACAAATAGTTTGTAAAGAGAATAATATAAATAAATATAAACAATATATCTACATGGAATACAATAATTATAGAATTTTTAAATGGAATCCTTATTATATTGGATTAAGGAATTCATCAAACAATTACAATGATGTTTTAGTTAACACGGGAACTAATAAAAAACTTGAATGGCAAAATGTTATTGCTATAACTTCTTTTAATGGTAAACCGGAAGTAATTTATGATACAAATCATTATTTAGAATCGCAACATGAATGGTCTAGCAGTTATAATGCTGAACACAAAATTTATGACAATTTAATTGTCAATTACATAGATATATTAAACAATCATCAAGAATCAAACAAAATATTTTATAATGACCAAACGTATTTTTCTTTATTAGACGCATTTGCTTTTTCAAATAGCGGTCACAATCTAAGCGAAACAATTAGTAGAGCAAATTATTTATTAAACGGTTGTCAATGTAAAAATCTCCTTATTTACAAGGGTTATAAAAAAACCAATAATTTTAGATTAATAACAATGCTATTGCCAGAAGACGAATACAATTACATAGAATTGGATTTTGAAACAATATATTGTTTCAAAAATATAATTATTACCTACCCTGCCATTATGCATACTGAACGTTTTCCAGAATTGACTGAAAAAATTAAGTCAAATGTTATTACTAAGTATGGGGATTTGTATGAAGAATTTAAAAACAAAAAAATAATTTTGATGAAGACGCATAGAACAAGTGTAGTTTTTAATCATAGTACTCATTTTACTTGTGAAGATTTCTTGTGTGGATTAGAAAAATTGGGATACATTTATGTTAGACCAGAAGATTATGATGATTATAGATTATTTATTTATATGATATTTGCTGACACAATAGTTTATTCAAGTGGTTCAATCCTGTACACTAATAAATGGTTTTTTAACTATGACGCCAAATTAGTGTATATGTGTTTACCTGGTCAACGAGATTGTTGTACCGATAACAAACTCCTTGAAAATAGTTTAGTTATTACAGTAGAAAAAACTGTGGATAATTACGAAGAAGTAATTCAACAAATAGAGAATTACAAAAGATAAATAATGCTATATGACATTATTAAAATAGTTCTACGGTAAACCTGTATTTACAATAATAGTATAATATAGTATAGTATAGTATAGTATAGTACAGTTTAGAACATAACTAATATTATTTTATATATAAAATGTATACTTCTCAATTATTACATGAGTAGCATGGACAGTAACATTTTCATATGGCATAAGGATTACATTGGTTATAAAAACAATTCAAACATATATAGTGATGTTCTTGTTAATACAGGGTCAAATAGAAAAGGTGAATGGCAAAATGTAATTGCAGTAAAATATGTAGATAATTCACCAAGAGTAATTGAAAATATAAATAATTTTATTAATGGTTATAAATGGGCGCCTTGGTACAATGAAAAGTATAAAATTTTTGATAATTTAGTAAATAATTATAATTCTATCTTAGAAAATGTCAACAACGAAGACTTAGCTTATTATGACGAAACCACATATTTTTCTATGTTGGATGCATTTTCATTTTCCAATAGTGGTCACAATCTTAGTGAAATTTTAGATTACGCAAATTATATATTGAATAACAATATTAAAAACGTTATAATATACAAAGGTTATAAAGATACTCACAATTTCAAATTAATAAATTTATTAATTGGTGATTGTGTTTTCCACGAAGTTGAATTTGATAAAATATATAAATTTAAGAATCTGATTGTTATCAGACCTGTCTCTTTTAATATTTTATTACATGAACCATTAATTGAAAAACTAAAGAACATTATAATTGAAAAATACTCTGAAGTTTATAACGAATGCAAAGGAAAAAAAATAATATTAATGAAAACGCACAGAAACAAAAACGTAATGCTCGCCGCCACTCAATTTAATTGCGAAGATTTTCTATCCAATTTAGAAAAGAAGGATTATTTATATATAATACCAGAAGACATTGAGATCTTTAAAATGGCAATTTATTTGTTGTTTTCTGACACAATAGTATATTCAACTGGTTCAATATTATATACGAACAAAATTTTCTTTAATTATGATGCAAAAATGGTTTTTATGTGTTTGCCTGGACAATTGAACGCATGCACTCATAAAGAATTATTAGATAACAGTTTAATAATTAAAACTTTGCATAAGGTAGATAATTATTCCGAAATAATAGAACAGATAGAAAATTATTAGATTATTATTATAAAGCTTTACTTTTTGGCTTTATAATATGTGTGAACAATGTTTCAGATGAGTAAAAATTAGAACAATTTAGAACTATAAATTGAATAAGTATGCATACATGGAAAACTACCAATATAGTCTTCCGTGCATATTAAATGAAAAAAATTATAAAATATCGGTTTAACTAATCTGTCTTTATTTTGAATAAGTAATAAAAATTTACAGTTTTTTGCTAATGTTTCAACAATTTTAGAATATATTTCATCATTTGCAATATGTTGTAAAACTACAGACGCATAAATTAAATCATATTTTTTAGATAATATATCCGGTATCATTTCTACATAATATATTTCATTATACCCTAATTTATTAATATATTCTGAATAATTTTTTTTATAATTTAATAACTCTAAATAATCAACTTGGTTTGAATAATTTTTTAATAAGCTTAAATTTCTTCCTAGACCAGCTCCATAATCTAAAACTGTAGAAATATTTAATTCAACCAACTTTTCATGTATTGAATTTGCTAAAATATCTGGTTCAAACTTATCTGAACCTACAATTAGTTGTTTCATTTTCACAATATCTGCTGGATTATTTCGCCAATCAAAATAATTATCATAAATTGAACTACTCATATATTTATATACATATACACATATAAAAAAAATATTGATTTTTCTAATGATTATGTAATGTTCTTTTAACTTCTTAAATTAATTCTATTTAAAGAATAATACTGTTATTTTACCATATAATGTCCAGAGCCATAGTTGGGTATACGGGTTTTGTTGGTTCAAATTTACTGCAGTTTTATAAATTTGATTACTTTTACAACAGTAAAAATTTTAGTGAAGCGTCTAATATGACGTTTGATGAGTTGTATTTTTGTGGTGTTCCAGCAGTAAAATGGAAGGCTAACAAATATCCTCAAGAAGATACAGATATTATTGACAGTATCAAAGAAATCTTAAAAACCATAAAAGTTAATAGAATCATATTGATTAGTACCATTGATGTTTACGAAGATGTGGATAGAGGTTATGCAGAAGACTATGATTGTGATTGGGTAATAAATCATCACTATGGTCGCAATAGGTATATGTTTGAATATTTTATAAAAAATAGGTTTGAAAATTACAACATAATTAGATTGCCTGCTCTATTTGGCAAAGGATTAAAAAAGAATGTCATCTATGACCTAATAAACAATAATCAAATAGATAAAATACCAATAAATTCATTATTTCAATGGTACGATTTGAATTGGTTAAAACACGACATAGACTTGGTTATTCAAAACGATATTAAAATATGTAATTTTTTTACTGAGCCCATACAAACTAGAGAAATAACTAACCTGTTTAATTGCGACACAAATAGTTATTGCAATAATGAAAAAGAAATGGTTTATAATTGCAAAACTAAGTATACATCACTTTTTAATTGCGATGTTTCTGGTTACATTAGAAACAAAGACGATGTTTTGAAAAATATAAAATCTTATATTGAAAGCGTAAATAAAAATATCGCTCGTCTTTGTGTTTCTAATATTTGCATAAAACACATCTGTCAGTTCCAATTTGCTTGCATATTGAAATTATATGGAATTAAGAATGTACAAATAGCACCAACTACACTAATTAGCGATTGGAATAATATTGGAAATCTTGACGTTTTAATGTTCACGGAAAATGGAATAAATATTTATTCATTCCAATCTATTGTTTATGGTTTAAATAATTTGAATATATTCTCAGAAACAAGTGGTGAATTAATGACACATTTAAAAAAGGTTGTGGATTGTGCTTCAAATTGTGGTGTAAAAATATTGGTTTTTGGGTGTCCACGCAATAGAAAAATTGTAGATAATGAACATGATAATGATGCAGTATTTGTTAAGTTTTTTAGAGAGCTTGGAGACTATTGCAAAGATAAAAACGTTGTTATTTGTATAGAGCCAAACGCAAAAGAATATGGTTGTAATTATTTAAACACAATTGAACAAGGTGGTGTTATTGTGAATAAAATAGACAATTCTAATATCAAATTGATGATTGACCTAGGTAATATTATTATGGAAAATGATGACATATCAATTGTTCATAAATATTCAAATGTTTTATGTAATATTGATATTGCGCAACCAAAAATGTTAGACCTATCAAGACCCCATGACTTGAATTCCGATTTTGTAAATATTATAAAGGATATTGGTTATAATAATAACATTAATTTGGAAATGATTTTGAACGCAACTAATAGCGATGATGAATTAACATTATTACATAATTCATTAGACAATTTTGTTTATTTATATTCTAAGTAATCCAGTACGAAATCTTCATATTTGAAAATTCCGTATATTTTTCCGCAGTTTACGCTAATTACGTTTTTTTCAATTTCTTCTATAATCGCATCTCTTGAATCAGATGAAGATTGTGGCTTGGTTTTGTGAGACAAAAAATATGATTTATATTTAAAACAGTCATCAAAATCCTTATAAAATCGTTTTATCTTCTCTTCCATTTTAGCTTTATTTATTTCTATTTCTTCGGGTGTTACCTGATATTGTTCAATTGTTTTATAATCTGTGTTTGAAATAATTGGAGTATATTCAACATCTGTTAATGTATACAAATTATTAGATACGTCTCTTGGATAAAGCGATGAGAATTTTCCATCCATTATTGTTAATGCATTAAATTCACAATCTTTAACCTTCTCATAAACCAAAGAAAGAGTTATTTCGTAAATATAATCTTTCTTGGATAGTCCAAATTGATTGTATGTGCAATCTAAAAGTAAATCACAATTTAAACATCTATCGTTTGATAGTTTTAATTGAATCGTTTCATTTACTTTCTTATAGCCTAACACTTTCGTCTCATACATGATTTTTGTGTTCTTCAGGGATTCTTTGAAAAACTTCTTTATTTTGTCAGAGTTTATTACTTTTTCTTCTGTAATTATTATATTCCCATCTACGTTGTCAAATATATTATTTTCTATGGTTTCAAAGTTAAATTTTTCATGCTTATAAATACTTTTATAAGTTGTGAAATCAATAAGTGAATCGTTCGCTATCACGTAAAAATTATTAGTTATATCGTCAACGCACATCCCATATACGCTTTTAAAAGTTTCATAATTGTTTTTACACAATGTCCTTGTGTTGTAATTTCTACAATAATGATATCCTAAATGTAATCTATTTTGATTATAATATGACGAGTTGTCAAATATTTCGCTTTTTTTCTCTACAATCGTTACATTATATTTGTTCTGTAATATATTTGCTATATGGCAACCATACCAACCTGCACCTATTATGACAATATCTTTAATTTCGTTCATGTCTACCTAACTTATTGTTGCAAAAATTAATGTGATAAATAACTTATTACAAACATTTGAATTATTATCTATTTTTTTGTGTATTTAAATAGTTCTACGGTAAAACTGTAAGCAGAAAATTACACTTATCGCCCCTTGAAAAAATTGATTATGAGAGATTGCTTATTGATTATTGGAACTCAATAAAACATGGAAACAGATACTTTTGAAAACATTTCATTTTATAAGCATGGAACTGGAGAATATTATAGAATTAAACGTGTGACAACTGGAACTGGAATTCATTATGAAGGGTCTGATCCAATTGATGTATCTAACAAAACAATTATTATTTTAGATAGAATAATAAAAGAAAACGAAATCAAAAAGAAGGACTTTAAACGTTTTACGGACGCAATTGATTTAGCTAGAAGGACAAAAGTAGATTTAAATACTATTTATGATAAATGGATGTGTCAGTATAAAATTACATCTCAAAAACTTAAAAAAATACTTAGTTATTGGAGAATGAGTAATTACAATCAGAACTACAATTTAAGGAATATTTTAATACATCCAGAATATTTTATTACAGAAGCTGAGTCATTGCTTTCGTTTGACGAATGTGAGAGAATTGAATATGGTGAAAAATTAAAAATACCATTTGAAGTGCTATGCGAAAAATGGACATATGATGCCATAAGAAAAAGCAATTTGGGTTATGTACAAATTAAAAAATTTTGGGAACAATTTAATAACTATATTCGTAAGAAGGGAAAGGACCTTGTTAAATATAAAAAAATAGTAGAAGCCGTTTGTATTTTGTCTGATGATAAAAAACACATCACTACAAAATATTACGATAATCTTGAGAAAACTATGGGTGACAATTTATTTGATATTTCCGATATTAAAATAAAAAAAATTCCTATTGATAAAATAAACAAACTTATTAATAAGTTTCAGGACAAAAAACACTTAATATTTAATACTGAGCAACGTAATGCTATTTTGCATGGAATTAATGAAAATTTTAGTGTTATAATTGGATATCCTGGAACCGGCAAGACAACTATTGTTGAATGTATTATTTGGATTTACAAGAAGTTAGAATTAGATGAACCCTATTTGGTATCAGAAGATGGTATGAGCATTACTGACAACGAAATTTCTGACGAAGAATCGGATTTTGATAAAAATTATTTCACAAGCGTAGCTGTAATGGCACCAACCGGTAAGGCTTATGTTAATATTTATAGAAAATTAAGTTGTTTAGGATTAGACCCACAAACGTCTGGCACTATTCATAAAGAGATACATAGTACGTTTAATTACATTACTCAAACAATAGAAATATTGAATTGTTTTATAAAAAAGGCTAAAAATGAAACGAATCTCGATGAGAAATTTATTAGTAAATACATGTTAAGCGCAATTAAAAATGAGTTTCGTTCTTTTAATAATTCTTCTGATGAATGTGATTACAGAACATTAAAAGATTTTACTAAAAATTTGCATGACAATAGCAAGGAGACTCTTAAAAATAAGACTGAATTTTTAGAAAAGAAAATAACTCTTATGGTTGTTGATGAAAGTTCAATGATTGACAATTATTTATTCAGTGAATTATTGATATGGGTTAAGTATTTTAAATGTAGATTAATTCTACTAGGTGATGATAATCAATTGCCTTCAGTTCAAGCAGGTTGTATATTAGAGAAAATAGTAAATAAATCAGAATATTTAACTGTGACACGATTGACAGAAATCAAGAGACAAGATAATTGTGATGGAGCGTTAATAAACACTATTAAAAACATGGCCGAAAGGAAACTTGTTAACCTCTCTGACTTTAGTGATGAAACCATTGTTTTTGAAGACATTACTGCGTATGTTAAAAACGATGGGTCAATAAACAAGGAAAAGATTGCTTCAGATATTATTGAAAAGCATAATCTTACTCCAGAAAATAGCAAAATGTTATCTTATTTTAAAGATACAAAATATTCATTTAACACAAAGGAATTGAACCTTATTTTGCAAGAAAAATATTGTGGGTCAGAAAGTTTAAAAATAAATAAACCCGAATCTGTTCATTACAATGTTGATTGCACTTATATTGTAGGAGACAACATTGTAAGAACTGAGAACGATTATACAGAAGGTGAATTTCGCGCTAATGGAGAAGAAGCCAAAATAGTAGGATTTAATGATAATAAAAACATTGTTCACATAAGATACGAAAATTCTGAAACCATAACAATGATTTCAGTAGAAGAGTTGTATAGAGAATTTAGTTTGTCTTATTGTACAACAGTGCATAAATCACAAGGAAGTCAATGCGAAAATGTTGTCTTCTTTCTGCAATCAAATTGGCTTGACATTAAAATACCTTTTACAGCAATTTCAAGGGCAGTTAAGAAATGCATTGTTGTTACTACACCTGAAATTTTTAGAGACGTCCAACGTAAGGAACCAAAACAAATTATATCATTCTTCATGGAAAGGTTCAACGTGCGTGAATTTTAATAAATAACTTATAAAAACCATATAAAATTATTTTTATTTATTATCTATAGACCACATAATGGGAATACCCAGTTATTTTTCACATATCATCAAGAATTATTCAAACATTGTACGTAGTTTGAATTATTTCATATCTAAGAACTTGCTTTTCCATCACTTGTATATGGATTGCAATTCTATTATTTATGATGCAGTTTATGGATTAGAATCAGAAATACAAAAGAGTGAACGTGAAATGCCCGCGGATTTTGAAGAAACTGTTATCGCAATGGTTATTGATAAAATAAAGTTTTATATTGAGCTTATTAGACCAGCGCACACTGTTTTTATTGCATTTGATGGTGTGGCTCCTTTTGCAAAGATGGAACAACAACGCACTAGACGATACAAGACATGGTTCATGAAAAATGTGGATATGGGAACTGATAAGAAAACTTCTATTTGGAACACATCAGCAATTACACCAGGCACTGATTTTATGAATAAGCTTTCTAGACGTATTAATTATGAATTTAAAAATAGTGAAAACAAACACCGTGTTAAGAGAATGATTGTTTCATGTTCTGATGAGTGCGGTGAGGGTGAGCATAAATTGTATGAGCATATGCGCACGAACGACATATTCAGTGATAATGTTGCAGTTTATGGTCTAGATGCTGATTTGATTATGCTTTCAATCTTCCATTTGAAATATTGCAATAACATTTTTGTTTTTAGAGAAACACCCGAGTTCCTGAAGAATTCAATTCCAGTACAGGCAATGGACCAAAACAACCCTAAAATTCCACACTTCTTAGATATAAAACACTTATCAACAAGTATTATGTCTGAAATGAAATGCAAATATCCTGACCCAATACGTATTCATGATTATGTGTTTTTGTGTTTCTTTTTGGGCAATGATTTTTTACCACATTTCCCAGCAATGAATATTCGGACGCATGGCATTCAAGGACTATTGGATATATACAGACTATGTATTGGTAACACACCTGACCGATTTTTAATTTCTAAGACAACTGGTGCAATCTCTTGGAGGAACGTAGGACTATTGGTCAATGAAGTAGCCAAGCGAGAGCATGAGTTTTTAATGAATGAGTATTTTGTTCGTGATAAGTTGGATAAACGCAGATATTTAGAAACCACTCCTCTAGAACGTGAAGAGACATTATTGAATACACCAGTTATTTTTAGAGCAGAAGAGAAATATATTTGTCCTAGTGAGCCACAATGGGAAAAACGATATTACAAGACCCTTTTTCATGGTAATTTAAAATCAGATAGTATTAAAAACATTTGTATTAATTATTTGGAAGGATTAGAGTGGGTATACAAATACTACACGAATGCTTGCCCTGATTGGCGTTGGAAATATAAATATCATTATCCACCGTTATTTGCAGACTTGTGTAAATACATCCCACATTTTGATACAGATTTTGTGAAAACAGGAGTTACCAAATCGTTTTCACCATATACCCAATTGGCATATGTGTTGCCAAGTAGTAATCTTGAATTGTTGCCAAAGAATATATCGGAGTTTTTGAGAAACAATTATGGTGAATTGTATCCAGAGGATTATGGGTTTCAATGGACATTTTGCAGATACTTCTGGGAATCCCATCCGCTTCTTCCTGAGATTTCAAGTTCACTTTTAGAACAATGGGACATTCAGTTCCTAATGTGGGCTGGTAAATAATATTTTAGTAATATATAGGGAATGGAAGAACCAAAAGAAAGTGAAGATATGATGGAACGTAAATCAAGACGTTTATATGATATGATGATTGAATATACAAAACGTCGCAAAAGACCTGTGGATAAAAAACGAATTGTTGAACAAATAAACATGGGGTTTTTATATACTGATAGAACTTATGGTATGTTTGATGACACACTTTTAACCACAGCATTAAATGAAGAGATAGAAGACGCTGCTTTAGAATTAGCGAAGAATGGTAAAAAAGCCAATATTGGACATATTAACGCAGAAGGAAATTATGCTTTATTGTTGGCATGTAAAAAAAAGTTTAAGAGTGTTATTACTGAATTATTAAAGCATAAAGGAAATCCTTGCGCTCCTAATTCGGAGGGTGAAACACCACTAACATATGCTGTTTCTGATGTAGATATGACTGATGTTGTTAAACTACTTATTGATAAAGATTTATGTGATGGAAGTGATTATAAGAAAGAAATGATGCGAATATTAGAAGTTGGTAATTTTGAAGCCTTTAAAATATTACTTGATGTTCCCGAATTAGGTCTTAATTCGTACGTTTATGGGAATGATTCAAAATTAACATTATTGGAATACATTTTTATTAGTGATTTAGGAGCTGATTATTCAGAGAATCATAGATACGCTCAAGAATTATTAAAACAAACAAAATTTGGATGTAATCCTTTACATGTTAATAGAGCCCATAATGTTAGTGCTTTATTGTTTGCAGTAGGTGATACAGGTTCTGATATTAACTTATGCATTCACAACATAAAAGAATTGTTGAAATACGCAGAGGAAGAAGGCAACACTAAATACGTTGATTTTAAAAGTGCGACAGGCAAAACTGCATTTGATTTGATTTTTCATAATGCTTATGCTGATGGCGGTAGTGTAGATGTTCGTATTTTGAAATTGTTTATTGATTATTATTATAAAAATAACCCCAATAGTAAATCCTTTTTGCGAAACATACCTATAATGTGCAATGAACCTGCTCTTTTTGAAGCTTTAAAAAATTTGTATCCTGCGAGTGTTAAAGATTTATTAGACAGCGCTTGTCAAGACGTTATTGCTGCAAGAGCCACTCTTACACGACCTCGGACACCAACACCTGAAATACCATTAGGTAAACGAAGTAGTAGCAAACGAAGTGGTAAAAAAAGTGCAGAAAAATTAGAAGATGCTGAAGAAATTCCAATTGTTAATGCATTAACACCTGTGTCGCCTCTTCCTTTGTGGGCTCAAGTTGATGACCCACACGAAGTTGGAGTTCGTATGCCAAAACCTTATTCTCCTAGAAGAGGTGGCAAAAAAACAAGAAAAACTCGTAAATAAATAATGTATTTGTTTTCGCCAGAACTTATCATAAAAAATTGATTCCTTTTTATGATAAACCAAATTAGGTATCCAATCACATGCCACGCGCAATCGTTAAAGAGTCAGAATCGGAAGAGGAGCAAGTTGAGATGACGTTCTCCTATTCCAATGTCAAGGAAAAGGTAATCCTGTACGGTAAGCCAATTGTGGAGCTTTGTGGAATTTACGTAGTGTGGATCTTGTTGCACTATATTTGCTCGCACCTCTACGTTGCATGGTGCACACCACTTACTGTGATCGGGTTCTTGTTGTCACCGTTTGTTGTCCCAGCGCCTCATTGCCAGGCATTTCGTTGGGTAATAGCCACTGGTAGCAATAGTATCACTGCCATGTGGTGCACCATTGGTACGTGGATTGCCAAGAAAATTATCCTATAAAAAAAGATTATTAAATTCTACTGTAGATAGTGTATTTTTTTGTATCAAGTTTTCTACAACAATATCCATTTTACCTCTGTTTTCACTCAAGATTCTCTTGGCTTCATCATATGCATTACGCACAAGTTCTAATGATTCCGAATCCATTATTTCTTTTGTTTTCTCTGAATACTTTGCGCCTGCTCCCATGCTACGACCCAAGAACGGATTTCTATCACTATCTACATCTTCATTGTAAAATGCTTCCAATAACTTGCCCATTCCATAGTTCCCTATCATACGTTGCGCTATAGAATTGGCTTGTTTAAGGTCTTGAACCGCACCAACTGATACATATTCTTCACCATAATATAAAGTTTCAGCAGCTTTACCACCCATTGCAATAATCAGACGTTTTTTTAATAGATTCTTTGTATACAATCCACTTTCTGTTATATTTTGATTCTCATTAAATAGTGTATATCCACCCGCACCATTGTATGTGCTTTGAATGCTGACTTTTTTCAATTCAAAGTATTCTTTAAATTCATTGCACAGTAATGCATGCCCTGTCTCATGTATAGCAACTCTTACTCTAGCATCATGATCACGAGTATCTGTTTTGCGAATTAATCCAACTATTAATTTATCAAGTGCATTAAATATGTCCTCTTCGCTTATTACGGTTTTACCAACTCTGGCTGCGTATATTGCTGCTTCGTTTAATAAGTTCTTTATTTGAGCTCCTGAAAATCCACCAGTTAATTCAGCCACCAGGTCCAAATTAATATTAGGTTCAAATTGTTTGTTTTTTGAATGAACATCCAATATGTCTCTACGTGATTTTTTATCAGGAAGAGCTACTGTAATAATTCTGTCAAATCTACCAGGTCTAAGCAACGCAGCATCTAATACATCTTTGCGGTTCGTTGCGGCAATTATTAACACACCTTCATTGTCTGAGAAACCGTCCATTTCTGCCAAAAGTTGGTTTAATGTTTGTTCTCTTTCATCATTAGCCATATTTATTCCAGCGCCACGTTGACGACCAACTGAATCAATCTCATCAATAAAAATAATGCAAGGTTGATTCTCACGCGCTGTTTCAAATAAATTACGAATTTTTGACGCACCTGCTCCTACAAATACTTCAACGAATTCACTTGCAGAAATAGAAATAAAATTGGCGTCAGCTTCACTCGCAATTGCCTTTGCTAATAATGTTTTACCGGTACCAGGTGGGCCTTCTAATAAAATTCCTCTCGGTACTTCTGCGCCTGCGTTTTTGTAATTCGTCGCATTTCTTAAATAAGAAACCACTTCAGTGCATTCTTCAAATATTTCTGGGCTTCCTGCAAAACTGGATAATGTAATGTTGGATTTTTGCATAAGCTCTTTGTCTCTCTCCAAATCAATATTTAGAGACCCTGGTAAGCCAGGCATTCCGCCACTAAATGGATTTCTTGTGCTGCTATTGGATAGAAACAATGACCTAATAAATGATAATAATAGAGAAATAAATATAAACGGAACAAATAAATTATTAACACCATTCAAAACGTCAAAAGCCATTGTTTGAATTTGACTTGGTTCTTGTAATTTTATAAAAATGGGTTCGGCTTTATTTTTTATAGTTGTTTCTATTAAACTTGTGCTTAGTGGTGGTATTATTTCTGTTAATGAGAAATCCGAATATAAATCATCTGTTAGTTCAAGATTCTCAGAAATAACTTTATCGTATTTGGGTGAAAAATATACCTTTGATATTTCATGGTGATCTATTTTTTGAACTAGGTCAGAATACGGAACCTTTTTTAAATAGTATTGGTTTTTCATTGCTGTATTAATGTCTGATGCATCTTTCATAAACACACCTCGTCTTAACGAAAAGACTAGTGGTAAACATAATAAATAGTTTAAAAAACGCATATTTATAATTAATGAAAAAAGGTTTTATACCCTTTATCAATCTTTTATTAATTATTATTACAATCTAAACTACTCTATCTACTTTGGTCTTGGAATTCCGCTCTCTCTACAACTCAGAGATAGTAAGATTAATAGGATTGAAGGTACCGATGGGTTGGTGGGTGTGGAAGTCGTAAACATGGTTTTTTTCGTCAATGAGGTATTGTTTATCGTTGAGGTTAAGTATAGATACGGCGGTTTGG
>Ga0209190_1001734_pt1 | contig 15099 bp, 13 predicted proteins | sample M_140205_XF_Meta_FD_187315 | JGI IMG/M metagenome (GOLD analysis project Ga0209190, IMG submission 187315) | Freshwater microbial communities from Lake Montjoie, Canada to study carbon cycling - M_140205_XF_MetaG (SPAdes) (version 2) | ecosystem: Environmental > Aquatic > Freshwater > Lake... | reverse complement strand
CTTTTCTAGGCATTCCAAAACCTTCAGGCGCTCAAAAACCTCCGAAGGTGGAGTTCCAGAAAGCCAAAGATGGGATTTGCCTCTGTGAGCAAGTTCCCAAAATTCTGTAACTGATTCAGCGTTTTCCACAATAAACGTTGAATGATTTGGTCTAAATGCGTCACGTAGATGGCGGAACAGGCTCTTGCGACCATACCGGTGGCGGAGTCGTTTCAAAATTCGCTCAATTGAAACTATTTTAGATTCCATGAATGTAGGTTAAGCGTAATTCGTGGATTTAGTATCATGGTTTCATGACCAAGCAACCCAAAAGCTGGCGTCAAAAAGCCCTTGATGACCTGGCATCCCAAACAGACCAACTACGTGCTACTTTTTCCGAAAATACCCCATTTCCACATGTGATCATTGATGGATTATTTCCAAGTCAATTGATTTCCGAACTTGTCGCTGAATTCCCAAATCCAGATGATCAATCATGGGATCGTTCCGTCGTTGAGGGAATTCAAGTAAAACTTCGTTCAAATTGGCAGTCGGAGGACGACATCTCGCCCTTAACTGCAGAGGTAGTGCACTTCTTTAATTCGGGCAGTTTTATGAATTGCTTGTCAGCCATCACAGGAGTAATAAAACTCATTTCTGATCCTTACTTCACTGGCGGCGGACGTAACTGTATTTTGCCGGGTGGGGTACTCGATGTTCATGCAGACGGTAACTGGCATGACGGGATGGGTGTTCATCGCCGACTCAATGCAATTCTCTATCTCAACGAAAGCTGGAATGAGCAGTGGGGTGGTCATTTCGAACTCTGGGACAAAGACCTCATGGGTTGCGTCAAGGCTGTCTCGCCAATAGCAAATCGTCTATTGATATTTGAAACACATGACTTCACCTATCACGGTCATCCAAATCCCCTCGCCTGCCCTGAAGGCAACAGTCGAAAGTCGCTTATCTTCTATTACTACACAACGGAACCTCGACCATCAGAGCAAATTCTTCAGGCCGAACCTCACCGTGCCTTATGGCGAAAGAAGTCCCTCAACTCGCTATAAGGCGATTGAGATTAGACCTACAAACTATTGATGAAGATTCTTTTTGTACATGAGGTGAGTTGGTTTAGCAAAGTCGTATATGAAATTCATGATTTTCCCGAACTGCTCTCACTTAAAGGACACGACATATATTTTTTAGAGTTTGAAGAAAACCATTCAAGAGCACACTGGAAATCAGTCACTTCAGTGGAGTCAAGATCCCACGCAGGTTCAAAAGTTAGCGTTATTAGCCCACCACATCTTTTTTCGGGAATACTGCGCAGAATAGCAGCAGTATTTATTCAACCCTTTGTATTTATTAGGCTTCTGAAACAAATTAGACCAGATGTTGTAGTCACATATTCGATTCCAACAAGTGGATGGCAAGTTGTATCAATTTGTAAACGAAAACAAATTCCAGTAGTGGTTAGAGCAATTGATGTCTCACACAAACTTAGAAAAACGCGTTTTGAGGCAGTGATAAAGCTCGCCGAAAGATTTGTCTATAGGAATGCAGATCACGTATGCGCCAATAATGAGGCTCTTCGTCAATATTGCATCAGGCTTGGTGCCTCGCTAGAAAGATCTTCCGTCATTTCCCCTGGTATTGATTTAGACAGATTTTGCCCTGCGACACCAAGTAACGATATTCAGGAATCACTTGGTATCCAGCCAAGCGACAAAGTCCTTATCTTCATGGGCACCATCTTTCGCTTCAGTGGACTAGTTGAGCTACTTACCGAACTTGCCCCCGCACTGCGCAGTGATTCCACTCTCAAGTTCCTCATTCTTGGTGATGGCGAGGACTCCAAACGGCTCATGCAACTCGCCGATGCACTTAAACTACGAAACCAAATTATTATGCCCGGTCGCATTGAATACGATCTCCTCGCTGACTACCTTCGTCTCGGTCACGTCGCGCTCCTTCCATTCAAACAAGAACTCGTCACCAACTGTGCTCTACCCGGGAAAGTACTGCAGTATCTAGCTTGTGGCCTGCCCACTATCGCAACTCCCCTCGATGGTTTGCAATCAATGATCCCAGCTGATAGCGGCATCCTTTACGCGAATGATTTACACGAAATGGTCGCCATGGCTATTGACCTCGTTTCCAATCCTCATCAACAGGACCAGCTTTGTTCTCGCGGTGTTTACCAAATGAACCTCCACTGCAACTGGAAAACACAGCTCCAATTATTCGAACAAATGATTGTGAATGTACAACGTGCTTAGTCAGAGAAAACGAATCCTTATCGTCGGTATGGCTGACAGCGTTCATCTCGCGCGCTGGCTTTCACAGTTTGTTGATCAATATATTGACTTCACACTTTTTCCATCATCGCCTCACCGCCGTATTCACCCAAAGATAAAAGAGATCATCGCTTCTCCATCAAATCAAATGACCGTAACTATTCAACCATCATCAATGCGATGGCTAGCACTTCCATTAAGTGCACTTGATATCCCCTTTAATAATTTTTTTCGTTCCAAGCTTCTTCGTCGTTTAATCTTCAATCAGAAATTTGATCTCATTCACGTTTTAGAACTACAACATGCTGGATATCTTCTGTTGGACACAAAACTTACAACCACTTTGCCCAAAGTATTCTTGACTAACTGGGGAAGCGACATTTACTGGTTTGAGCAATTTCCGAAACACAAAGCCAAAATTATTCAGTTACTGCAAATTGCATCCCACTATTCAGCCGAGTGTCAGCGCGACATTGAGATTGTTGGTCGCCTTGGATACACCGGTGTAACAATGCCCGTCATTCCAAATAGTGGTGGAATCAATTTGGATGAAATACCAAAGAGTTTGCTTCCTCCGAGCCGACGTAAGAAAATCATGATCAAGGGCTACACAGGTTTTGTCGGTCGGGCACTCCTCTCCCTGAAGGCATGTGAACTCGTAGCCGAACAACTTCGTGGGTACGAGATAGTTATCTACTCCGCATCCATCAAAGCGCGAATAAGAGCCTTAAAACTACGGCACATTCACAAAGTAAGCGTGACCATCCTTAAAAAGCGAACGCCTCACCACCGAATGATTCAACACTTCTCCGAAGCTCGAATATATGTCGGTATTTCACTCTCGGACGGAATAAGTACGTCACTATTGGAAGCCATGGCTACGGGCTGTTACCCGATACAGACAGATACGTCGTGCGCTAACGAATGGTTGACAATAGACAGTGCCCAAACTATTTCTGATATTTCTGTTAACTCAATAGGTGAATCCATAAAGTACGCTCTCGATAATGACTCAGAAGTTGACACTCGTGCGTCAAGCAATATGGCCACCATTGAGGCACGAGCAGATTCTGCCAAAATTCAAAGAATTGCTCATAATTTTTATCGGACCATAATAGATAATTAAAAACAGCCCAAGATTTATTAATAAGCGTGCTCATCCAAACGAAATTTGCACGCTACATCGGGCTTTCTCTTCCAAGTTGTCGATTTAAGTTAGGGTGGAACTTGTGATGAATAGTGGTAATTTTCCGCTGGTAACTGTCTTAATGACTTGTTTCAACGCCGAATTAACCATCAAAGAAAGTGTCATGAGCATCGTCAATCAAGACTTCACGGATTGGGAACTTCTAGTAGTGGATAATAAATCCGATGATCGGTCAATTGATCAAATTAGGTTTTTGCAAGATGACCGAATCCGAATCGTGACACCACCATCACATTTAGAACGCACAGCAGCACTAAATTTTGGGCTTGAAAATAGCCGAGGTCGTTATGTTGCTATTTTGGATGCCGATGACCTCTCAGAGTCATCACGGCTCTCAAACCAAGTCGCAATGCTCAATTCCGACCACGAACTAGTAGGTGTAGGAACGTTTTTTACAGTAATCAACGAGGCAGGAATCGAACTTACTCGTACAAGTTTTGATACTGACCCACTGGCGATATCTAGACAAATGTCGCATAATCTGCTCCTGGTTCACTCCTCCATGATGTTCCGTGCAGAAGCATGCAGAAAAGTAAACGGTTATCGCGAGCAGTACAAATATGCTGCCGATTTTGCATTGTGGCTTGATCTGCTACAAATCGGAAAGCTTGGGGCAGTTCCAAAATATCTCACGAAAATACGCATGAGCCCTAATTCTTTGACAAATAGCAAGACATACAAACGGTACGTCATAACCGAAGCTCTCCATTTGTACTATAGATCCCAACGACTAAGCGGTCTACGAATTGTGGATCGAGTACGTGGAATCAGAACTATTACCTATCTCTCCTGGAGATTCCTTAATCTCTCTATCAAATTGCTCCTCAGAAGCCCCATGAATGTTTTTGCTAAACAGCTATGAAGAATTCTTTGATAACTCATCTTTGCATAATTGTCGAAAATCACTTCAGGGGTGGTTTGGAGACCGTAATTGTGTCACTCCTAGACTCGTATTCAAAGATGCCAATCGAAATTACGCTAATTACTAACAGCACAAACCCATCATTGGAACTAATTCGTGAGCAAAGTTACAAGAACCTAGAGATATTAGAGCTTCCACTATTCGTGACCCGCTCTTTTTTTGCACTTAATGTTTCACACGGTTCAAAAATTGATCCTGCGGTCGTTATAGCCAAAGATATTCTGCGGAAGATCCTTGAGATTCCGTTGCTGCTTTCATCTGCAAGAAGATTTAGAAAAATATTTATTCAGAAAGAATTTGATGCTGGTCTAATTGTCAACGGTGGTTATCCAGGAAGTTTGTTCTGCCGAGCATCTGCTATTGGTTGGAAGTCAAACAACCGCCAATCCTCATTAACTATGGCAATACACAATCTTGTTGTACCCAGTCGACGCGGGTTTGCCAGTATTGACTACTTCATTGATAGATGGGTCCTCAACTCAATAGATCACTTAGTGACAGTTTCCGAGACTTGCAGTAAGACCTTCAGCCTTCGTAAAGCAACTTCTGTTTTGAAAGCAATAGTAATTCCAAATGGAATACGCAAAAGCTATACTCCATCATCTCAGTCTTTCAAAATTGATCAAAACTCAATTTTGATGCTTGCATCATATGAGGACCGAAAAGGGCACGAATTTCTATTTAGGTGTTTTGCTCGGGTGCTTATGTCAGTACCAGATGCTCGCTTAACTTGTGCTGGAGATGACCCGATGAATAAGATCCCTGGTCTTCAGAATATTGCGAAAGAACTCAATATTGATAACGCTATAACTCTTTTGCCCTACCAATCAAATAGTGATGCGTTACTAAAACTATGCGACATCGTTGCAATTCCCTCGCAATCGATGGAATCGTTCTGCCTAGTGGCTGCGGAGGCACTGGTTCGTGGTAAGCCAATTGTAGGAACAAATATCGGAGCGATTCCAGAGACCGCCCCTTCTGGCCATGGATCGCTCTTGTTTGCGCCCGACGATATTGAAGGCTTCAGTTCGGCATTAATAGCATTACTGGTCGATTCATCCCTACGCACCAACACTGCGAACTTGGCATTTTTGCAGTCTGAACAAATTCTTACTCCTGGGGAATCCGCTATTAAATATTTCAATCTTCTAAATCAGGTCTAGAAGAGGCCGGCAACTTTTTCACTAAACTAATTTCTGGAGCGAGTCAGTATACGAGCTTCTAATTTTTGCTTTCCAATGGACTTATCGGCTTTTACACACAGGAACCAATTTATAAAATGAAATCTTTGATTCAGAAGGCATTAAACAGAATGGGTTGGGAAATCATCCGACTGGGCACGAAAGTACCGCGAGATCTCTTTGAGTCAATAGCCACAGCATACGAATATGAGATTTCAAAAACACGAACCGACATTCAACACAAACAACGTCGAACTTTACTGCTCGGCGACCTTATTGGCACTTCTTCTGCTGAGGCCTATTTCATAATTGAGTCAATTGCGCGCACGAACAAATTGGGCGGAGACGTTTGTGAGTTTGGCGTAGCCCAAGGACGAACTAGTGCTCTCCTAGCAAACGAACTCTTGGGTACGGGACGAGTTCTTCACTTATTTGATTCGTTCTCTGGTCTTCCTGCTCCTTCAAAGAACGATGGTCTAATTGATGACATCTTTAATCTTGGGTCTCTTGCGGCATACGAAGGTCTCATGAGTTTCCCACCTGAAGCAGTCGCGAATATATTGGATCGGCTCGAAATTCCACGAGCGTCCTACGTAATACACCCTGGGTTTATTGCGGATTCACTTAAAGTCTCGAGGTCGCTTCCGACTAAAGTTACTTTTGCATATGTAGATTTTGATTTCTATGATGGAATTCTTGATGCTCTCACATTTGTAGACAAAACTAGTTTAGTCGGTACTGAAATTATTGTAGATGACTACGATTACTTTTCCAGTGGAGCAAGATTGGCAGTAGAGAACTTCATTGATTCCAAGAATTTTGGAATATGGAAATGTCAGGTTGCTGAACGTGTGCACGGTTACTTTGCCACGTTGCTAAGAGTCGAATAGAAACAGTTTCCCAGGAGAATTATCAAATTTAGATAAATGCAATCAGGAAGAGGCCAAAAATATGAAGTCAATCGTACGAAAAATACTCGATCGAATTGGCTACGGAGTTTGGAAAATCGACTCTTCTGAAATACTCAATTTCTACAACTTCCTATATTTGATACACAAACATTCCGGTGGTCTTAGCTATCTTCAAGTTGGAGCACATGATGGAATTCTTGTTGATCCTATGTATGACTTTGTCCTCAAGCACCCTGCCAAAATCCGAGGCATACTGATTGAGCCTATTCCATCAATTTTTGAAAAACTTAAATCAAATTATTCACATTTTCCTTCTATCGTGCCACTAAATATTGCAATTCATAATGAACAAAGTTCAGCGACAATGTACAAAATCAAGGATTCAGTATTACCTAAAAGGAACAAATACGCATCCGGTTGGGCATCTTTGGACTCCACACATTGGAAACGCATGGACGGAATAGTTGAATCTGACATCGAAGAAATAGTTGTCGAATGTATGCCAATAACAGAAGTTCTTAGTAAGCATAATTTTGGGTCTCCAGATGTAATAATCATCGACACCGAAGGTTATGATTTTCAAATATTACAAAATCTTGACCTTGAGCAAATACGACCAATCATCGTAAGGTTCGAGCACGGACTTTCGACTAAAACGATGTCGCCAAATCAGCTGGAGCAATTAATCAAGAAATTTAATTCTTATGGTTACCAAATCATACTTGATCAAAATGATGCAATTGCCCTGAACACCAACTATGCAATTAATTTATTCAGTTGAACCCTACCAAGAATTTATTATCTAGTAATTAAATCGCTTAGGGGTGCGGTCCACGACGATTCTCCGGCTGCGATCAAACTTCTGAGTTCATGCGGTGTCCTAGCAATCTTTTCAAGCTGAATTACTAATGATTTGTCAATTAATTCATCTGAATAGCCATTTTCAGGAGGCTCAAAAATAAAATATGGGACGCCAGCAATTGCGCACTCAGCCACTGCCGTAGAAATTCCTCCTACTACAGCTTTTGCTTTGTTTACATGCTCATAAAATTTACCTTCAAGAATCTCGACCGATATTGGCAAATCTTTGACCAAAGGTTCAATATATTTTCGTTCTTCTCGTGTCTTAATCTTGATACCGACAGATTTGGCTCCTGCCCTGACTACGACATCCAATGCCGAGATCATGGTCGAAACCGGCGACAAGTGATCTCCCGAAATCGACAAACAATTTGCGAACCAAGACATGATGATGAAGTCATATTTTGCGCAATTGTTTGCTTGAAATTCTGCAAACGGAGGCTCAATAACAAAAATCTGCTTTTCTGGAAAGCCCAGAGATACAACCATCTCTTTGTGCGCATTGCCATACGCGGCAACTTCATCAACTAGCCAACCATCTCCAGTCTTATCTCTACCCAGTGGAGCAAATGGAATAATACTGTACCCATCCGTGAATATTCTTGACTTGATTCCGCTCAACTTGCATATCTGGACAAGAATTGACCAACTAGGAATTGAGTCCTCTGGTAAATAACATCTGTCTATCTCATAACTTTTTATAAGATCAGTGTAAAGAGCAAAAATCCTAATTAGATCTTCTCGCATCTCCGTGTATCGTTTCCTCGCGTGCTCAACACAAAGCTCAACTAATACTCTCTCCCAAATAACATCAATCCGCAATAGAGTCTTCTCAACCACGGCAACTGAGATATACCCATCTATCGTTGCGGGGAATACATTCTTCCCTACACGAATGTACTTGCTCTTGTAGATAGGCGCAGCTCCGCGCAAAAGAGACTTTCTAAAGAGAACCCAAGAATCTTTATTTTCTTGGGCAATACCCCGTGTCACCCAACTTGAAATAAATAAAATTTTGCGGTGTCTACTCAGCAATCGACTGGGAATCTGCACGGCACGAAAGAACCTTGCAAGTGGAGCCACTGGCAGATCTCTCTCTCCGAACTCGACTTCATCATTTTTGTATTGATTCACCCGTGGGCCGTAGGAGACGTCTCCAGCGCAAACTTTTGCAACATGCCTCCGAAATCGAGAGGAGTCTTCCGGCAGAATTATTGCTTTCTGGTCTTTAACTACACCTTTGAACTCCAGATAATAGCGAGCGATGGAACTGAACTCTTGCCAGAGCAAAGGGGCAAGTGTTTCGCCAAGTGAAATTCCATCGCATATAGAAATATCATTTTTTGTATCGTCACGAAACCAGTTAAAAGATAAATACTTAATATGATCATCTTTGGGATCCATTATCGAAGCAACCAGTCTTTCTGCTGAATCATTGAAAGATCAATCTTCTTCACTTCTGCTGACCTGGATAAATTCAAATATTTTGATTTTACTTAACTAGCTCTTTTCTTACGGCTCAAAGTACTACAGAGTATGTTCGCATCCATTATCTGACCACTCTTTCAAAAGCGCGAACTTTGCCGTCAATGCACTTCTTGTGCCAAAAACCATCTTCCTCCCACCAAACACCAGGATCCCGAAACGTATCCGCTGTAATGTCAAATTCTCTTTCGGACATTCCTACATAGTCAAGCCAGCGAGCGAGATCAATCGTTGGTCTTACTGCGTCATACTTGAGTACCAACTCCACCCCTTCTTCGCGAGTAATCCGACCCGCGCGTATGTCCTTGCACGCATGGTCAGTACCTCTGCCGTATCCAAACTTGACATATTTCATGTAATCATGAATACCGTTCTCGTGCATGTCATCTATATTTGAGATTGTCCTATAGGTCCGCTGAAAAGGAACACGAGCAGCATTCCAGCCATAAGTTTTTGCTACTTCAGCATTATTGTTACCATCCCAAGGAACGTAGTTTGAAAGATAGATGCCTCGCACTCCATGACTGTGGATTTCTTTGTCGGATGGATATTGCCCCCACATCAAATCCTTTTTGGTCAGACCTTCACATAAATCAGATCTTCCCATTAATTGCAACCCTTCGTCGATAAATGAATTCCAGTCATAACCCCTCAGACTGTGTTCCACTCGATCACGAAATGTGAATTCATTAAAGTCAAACATGGTAAACATTCCGCCCAAATTAGTGAAACCATGCTCACCCCACAGAATTAGTGGAACTTCATATCGCGCAGCTATTTGGATTGGTACCGTAAATATTCCGCAATGAGCGTGCCAATTCATATCTCCTTGAAGTCGAAAACCAATTCGATTCATCTTTTTCAAGACTTCAGTCGAGGGTCTCACAATAATATGGTCAGCGTTGAATCTGTCTCTCATTAGATCAAGATTTTCTTGACCTTCTGGAAGAAAATTATTGCCGTGATATGTTACTAATAGGGGTTTCAGACCAAGCTCCCTAATCGCAAAATCTGTCTGAAAGTAGCTATCCTTTCCGCCACTTACTCCAATTACTACGTCATAGTTATCTGATTTCCGATAGCTACTAACAAGATCCTCTAATTTGGATCGACGCTCCAACCAGTTTATTGACTTTATATCTTCTTCATTTCTACATGCGCCACATATGTCATCCTCGTCTAGGCCATTTGCCACGGCGGAAGACGAAGGTGCTACACACTTGCTGCAATATTCAACTTTTAGGGGATCCTTCATGGAATAAATCATACTCAAAGTCGTCGAATGTTTAATCCTTCAGCACAAAACTGTTCGCGTAGGACATCAGCAACATTTTCAGTAAAGTGCCACATGTTTGCTGCAGCAACGGCTGATACCCCAGCTCTAGCACCTGCGACAAGATGACCCGGTTCGCCAGCTCCGCCCAAAATGACGACTGGAAGGTTGGTGTAAGTCGAAACCAAATCAAAAGTTGAGAGGTCATAACCACTACGTGCACCATCGCGATCAATAGCATGGAGCAGGATCTCCCCAGCACCGATGGACTCAGCCTTTCTAATCCAATCTTCTAGCGTTGAATCCACCATGGTCGAACCAGAGTTTACAAAAATCTGGTGTTGACCATTTGTGACTCTGAAGTCAATTCCAATACAGACGGCTTGTTGCCCAAACGTTTTTGAAGTCTTCTCAATCTCACTTGGACACAGACTAAGCGCAGTTGTAAAAATTACTTTGTCAGCCCCGTATTCCCCAATAATTCGCGATGCATCGTTGTACTTCCTGATATTTCCACCCCAAGCAAGCGGAACTCGACACTCTGCGGCGACTAGTTTCTGAATTTCTGCAACTTCTTCTGTAAACAATTTGAATTTATCTTGACGCCAAAAGGTTCTTGAAGTTTCATAACCAGAAATATCTATATACATGATCTCGTCAATGTTCCATGAATTAAACCGTGCGCATTGAGTAAACGGGTCTCCGATAGTTCTATGAAGTCCAAACTGAGTACTTCTCACCAACTGCCCGTTCTTTAATAGTAAAACCGGGACAATTCTCGTTTTCATCGTTTCGTACTCTCCACCCAAGATGCAAGGAAATCCAGTCCAGCTGCGTGACTTTTCTCTGGATGAAACTGAACACCAAGCGTATTTTGGATTCGAACAGCAGAACAAAATTTAATTTCATAATCAGTCCAACCAACCGCGCCTACAGTTTGCGAATCAAATCCGAAGGAGTGCATAAAATAAACATCTCTCTCGTTTAATGTCATCAAAGGATCATTTGGCTCACTAAGTGGATCAAGTTGAACCCCGCTCCATCCAACATGTGGAATTCTGGAAGTTTTAACTCCTAATTCGTAAAGATTCTTTACAACGCTATCAATTACTCCGAATCCGTGTGTCCCCCCAAACTCAGAGCTTGCCTTTGCCAATGCCTGCATTCCTACACAAATACCGAGAATGTGCTTTCCTCCTCGAATATTCTCAATAATTGCATCAGTAAGTTTAAGTGCGGCCAAATTTTTCATAAATTTTGGGAACGATCCAACTCCAGGCAATACAACTGCATCTGCACTGTTAATTCGATTAACTTCTGACGACAGTGAGACATCATCACATACATGCCTCAATGCATTAACCACTGACGGAATATTTCCCGCTCCAGTATCAATGACTACCACCCTTGTCGTCACTCGCTACTACCCCATCTCTTATTAACACAACCAAAATTGCGCAATTTAACTATGTAAAACTAGTCTATTCTTGCATTGGTGGATTTAGCTTGACTTGAAAAGTATTTGGAGAATTAATGGAATCGTTTAAGGGCAAACTAATTGATCATGTACGCACTTTCTTGGAAGAGGAAAAGTTTATTGGATCTGTACATGACTTGGCAGATGATGATTCATTATTAATTTATGAAAGATTCAGATCAACACTAGAATTTGAGGATCAACAAGGTTCAGTTGACTGGTTAAGGTTTGAAGAGTTGTATTCCAGGGAACATGTTGACGCCCAACATGGAATACTTGTAATTTTTGGAGATCAGTTTCGGATTGACGCAATTTGGGTTCTCACCCTAAGCCAAGTGGATGGCAAATTTGGATTTGGCACCTCAACGCTGCCGTTGTATCCACCTTTGCTATCTGCCAGTATTTCTACTCGTCGGTCAAAAGAGATAACCCGTGCGTGCATTAATCTTGGCTATCGACTGGCAACTCAATTCGGAATGAATGGGTGGTCATCAAGAGAATACGGGCCAATCGGTCATGGACTTTCTCAGTGGCATGCGGAGTCGCGCAATCTAGGAGCCACTACTCAATTGGAATCACATCTCTATTTGGACCTAACACTTCATATCGAGACGATTAGAGCATCTATTAGACAAAGTTACAAATCATTAATCAAATCTGGACTACAAAAAATCACGCCTACCGTGTTTGTAGGAGAAAGTCGCAGCGAATGGGACGAATTCAGACAATTGCATCTATACGTATCTGGTAGAACTACTCGTTCAATTGAGACTTGGAATCTACAATTCGATTTGATGCGGGAAGGGCGTGCATTTTCGGTTTATATTCGCGACTCCGCCGAGATACTGATCGGGGCAATTTATGTGCACCACACAAAAGATGAGGCCCTTTATGTTAGTGGGGTCTTTGATAGGGACCATAAGAGTACACCTCTAGGTCACATTGCCCACTGGATAGCAATTCAGGAACTTCAGAAACGGAAGGTGCGATGGTACTGCTTGGGTGAAAGACCCTATGCCAACACCATTCCAGCACCATCTCCTAAGGATGTTTCAATTGCGTATTTTAAAGAAGGTTTTGCGACGGACAAATTTCCACATATCACCTACATGTTTCCTACCGGTCCTCTGCTCAAATAGGAAATTTGGCCTACCAACATGGCTTTCAATAATTTTAGTTGCGACAACTCAATCTGTTGCAAAAGAAGTCCTAAAAAATCTATCTCCTAAGCGACTGAAATTTGGAACAGATACTCGCTTTGAGGGTGACACAGTTGAGGTCGTGTGAACTGAGTAAAAGTTCGTAGAGGGGAAAAAGCAACCAAAGACTTCGGATCCATGGTGGTTTTAGGATCAAAAGGTAGATACGAACCTAGGATTCTTGTACTCAGACCGTTCATGTCCCATCGTTCTAACAACTGGTGATACTTTTCGATGACCAAACCAGGCATTTCTACAAATGATGAATCATTCTGGAAGATATCTATTTCGGCATGCACCCGTTCCATCTGCCACGGGGCGATGCATAAAATTTCAAGATCGTCTGTATCTGCAAAATGAAAGTTGCTATGGAGTCCCAATCTTCTGTAATCCAATACCGATGACCCATAGAATGACCTCAAATATTGCGTACCCACATAGAGATTCGGCGGAATATCAACATAGATAATTTTTTTGATATTTGAATAATTTGACAGAATTAAATGAACATTTGCACCAAAACCACCACCAATTTCACAAAAAACACGGGCTTCCTTAAAATCAACTATGGATGAACATATTTCATGTCGATCGAGCATCGTGAGGTATAACTCAGATATTGAGCGACCATTGATCAAGTAACTCGTCTCACAACCTCCCAGCAATGAATACGGCATCACCCAGTCTCCTAAAAGTTGATGGACTCTAGGATTCTGTACCAATAGCTCCTGTTTTATGGTCATCATTTGTATGTAATAGTCGCGAGTAATCGCAACCTGCGAATCCATTAGATCATTGAGTGGCAAAAGCGCACGAAGAAGGGGTAGCAAGGACCTTTTGAATCCTGGAGAAATACCAATCCGGACATCCACTAACGGATTGTCTGCATAACTGATTCCAATTGGTGAAGAACCACCCCTGAATCCATTCAACGGAAAATTGGAAAGGTTCTTGGTCGAGTTGATGGTCTTACGTGCCCAATAACTCCCTAGATGGTAAGTTTCTTCCGATTTTCGCTGATCTTTGGTCATCAAATTCAATAAATCAACATCAACTGGGATATTGATTTCCGATTCTGTCACATGTCAACATTATCAAATTCACGTATTTTTGACTACCCTAGTTTGGGATAGTAAGCAAACAGAAAATATCTTTGTTTTGCATTAGTGTCAGTTTGTGATTGCGCATTTCTAGATTCACAATATGACCATCATTAGTTTATGCTTGACGACAATGCCTATAGACATTTTGCAAGGCTCAAAGGTAGGTCCCTAGGTACTTGCGTATCCGAGTCAGTCCATAGCGTTCATGCGACAAACAATAAAACGTGTGCGGAGGGGGATGCTATGGCTCGATATTTCTAAAAATAGAAATTATACACCTTTTAATGATCGATGAATAATTCACCCCGGAAGTTGCTCAATTAGGAATTATACAAGATTGAATTAATCACCGAGGAGAATGTGTTATTGCCTTCATCAAAAGACATTAATTCATCACAATAAGGTGCTATCAGATCTTGCCAAACTTTTTCGTCCGTAGATACCAAAAACTGAAGCACGCGATCTACCTCCTTATAGCTATTCAAATTAGACCAAAATAGCCCCGAAGGATCCTGAATGTTGGGCCACCAAAAACTTGGCCACCCATCAATTGACCTACTTCGGAAATCAAAAAATGCTGTCTTATTTCCTCTACCGAGTGATTCTAAACCAAGAGTTGAGTCAATCGCAACAACAATTTCGCTTCTATCAACAAGTTGATAGCTGGAACAGAAATTATTACGTCGAATGTACTCCCAGTTGTCACCTTTTAACAGAGCTTGGTAAAAATCCTCCTCACCAGCAGAATCGGATCGAGCGCAAATCTGTAGTTTGTAATCGTTAATTGCACACCATTTATGCAATAACGGAAGTAGTTCCATCTCCGCTGCATAAAATATCTCTTCAGAAATTCGCTCTCCGTCATTTAATATAAACATAACTTCAGACGTCGGATAACTTGATATCTGGGACAGAAAAAGCACAACTTTGTTCTTCGGCCAACTTGTTATCTCCACTTTATTGCTCTTAAACGAACCGGCACTAATTACCTCTCCGTCAATTTTCGTCGCATAAAACGAACCGATGGATTTTCCAAACATAAACATGTAGTCAACGTGATATTTTTTGATATCAGATGAATCTGAAAAAACAGTTCGAATATTATTCCGCCAACCATTTTGTACAATAATAGTTTTAACTCCTGGATGTGTATAGGCAAGTTCATAAAATTTGCTATTATTGTCAATAAATGTTAACAAGA
>Ga0209190_1001733_pt1 | contig 15105 bp, 15 predicted proteins | sample M_140205_XF_Meta_FD_187315 | JGI IMG/M metagenome (GOLD analysis project Ga0209190, IMG submission 187315) | Freshwater microbial communities from Lake Montjoie, Canada to study carbon cycling - M_140205_XF_MetaG (SPAdes) (version 2) | ecosystem: Environmental > Aquatic > Freshwater > Lake... | reverse complement strand
GGCGAACTTGAGCAGGTCGGGCAGCTCGGTGAGGATCCGCTGCGGCGTGAGATCTCCGGCCTTGAACAAGCGATAAAGAAGGGCGTACTCACCGCTGAAGTCGTAGCTATTGGCCAGTGCGATGCCGGCTTTTGCCGTCTTGAGGAGAGCCCGCAGAATCAAAACATCACCGTAGTCGACCCTGATGTCGGCGAGCGAGGTTTCGGCGGCGCTCAAGGAGGTCCGAAAGCTCTTGGTCGTGGCGGCCGTCGTGAACTTTGCCAGGCAGCCAAGAGCTTCATCGAGCAAGGACACCCTGCTGTTAACGTAGCTCAAGGTGCTGTCCGAGTTGACCCCCGCGATCGGCCGCGTAATGCCTTCCGCATCGACGGGCAACTGGTATTCGAAGAAATAAATATCCGGATTGATGATGGCCACCCCGATGCCGGTCAGCTGTTGCTGGAATTGAGGTGTGCCTTGCTCCAAGACCACAAGGGTCGCTGCCTTGAGCAAGTTTGCCTCGAGATTGTTCGGCTCGAGGGACACGGCGTTGTTGAAATGAGCGAGGGCTTGCTGCAGACCCAAGGGCGTTTGGGTGGCCATGCTCGCGCGGCCAAGAGCTATCGCCTGTGGAGCCGTCACCGCGGCCAGCAGGCTGCTCAACTGGAGAGCCAACATTAAAAAGGACAGCGCGAGCGATTTCCGCAAACTTTTTGCCAGGATCTGCCGCGGAGGATTTAGCTTAAGGCTTCTCATCGCGTGTGTTGGCTAGGGAGATACTTTTATCCGTGATGTCGATTACGCCATTTCGCGACGTGGGCATGAATAATCGTCCCGCATGGTCACCGTCAAGATGAATGACTCCCTCGGGAGCGCTCTGCGCATCATATGAGTCCTTGGCAAAAGAGCGGATATCCTTGAGCAAAATTCGTTTCCCTGCGGCGTCAAAACGGGCCTCGCGCGCGGCAATGGAGGAGGTGCCATCAGCATTTTGAATGCGAAGCCTACGAATCAACGCCTTGGCAAGGGAAGGTTCAAGGCCAAGAAAGAGTTTCATTTGCTCGCTCCATATTTGGGGCTTGGCCGAATGCATGATGCGCAGTTCGACATCCTCCAGAACAACCTGCGGAAGAAGGCCGATGCGCAAAAATCCCGCCGTCTTGCGCTCGATCTGGATGCTACCGCAGCGGAATTGAAACACCGGGCTGGCGGTGTCGGGGCCGACCGGAATGACCACACGCTTCAAGCTGCGCAGAGAGCCCAGCAAGTTCGGCAAAGGTTCGGCGGCCGGAGCAAATTCGCATACCGACCAGAAAAGGAAGAGCGAGACCAGCTCAAGACGTATTTTTATGGGCCCAAAGCGCATGACAAATGCTAATATTTCGACTGCGAAAAATAAGCCGGCAGTCGGACTCGAACCGACGACCGCCTGATTACAAATCAGGTGCTCTACCAACTGAGCTATGCCGGCAAATTACGGAGCGCTCCAATCGATCGACAGGCGAACTTACCCGTTTTGGCCCGCACACTCAAGCAAAGCTGAGCGCTTTGTCGTGGTGCGATCAAACCACAGGACGCGAATTGCATGCGAGAGCGGGGTCAAGATGCCCTCTCCTACCACCAGCCATGTACGCGCGACTATGCACACGACTGACCATGCTCTTCAAATGCCGAAGCCGGGCAATCCCCCGAGTCCGCCGGTGACTTTGCCCATGGTGTCGGACTGGCGACGTCGCGCGGTTTCCTGGGCTTCGCGGACGCCGGAGAGGACGAGGTCTTCCAGCATTTCCACATCCTGAGGGTCGACCACGTCGGGGGAAATTTTGATGCCGGTGATATCTCCCGCGCCATTGGCCGTGACGGTGATCTTGCCGCCCCCGGCGGAAACCTCGAAAGATTCCTGCGCGAGATCGTTTTGTGCTTTGGCGAGGCGCTCCTGCATTTTCTGCGCCTCTTTCATCATTTTTTGGATGTTCATGATTGTTTCGCCTCCTCGGGTTCGAGCGTCGCACCGAAAAGTTCCAGAGCGGCCTCGATGCCGGGATCATTTTCGAAGTCATCGGCCGTCGGCGCCGCCCCGGCTGAGGGCGGGGCCTCGGCGACCACCTCGCCAGTCGCCTCGGGGCGGAAGATGGCTTGGCGCCCGGTCAGCCTGCGCCAAAGCTCCTCGATCATCGGGGTCAGTTCCGCGACGAGGGGCGTGTTGATCAGCTTCGACTTGTCGGCGGGAAAAATGACACGGAGAACTCCGTCGGACTCCGCGATTTCCTGCGCCTCGTCGAGCCACGCACTACGAAGCGGATGCCGCTCGGTAATTTCCGCCATGATTTGACGCCAAGCGTCGCGCTCCGAGACCGCGGCTGGCGCGCGGGCGGGCGCTGCAGGTGCGGAGGCTTTGGCCGCGGGTGCCGCGGGCGCTGGAGCGGCAGGTTTCGCGACGGCGGGAACGACCACTTTAGGGGCAACCGCGCGGGCGGCGGGCCGGGCTGGGCTGCCGTCGCGCAAGAGGGTCAGCGCGTCGAGCACTTCATCGAGGTCGGCCGTGTGCAGAAGTTGGATGGCTTTGAGTGCGGCGATCTCGAGCGGAAGTTTTTTATCCGGCGAATAACGCAGCCCCGCCTCGGCCGCCGAAAGAATCTCGAGCAACTCGGTGAGTTTGCGTGGGGTGTAGCGTCCGCGCAGCGGGGCGATCAGTTCGCCGCGGCGGCCGGGCGTTTCCCGGCCGGTGGCCTCGCTGACCAGCAGGTCACGGCCGAGCGCAACGAGATCGGAAAGCAAGCGGCCGAGATCCTTGCCCTGGTCGGCCTGCTCGGCAACCAGATCGAGGGCGGCCGCGGCGTCGCCCGAAAGAATGTGACCGGCCAGGGCCGCCACCTCGGCGGCCGAGGTAAATCCGAAGATGGAGAGCACATCGGCCTCGCTCACCTTGTCGCCGCAGAAGGACACGACCTGGTCGAGCATGGACTCGGCATCGCGCATGCCGCCCTCGGCGGCGCGGGCGATGACTTCCGCGGCGGCGGGGTCGAGCGAGACTTTTTCCTGCTTGGCGATGACCAGCAGATGAGCCGCGGCTACCTCGTCACGGATCGGCTGGAGATCGAAGCGCTGGCAGCGGCTGATGATGGTGGCAGGCAGCTTGTGCGCCTCGGTCGTGGCAAAAAGAAATTTCACGTGCGCGGGCGGTTCCTCGAGCGTCTTGAGCAGCGCGTTGAAGGCCGGCGTGCTCAGCATGTGCACCTCGTCGATGAGGTAGATGCGGAATTTGCCGTGCGCGGGAAGGAAGCGCACATTTTCGCGCAATTCGCGGACCTGCTCGACGCCGTTGTTGCTCGCGCCGTCGATCTCGAGAACATCAAGGTTGTTGCCCGCGGCGATCTCGCGGCACGGATCGCATTGGCCGCACGGTTTTTCCGTCGGCCCCTGCACGCAGTTGAGCGCCTTGGCGAAGATCCGCGCGGTCGAAGTCTTCCCCACCCCGCGCGGACCGACAAAAAGGTAGGCGTGGGCCAAGCGCCCATTCTTGATCGCGTTGCGAAGGGTGCGCACCACGGCATCCTGCCCGAGAACCTCCTCGAAAAGCTGCGGACGGTATTTACGGGCGAAGACTTGGTAACTCACGGGTGCCAAGCTAATCGATTCCTGCGCCGGATGCGGAGAAATTTAATGCCGGAAGTGGCGTTTTCCGGTCAAGACCATGGCCAGACCCCGCTCATCAGCCGCGGCCACGACCTCATCATCGCGCACGGAACCTCCCGGTTGGATGGCGGCGGTAGCCCCGGCGGAGGCAGCGGAAACCAGCCCGTCGGGGAACGGAAAAAAAGCATCGCTGGCCACCACGCTTCCGGCGAGCGAAAGCCCGGCCTCGCCGGCCTTCCAGACGGCGATGCGGACCGAGTCCACGCGCGACATCTGCCCGGCACCGATGCCCAGCGTGCGGTCGGGCCCGGCGAAGACGATGGCGTTCGACTTCACGTGCTTGACCACCTTCCAGCCGAATTCCATGGCGCGCATCTCCCCCGCAGTCGGGGCGCGACGCGTGACGACCTTGCTGTCGGCAACCGATTCCGAGGAGAGATCGTGATCCTGCACGAGCAGGCCGCCGAGCACGGAGCGGACATCGCGCGGCGCGGGCGACGGGAGGCCACGCAATTTCATCAGGCGCAGATTTTTCTTTTTGCGCAAGGCATCGAGCGCGGCTGTGTCGAACTCCGGGGCGATGATGACCTCGCTGAAAATTTCCGCGATGGTGCGGGCCAGTCCTTCGTCGAGCGTGCGGTTGCACACGATGATCCCGCCGAACGGCGCCTGACGGTCGGTGGCGAACGCTTTTTCCCACGCGGCGGCGAGGGTCTCGGCACTGCCTACCCCGCAAGGGTTGGTGTGCTTGAGGATGGCCACGGTCGGCTCGGAAAACTCGCCGATGAGGTCGACCGCCGCGGTGATATCGAGGATGTTGTTGTAGGAAAGTTCCTTGCCGTGCAACTGCTCAAGATGCTCGGCGAAGCGACCGTAAAGCTCCGCCTGCTGATGCGGGTTTTCGCCGTAGCGGAGACGGGAGACCATCGGCTCGCGGACGGAAAAATCCGGGGATCCGTCAGCCTGCAGATAAGCGGCTATGGCGGCGTCGTAGCGTGAGGCAAGGGCGAACACCTTGGCCGCCAGAGCGGAGCGCAACTCCGGCGTGGTCGCGCCGTCATGCTGCTCCATGTCAAGCAGGACGGTGGCGTAGTCGTCCGGATCGCAGAGAACGGTGACCGCCGCGTGGTTCTTGGCCGCGCTGCGCAGCATGGACGGGCCGCCGATGTCGATGTTCTCGATCGCTTCCTCGCGGCTCACGCCCTCCCGCGCCACGGTCTGCTCGAACGGGTAGAGGTTGACCACAACGAGATCAATCGGCGGGATGCCGTGGGCCGCCGCCGCATCCACATGCGCCGGGAGGTCGCGGCGGTAAAGAAGGCCCCCGTGAATGAGCGGGTGCAGCGTTTTGACGCGACCGTCGAGCATCTCGGGAAAACCGGTGTGCTCGGAGACATCCTTGACCGAGAGCCCGGCCCCGCGCAGGGCGGCAGCCGTTCCGCCGGTGGAGAGAAGCTCAACTCCGTGGGCGGACAGGCCGCGGGCCAGTGCGACCAGGCCTGTTTTATCGGAGACGGAAAGGAGCGCGCGGCGGATGCTCATGCCAAGGCCGCCTCCGCGATCTCGGGGGCATGATGAAATTGCATTTCGTAAAGTGTTCGGTAATCAGGTGAGTTACGGAGCAGTTCCGCATGCGTGCCAGTGGCCATGATACGCCCGTGGCTCATCACGGCAATAACATCCGCGGTGAGAACGGTGGACAGCCGGTGCGCGATGGCCACCACCGTTTTGCCGGCGGAAAGTTTCTCCAGCGCATCCTGGATCATGCGTTCGCTCTCGGAGTCGAGCGCCGAGGTGGCCTCGTCGAGCAGGAGGATCGGCGCGTTCTTGAGCAGCGCGCGGGCGATGGCCAGGCGCTGCTGCTGTCCGCCGGAGAGCATGCAGCCCTTGTCGCCGACCACCGACTGGTAGCCCTGCGGCTGGGCCAAAATGAAATCATGCGCGTAGGCCTGACGCGCGGCGGACTCCACCTCCTCCTTCGTCGCGCCCTGTCGCCCGAAGAGGATATTGTTGTAGATGGTGTCGTGGAAAAGGAAGGTGTCCTGCGTGACGATCCCCACATGATTGCGGAGGGAGTCGAGCTGCAAGGAGCGCATGTCTTGGTCGTCGAGGCAAACCGAACCCTCCTGCGGGTCATAAAAACGGAGGATGAGCGAGAGCATGGTGCTCTTGCCGGAGCCGCTGGAACCGACCAGCGCGACGCGCTTGCCCGGGGCGATGCGCAGGCTAACCCCGCGCAGCGCGGGCGCCTGCGGCCCGTAGGAAAACACGACGCGGTCGAAGACGATCTCCCCGCGGCAAGAATCGAGCACGCGGGCGTCGGGCGCATCGACAATGGTGGCCGGCTGCCGCATGAGTTCGAAGATGCTCGTGGTGGCAGCGAGACATTTTTGCAGCTGCAGATGGATCCGGCTGAGCGCCTTGACCGGTTCGTAGAGCAGGAAAATGCCCGCCATGAGCGCCAGAAATTTTGCGGCGGTCAGGTGGGCTGCGTAGACGTAAAAAAGGGCCAGCCCCACGCCGGCCGCCGCCACCACCTCGACCAGAGGCGACGTGATCTCGGTGCTTTTGCGCACGCGCAGCGAGTTGCGGAACTGGCGCTTGGCCGCCTTGGCGAACAAGCTGATCATGAGCCGCTCTTCGGCGAAAGATTTTATGACACGGATCCCGGAGAAAGTCTCCTGCAGGATGACATTCATCTCGCCGGCCAGCTGCTCCTCAGCTTGCCCAGCTTTGCGGACCTTGCGGCCGTAGACAGCCACGGGGATGATGCAGATGGGGAAGAGGACGAGCGTGATGATGCTGAACTTCCAATCGATGACCATGACGGCCGCGACGCCCGCGACGAGCGCGACAGGCTGCTTGAAAATGTTGACGCTGAGCTGGGAGAGCGTGCTCTGCGCGACGAGCGTGTCATTCATCACGCGCGACATCAGCTTGCCGGCCCTCGCCTTGTCGAAAAATTCCATGCTCTGGTTGACGATGCTGGCGAAGAGCTTGGTGCGGATGTCGTTGAGCACGCGCAGGCTGACCCAGGACATCTGGTAGGCGTTCACGAAGGAGAAAAATCCGCGCAGGATCATCACCACCGGAACCAGCAGGCAGGCGAGGAGAACGGCATCGACCCTGCTCCCCGCGCCGGACATCGCAGCCTCCTGGATGGCGGCCTTGGTGGCTCCTCCGGGAAAGATTGAGTCGCCGACGTATTTGACGATCAGCGGGATGGACCCATTGAGCAGCGCGTAGAGGATGCCCATGCCCACGCCGGTGAAAAACCTCACGCGGTAGGGCTTGAGGTAGGAAAGCAGTTCGGCGTAGGGCTTCCAGTTGGCGCGGATGCGGCTCTCTTCGGGTTGGTGTTCGGCAGGCATTGGCGAGGTCCGGCACGGCCGAGACCGAGCCGAGGCTAACAGCAATTGCGCGAGCGGCAAACTCCTCATCACGCCCACGCCGGGTTTGACCCGCATCGTCGTCCGCAGGCAGAGTGGTGGGAACCTCCATGACCGAGCAACCCATCCCCGGCTTCCACCTTGTGCGGCATCCGCTGGCCGACCTCAAGGTAACGGCATTGCGGAACAAGGACACGTCGACGCCCGAATTTCGCGCCCTCTTGGAGCAACTGGCCCCGTTGGTCGCTTACGAAGCGCTGCACGACTTCGAGACCGGGTCCGCGGAAGTGGAAACTCCGCTGTGTCTGGCGCAGGGTGCAAGGGCAACCCGCCCCTTGTTCCTCGTGCCGATCCTGCGGGCCGGCCTGGCCATGGCCGACGGGATTCTGCGCATTTTTCCCTCCGCTGCCGTGGGCCACATCGGACTGTTCCGCAACGAGGAAACGCTGGAGCCGGTCAGCTATTTTTTCCGCATGCCGCCCGACGCGCACCGCGCGCACGTCCTGCTGCTCGATCCGATGCTGGCCACGGGCAACAGCATGGCAGCGGCGGCGGAGCGCCTGAAGAGCGAGGGCATCCGGCGCATCACCTGCGCGTGCATCATCGCCGCGAAGCAGGGGGTGGAACGCATGCGGTCAGTGCACCCGGATCTGCCGATCTACGGGGCGGCGCTGGACGAAACACTCGACGCTCGCGGCTACATCGTGCCCGGCTTGGGCGATGCGGGCGACCGCATCTTCGGCACCTGACCCTGACTAGAGCCGCGGCGCGCTGCGCAGCTTGTCCTCCCAGCGCGTGAGGAGATGGATGACCATGTTGACGCCGAATTTGTAAGTGTCGAGCAGCGCAGAGATGGGCGGATTGGGATCGACGTTGTGGAGGTAGATGCCGACTTGAGGGTAAAGTGATTGGGATTGCGCCACAAAGGGCTTGCCGTTTTTATAATCCTCCTCGTCGCGATCGGTATTGATCACCCAGTTACGGCCATCGTTTTTTATCCCGAAGCGCCACATGCCGCCGTAGTCGTTTGACGTGTAAATGATGGCGATTTCGCCGAGATAACGCATCACATAGACGGGGTCATCATAATAATTCAAGCCCGCCGGTTGAATTTTGATCTCGGGAAAATACGGCTCGCGCTTGAACATCGGGTCGTTCGGGTCAAGTTTCTCGAAGGCTTTATCCTTGTCGGGCATCACCCGCTGCATTTGCTTCCGGAAGGCGATGTCGAAACGCGAGCCCTCGCCCGGCACCGAGCTATCACCCCAGATGGCCCCGCCGAGCCGGATGTATTTCTGGAGGTTTTTAACCTCCGTGTCGCTGAGCACAAAGTCGCGTGAACCAGTGAAAAAAATGAAGGGCGGCTTGACCGAAAACATCTTGTCGCTGTCGAGCGGGATCGCCTCGACTTGCCTGTAATCGGTCTTGATCTTGTCGCGCGATTCCTTGCTCATGAACTCGAGCAGGTTGGGCAAACTGCCGCGGCAGATTTTCCCGTCTTTCAAGTCGACGGTGGAATCCCAGTTGCCCCCATTGTATTTCGCGATGAAGGCGGTGAACGCGAACTCGCGCGCGCGGGTGCCTGTCCCGCTGCCCGAGCCCTTGCCTCCCCAGCCTTTGGTAAAGTCGCCGATCTGCTTGGCGTCGCCGGCCGTCATGCCCACCGCCCCCGCGGCTGATGCGGTCGGGGGCGCCGCGGTCGGGGTGGCCGGCTTGGGCATGGTGGAGGGCGTGATGATCGCGGCCATCTGGAAATTGAGCGGGTTTTGGCCGGTGGTGGTGATGGCGGCCACCGTGGTGTTCTGCACCGTGGGGGTCGTGACGGTGAACGTCGTTTCCTTCGGTTGGGTCTGGGCGCTGGGCGGGGTGGCCACCTCCTCCCCGGCCTGCAGGAACCCTCCCTCGCCGCCCTCGAAATCCGGCGGTTCCTGCATGGCTTCGAAAAGCACGGTTCCGCCAAAGATGAGAATGAGCAGAACGTGGAGAACGAACGAAATGGTGAAAAACCGCGATTCGCTGAACTTGTCGATCAGGCGATCGAGCAACGAGGACTTGCTTTCGCTCTGACCGGCGGGTTGCTCGCTCTTTTCGTCCATGGGAACTCGGCAGATTATCTTCGGCCGGGGGAGCAAAGCAACGCAGGACTGGACGCTTGGCGCAACCGCTGCGGTTTGCGAATCTTGCCCGATGGCGACCCCTCCGACCCAACCCGGAACCGGCCAGCGCGTCGCGGCAGTGGCCGGCGCGGGAATCCTGCGTGCGCTCTTCACCACCCTGCGCATCAAGATCATCGATCCGGCGGACTTCATGGAGTCGCCCCCGCCCGGACCGGTCATTTATGCGTTCTGGCACAATCGCATCCTCGCCATCACCGCCGCCTTCCTGCGCTCCTATCCGCCCGGGCGATGCGGGGTGAAGGTCCTGACCAGCGCGAGCAAGGACGGCATGTGGCTGGGCGCGTTGGCGTCGAGGCTCGGCATGGGTTCGGTGCGCGGATCAAGTTCGCGGCGCGGGGCCACGGCCATGCGGGAACTCTTGGAGGAGGTGGCCAAGGGTTACGACATCGCGATCACACCCGACGGGCCGCGCGGGCCGCGCTACGCGCTCGGGCCCGGCATGATCTACCTGGCGCAGAAGGCGCAGATCCCGATCGTTCCCGTGCACGCGAAGTTCGGACGCTGCTGGCAGCTGCGGACCTGGGACGGCTTCTGCATCCCGCAGCCATTCTCGCGGGTCGAGGTGAAAGCCGACAAACCGCTCCACCTCCCGTTAGATCTCCCGGAGGAAGCATTTGAAGCGCAGCGTCGAAAAATCGAATCGGTCCTGCGCGCCGGGGCAGGGTAGGATGGAACGCATGCCACACATCATCGACGGCCGGAAAACGGCGGAACTCAGCCTGGCTGCCACCGCCACGCAAATCGCCGCGCTGCGCGCGCGGGGCATCACGCCCGGCCTCGCCGTGGTGCTGGTCGGGGATCATCCCGCCTCGCAGGCCTATGTGCGCTCGAAGGACAAGACCTGCCGCGAACTCGGTATGCATTCGCGCAAATACGAGCTGCCGCGCGAGACGGCGCAGGACGAGTTGCTCACTCTCATCCGCGATCTGAATGCCGATCCCGCCATCCACGGCATTCTGGTGCAATCGCCGCCCCCTCCGCAGATCGACGAGCAAATGGTCGTGCAGGCCATCGACCCGCGCAAGGACGTCGATGGTTTCCATCCGCTCAACGTGGCCGCCCTCGCCATGGACGACCCTGCGGCGATTGTGCCGTGCACGCCGCTCGGCTGCCTCGAGTTGCTGCGTGCCCATGACATCGAGACGAGCGGGGCGCACGCTGTCGTGGTCGGACGCAGCCTCATCGTCGGCAAGCCGATGGCCATGCTGCTGCTGCGCAAGGGGGCCGATGCCACCGTCACGGTGGCCCACTCGCGGACGCGCGACCTCGCCGCGGTCACCCGCTCGGCCGACATCGTCATCGCCGCGATCGGGCGTCCGCATTTCCTCGGAGCCGACCATGTGCGCGACGGCGCGGTGGTCATCGATGTGGGGATCAACCGCGTGGAGGACGCCTCTTCGCCCCGCGGCTACCGTCTGGTCGGGGATGTGGATTTCGACGCGGTCGCGCCGAAGTGCCGCGCGATCACGCCGGTGCCCGGAGGGGTCGGGCCGATGACCATCGCCATGCTCATGCGCAACACGGTCGAGGCGTGCGAGCGGATGGCTGCGGCCGGATAGCAATTTTGTGCTGGCCAGAAAGGGCCGCCGGGAGCCATGACAAGGACGTGTCTATGCGCAGCGCATTCGCGTCGGTTCCTTCGGGACGCCGTTGGTGGCTCCCGCAGGGTCCGGCGGCGCAGCGTGCTTTCTTCGGGGTTTGGACCTTCGGGGTGTTCGGTTTTCTCTACGTGCCGATCGTCCTGCTCCTCGTCTATTCTTTCAACGACTCGAAGGTGAACCTCTATTGGGCCGGCTTTACCACGAAATGGTACGGGCTGCTTTTCCAGAACGAAGTCCTCCTGCGCGCGTTCCAAAACAGCCTGATTGTGGCCGCGGCGACGACGGTACTCTCCGTGTTTCTCGGCACCACGGCCGCGTGGTTGCTCTACCGGTACAAATTCCCCGCCCAGCGGATGCTCGGCCTGCTCATTTTCATCCCGATGGTCATGCCCGAGGTGCTCATGGGCGTGAGCCTGCTGGTCCTTTTCGTCAATCTCGGCATGCCGCTCGGCTACACCACGATGATCATCGCGCACACCACGTTCTGCTTCCCCTTTGTCCTGGTCGGCGTGCAGGCACGCCTGCAGGGGATCGATCCCGCGCTGGAGGAGGCCGCGCTCGACCTCGGAGCAACGCCGATCAAGGCCTTCTGGCTCGTTATCGTTCCCTACCTCATGCCCGCGATCATCGCTGGCGCGCTCATGTCCTTCACGCTTTCCTTCGACGAATACATCGTGAGCATTTTCGTCAGCGGCTCGGATTCGCAGACTCTGCCGCTGAAAGTCTACGGCATGGTGCGGGTCGGACTTAATCCGCAACTCAACGCCCTCAGCGCGCTCTTCATAGCCGCGACCGCGGCCCTCGTCATTTGCAGCCAGCTTTTCACCCGCAAAAAATCCCTATGAAAAAAACAACCGCCATACTGACCTCCGCCGTCTGCGCCGCAGCAATCCTGCTCGCCGGCTGCGGGAAGAAAGACGACACACTGAACCTGTTCTGCTGGACGGAATACGTCCCGCAGGCGGTGATCGACAAATTCACCGAAGAGACCGGCATCAAGGTCGCGATGGAGACCTACTCCTCCAACGAAGAGATGCTGGCCAAATTGCTGGCCGGAGGCGGCGACTACGACCTGATCCAGCCGAGCGAATATACGGTCGAGGCGATGATCAAAGAAGGTCTCCTCCAGCCGCTCGACCACGAGAAGATTCCCAACCTCAAAAATCTCGCGCCCGAATTCCGCAAGATGCCCTTTGATCCGGGCAACAAATACTCCGTGGCTTGGCTGTCCGGTTTCGTCGGCATCGTCTACAACGCCGAGACCGTCACCACGCCCGTCGTGGGCTACAACGACGTGTTCACACCGCAACATGCCGGCCGTATCGTCACCCTCGACGACCCGCGCGAAATCACCAGCTGGGCCCTGGCCAATTCCGGCATCCCAGTCAACGACGTGACCGACGAAAATCTCGCCAAAGTCACGCCGATGCTCAAAGACTGGATGTCGAAGATCAAGGTATACGACTCCGACAGCCCGAAGACCTCATTGAGCAACGGCGACGTCGACATCGGCGTGATCTGGAGCGGCGAAGGCGCCATTCTCTTCAAGGAGAATCCTAAATTCCAGTGGGTGCTCCCCGCCGAGGGCTTCCACATGTTCATCGACAGCCTCGCCGTGCCGAAGACCGCGCACAACAAGGACCTCGCCGAGCAGTTCATCAACTTCATCCTGCGTCCCGACATCGGCAAAATGATCTTGGCCGACTTCCCCTACTACAGCCCGAACGCCGAAGCGCGCAAACTGCTCTCGCCGGAGGAACTCAACAACCCCGCGAGCTATCCGCCCGGGCTCGACATCACCAAGGCGCAACTCTTCAAAGACATCGGTGCGCAAGGTTCCAAAGTGGACGAACTGATCACCTCGCTCAAAGTGCAGCAGTAAAATGGAGGTAACGGCCGCGGCAGCAGCTCTGGCCTCCGGTCCGTCGCACCAGCGGCGGGCCGGACTCGGCCCTTGGTTTTGCCTGACCCCGTTGATCGGGTGGCTGCTGCTCTTTGTCATCGTTCCGACGCTGATGCTGGTGGTGGTCAGCTTCTGCGAACGGGACGCCCTCGGCCGCGTCATCTACACCTTCAACTTCGAGAACTACATCCGTGCGTTCGATTGGATGTGGCTGAAAATCCTCGGCATATCCCTCTGGTACGCCTTCCTCACCACGGTCATCTGCCTTATCCTCGGCTATCCCGTGGCCTATTTCATCGGGCGTTGCGGCGAGCGGTCGCGCGGGCTGCTCATCATGCTCGTCATGATCCCGTTTTGGACGAGCTTTCTCATCCGCACCTACGCGTGGATCTCCATTCTTTCGCAGGACGGATTGCTCAACGCCGCGCTGATGAGCCTGAAGATCACGAACGCCCCCATCGGCTTCATGTACACGCCCTTCGCCGTCGTGCTCGGGCTCGTCTACAACTTTTTGCCGTTCATGATCCTGCCGATCTATACCAGCGTGGAAAAACTCGACGGCTCGTTCATAGAAGCCGCCTACGATCTCGGCGCGCGGCCGGCCCGTGTCTTCGCCCGGGTCGTTCTTCCCCTCACCCAACCCGGCATCGCCGCGGGCGTCCTGCTCGTCTTTGTCCCGGCCATCGCCATGTTCGCCATCACCACGTTGATGGGAGGCGGAACGAACCCGACCATTGGCGAGGTCATCCAGAACCAGTTCACCAAAGCCCGCAACCAGCCCTTCGGCGCCGCCCTCGGCGCGCTCCTGCTCCTCCTCTTCCTCTTCAGCCTGTGGCTGAGCAGCAGGTTCCGCCACGTCGAGGAAGAGTGATGGAGCCCGACGTGGGGCTGCAGCTTTTCAGCTGCGGAAATCTATGGACGTCGAGTTCGTGAGCGATACCCGCGCGAACGTGAAGCATGTTTATTTGGGGCTCAGTGCTGATGACAACTGTGTCAAACGCCTCACCTGCGACGTCGGCACTTGGGAGATGGATTGGGCCGAAAGGGAAGCCATGTGGATCGTGGATGGCTGGGGACCGGACGAGAGCTGCTTCCAGGTCGACTTCATCAAAGACCGCATTCCTTGGAAAAAGATCCGGGGCTTATTCCGCGCGAGCGACGAAGACTGCGCACAGACTATTGCCTCAAACTCACGTTTCGAGAGAGAGTTCATTGAGGCAACCGCCCAGCTGCCAGCTGACGAAGACGATATCTACTCGGTTATTGCTGATCCGCTCCTGCGCCAGGCTCTCAAACCCGCAGACGACTAGATGGCTAACGGTTCCGCGACCGCCCGGCGGATGCGGTTGAGGCAGACGGTGGGGGATTTATTCTGGAAACGGAGTGGAGAACCGGAGGCGCAGCCGTAGATAGGTCGCCGCGGCGACCAACTGATACCGGAGCGCAGCGTAGACAGCCGAAGGCAATTGCCAGATGCGGATGACTTTCCAGCCTTGGCGGCGGAGTTGGCGGGTGACGTGGCGGTCGCGGACCATGTTGGCCTCGCGTTTGCGGTCCCAAAAGGCGCGGTTGGTTTTCGGGCAGGTGTAACACTTCGGGCATCGGTGCTCGCTGCATCTGCTGCCATGCGGCGTAGTGTCAAATGTCAGGATGTGACCCCACTTCTTTGCCACAAACACCCACATACCACCGCGAAACATCGAATTGACACCGGATGCGGCGCCGCACATTTTGATGACACACCACGACGCCAAACATCAACCACAGAAAAAGAATCATTTATGAAAACAAAAAAAACGACCGGAAACTACCTGCTGATCCGCCATAAGGTAAAAGACTTTAGCAAATGGAAACCGGGCTACGACCAGGACGAACCCAAGCGCACGGCGGCGGGTCTCAAAGAGGTGTCCCTGATGCGCAACAAGAAAAGCCGCAATGATCTCGTCGTCCTGCATGCGGTGAGCAGCCTGCCAAAAGCCCGGGCGTTTTGTGCCCGGAAAGATCTGGCCGTGCTCATGAAACAACTCGGAGTAATCGGCAAGCCGGAGTTCCTGTTTCTAGTCGGCGCCTAATCCGAAATCACTGCCGGGCAGGGCGTTGTTGCCACCCCCCACCCGCACCGACCGGTCGCAGCCTCCAGCAGTTCCTCGCATATCAACTGCTCGAGGAGGTTGCACATTTCATCGTCGGCAGAGGCGGTTGGGGAAAATGAGCAAAAGATAAGCCCCGACTTACGCCGCGAGAGCGCGGCGGAGACGGTTGAGGCAGGCGGCGGGAAATTTTTTCAGGGAGCGTTTCCAGATGCGGATGACTTTCCATCCCTTCCAGCGGTGGTTTTCTGGGCGAATCTAGCGTCGCTTGATTAGTCGGTCATACTCGCTGTGCGAGCCTATCCAGAACCAAAGCGCCGTATCACCATC
>Ga0209190_1001732_pt1 | contig 15112 bp, 10 predicted proteins | sample M_140205_XF_Meta_FD_187315 | JGI IMG/M metagenome (GOLD analysis project Ga0209190, IMG submission 187315) | Freshwater microbial communities from Lake Montjoie, Canada to study carbon cycling - M_140205_XF_MetaG (SPAdes) (version 2) | ecosystem: Environmental > Aquatic > Freshwater > Lake... | reverse complement strand
TGGTAACATGGCTGTTGGAATTGCTCGATCAGTATAGCGGTCTGCCCAAGTGCTTAATGTTGAACCATTTTGTTTGAAAACGGCCCAAAAAGCGATTACGACACCAAATATTGCCAACATTGCTGCAATCGGACGTTTTTCTTCTGGTGGTGATTTATACAATAGTCTTCCATAAAAGAATACTACAGGAATACAACCAAACAAAAATGCGTCTGTTGATCGACTTCCAACAATCGGTTCAGGTAAAAAATATCCTATGAGTCCAAATCCAATAGCAGGCAATAAGATTACACCAAATATTTGCAAAAGAGGCATATCTTTTCCGGTAGCTGGTTTAATAACATCCACATGTTTGAAGTGCTTAGTTCCAGCCCAGAAAATTACTATCCCAATAAACATTCCTACTCCAGCTGCTATGAATGCTGCACCCCAGCCAATTGAATTATACAATGCTGCGGCAAAGAAATTACAAACAAATGCACCGATATTGATTCCCATATAGAAGATATTATACCCCTCATCTTTTCGAGATTTGTATTCTTCGTTATTGTATAAATTACCCAACAACGTAGAAATGTTGGGTTTAAAAAACCCATTTCCTAGAATGACAAGCAACATAGAAAGATAAAGCATATTTAGATCATGAATAGACATTAGACAATACCCTATTCCCATCAAAAAGCCTCCAAATATAATTGATCGTCTATAACCTATTACTCTATCGGCTAAAAGTCCACCAACAAAAGGTGTAAGAAATACAAATGCAATAAACGTCCCATACAAATCTGATGCTTCTGCTTCTGACATGGCAAATCCATCAACTGTATCTTTTAAATAAAGCGTGAAGATTCCGATCATTAAATAATAACCGAAACGTTCCCACATTTCTGAGAAGAATAAAAATGGTAAAGCTTTTGGGTGTTTGCGTTGTTTCATTATCATTTAATTAGGATGAACATTCAAAAAAAAACAGTCCCCAAAAAGGAGGACTGTTTCAAAAATACTATAAAATCTAATTAACGCACACCGTGCATCATTTTCATCAACTTTCTACTTAAGAAAAATAAAATTATGGAAGCAATTCCAGCCATAAAGACAAAGACCATAAAGAAATCATACAATGTTGTAATTTTGAACCCAACAAAGGATTTTGAATTATCTAATCTTGATTCAAATACCTTTTTTGTAATTTCTTCTTTAATTTTTAAATCTCTAATTTCCCCAAATGAAATTGTTGAAACAGGAATAATCTTTTGGCCTTCCAATTCGGACGCTTTCTTTTTATTAAATTGCTCTGGAATAAGTATAAAAGAACTTTCTTTTTCAATTTTTTCAATAACTGACACTGCAACAACATCTTCAGGGTATAAAGCACTTAATGTTCCTGCAAACTTATTAGCTGTTGCAGTACTCAAAAACCAAACCCCCATCAACAAAGAAGCAAATTTTAATGGCGCTAATTTATTAACCATTGATAATCCGATTGGTGAAAGACAAAGTTCACCAAAAGTATGTATCGTGTATAAACTCACTAACCACATCATACTCACTTTAACCCCAGGTTCTATGCCTTGCACACCAACAGCAATTACAACATAACCAACCGCTAAAAGCATTAAACCAATTGATTGTTTGTAAGGTGAACTTGGTTCCATTTTTTTCTTCCCTAAGAAACTCCAAATAGCAACAAAAACTGGTGCGAAAAGTACGATTGCGACAGCATTTACACTTTGGAAAGCACTAGCTGGAATAACATCAATACTCATATATCCTAAAGTTGTAGAATTGCTCCACAAATAAAATAATCCTCCAACAATTGCAACAATAAATAAATATATCATTGTAGCCATTGGCCATCCTGTTTTATTCACCCAAGCTTTGTATACCTTGCGAGAAAAGTATACTGATATAGCTAATGCAACAATTGAAATTGTCAACAATAAAGAACTCGAAATTTTTAATCCAACCTCTCTAATTGTTTGTTCGTCGGCAAAATAAGTTAATGAAGCACCGGCTTGTTCGAAAGCAGCCCAAAAGAAAATTACAAAAAAGGCAACAATATAAATAACCCAAATTCTTTGTTTTTCGATTTTGGATAAACTTGGATCAGAAATAATTATACCTGGAGCAGCAATTGTTAATGAAAATATAAAGGCTCCAATTATATCTCCTTCTAAAAGAAAATAAAATGCTACTAACAAAACAATCCAAATTCCAACCCACAATAAAATGGTGTTCATAGACATTTTAACTTCTGGTACGTTTGCATCAATAACTTTTTTCTCTGGTTTTGCACCTACTGCCTTCCCATCAGGACCAACGACATAGTGATTTTTCATCGAAACAAACAATAAAACACTAATAATCATACCGATACATGCTAATAAAAATCCCCATTTAAAATCACCAGGATTTCCAGTATCGCCAACCGCGCCGCACAATAAAGGTGCAATAAAAGCCCCTAAATTAATACCCATGTAGAAAATGGTAAATGCTGAATCAATTTTTGGATCACCTTGAGGATACAATTGACCTACCATAGTAGAAATATTAGGTTTGAAGAAACCATTTCCCAAAATCAACAAACCTAATCCTGAAAACATTAACGTTGCCGCTAAACCGGCTTCAGTGTAAAAGCTACCTGCCAAAAACATAAACAATTGACCTAAAGCCATTAAAAGTCCACCAATAACAATTGATTTCCTATTTCCCCAATATCTGTCAGCAACGTAACCACCAATAAGAGGTGTCAAGTATACTAAACCCGTATAACTACCATAGATTTGCGTCCCTAATTCTTTATCAAACAATAAAGCTTTCCCTAAAAACAAAACGAAAAGTGCCCTCATACCATAGTAAGAGAAGCGTTCCCACATTTCAGTTGCAAAAAGAACATATAATCCTTGAGGGTGTTTTTGTACAGAATTTTCCATATAATATTTATAGTTAGGGCGTGAAAATATAAAAATTATTTAAATATTCGTTCTTTGAATGGTAACTATTAGTTAAATGTTAGTAAACATACATACACATTATAAGAGAGCTGATTCTATTGAAATAGTGAATTGTTCTGAAATATTCGATTTGCCTAGTTATTATTCTTTTGGAATTCACCCGTGGGATTCTGAGAATAAAGGTTTAAAGATTAGCGAAATAGAAAGAAATTTACAAGACAAATTCATGCTAGCAATTGGCGAAATTGGTCTTGATAAAATAAAAGGACCATCGCTTGAAATTCAAAAATCGTGCTTTATCGATCAAGTTTTAATTGCTGAAAAAATAAAACGGCCTGTGATCATTCATTGCGTGAAAGCCTGGAATGAAATAGCAGCAATAAAAAAACAACTTCAACCCAAACAAACTTGGATTTTTCATGGTTTCAATAAAGTTCCCATACTTGAAAGCGTTCTTGCAGAAGGATTAATGATTAGTATTGGAGAAGCAATTTTCAATAATACAAAGTTGCAAATGGCACTTCAAAAAATCCCAAATGACCAACTATTTTTAGAAACTGACGATTCAGAAATCACCATTTTAGAAATCTATAAGAAAGTTTCAACCTTAAAAAATTTATCTTTGTCTGAGTTAGAAGAAATAATAGAAAACAACTTTAAACGCATTTTCAGAATATGAGCAATTGGTTAGAGAGATCTGAATTATTAATCAGCCCAGATAAATTGGCGAAACTAAAAAAAGCGCATGTTTTAATTGTTGGATTAGGTGGCATTGGTTCTTTTGCTGCAGAATTTATCGCTCGTGCAGGTGTTGGTGAAATGACGATAATAGATGGCGATGTGTTTGATTCAACCAATAAAAACCGACAACTTACAGCGTTAGATTCAACAATAGGAAAAAATAAGGCAGTCGTTTTAGGAGAACGTTTGTTAGATATTAACCCAGATTTAAAGTTGAACATCGTTCAAGAATTTGTATTACCAGAGCGTGTTTGGACGCTTTTAGCAGAATATAAACCTGATTATGTAATGGACTGTATCGATTCAGTGACCCCAAAATTGGAATGGATTATTGCATGTAAACGGTTGAAGGTGAAAATCATTTCTCATTTAGGGGCAGGCGGAAAAACAGATCCTTCTAGGGTTCAAGTAACGAATTTAAACTTGACCCATAATTGTAAACTTGGTGCTCATCTTAAAAAACGACTCAAAAAACAAAATGTCAAATTTGAATCTGTGAGAGCCGTATTTTCTTCAGAATTACAACAAAAAGCTTCATTAAAATTAACAGATGGAACTAACTTCAAACGTTCTTTTTACGGGACAATCAGTTATATGCCAGCTCTTTTTGGATTAATGGGTGCTTCAGATGTTTTGAGGTATTTGATGGAGAGGAAGAGTGTGGAGTGAGGAGTTTAAAACTGATAGTTTAAAGTTGAAAAGTAACGGCCCAACGAGGACATCGAGCGATAGTCGAGATGCCGAGTTCGTAAGATAAGTGTGGAGTGATGAGTGCAGATTGAGGAGTTTAAAACTGATAGTTTATAGTTTGTTTTCTATGTGGTCTATGTGCCTATGTGTTGAAAAATGAGTGAGGAGTTTATAGTTATAGTTTATAGTTTCTTTACTATCTGGCCTATGAGCCTGTGTGTTGAAAAATAAGTGTGGAGTGATGAGTGCAGATTGTTAAGTTTGAAACTGATAGTTTGTTTTCTATTTGAACTTTGTGTCTATGTGGTTTAAAATGCGTTATGAATATTCGATATCCTTTCAAAGATTGCGAATCACAGAATAAAAATTAAATTTGTGTAAACTGATGTTCTAAAAACAATGAAATTTCTCCAATTAATTACCTTTTTATTTCTATCTATATTTTTATTTAACGGTTGTGACGCACCTCAGAAAAAGAATCTAAGTCCAACCGAGATAATTGCTGATTCGAGTTTAGACAACCACAGTTATGCCAATACAAATCAAATTCGAACAAAACATTTGCATTTAGATTTAGATGTAGATTTTGAAAAGAAAACTGTTTATGGTGTGGCGCGACATGAAATGGAAAATTTTGGAGCTGACACAGCAATCTTCGATATCAAAGCATTAGACATTCAAAAAATCACGTTAGGAAAAGGAGCTGAAAAAGAAACTGATTTTATGATTGGGCGCTGGGACAAAGATTCCATTCTTGGTCAACCATTATTAGTTAAAATAACTAAAGACACTAAATACATCAACATTTATTACAAAACGACGGAAAAAACCGAAGCATTAGATTGGTTGAGTCCTGAACTAACGGCTGGTAAAACACATCCTTACATGTACACACAAGGAGAAGCAATTCTAACCCGTTCATGGATTCCGTTGCAAGATTCACCTGCTAATCGTTTAACATATTCTGCAAAAGTGAAAGTTCCAAAGGATTTAATGCCCGTTATGAGTGCAAAAAATCCAACAAAAAAGAACGAAAAAGGGATTTATGAATTCGAAATGAATCAGCCGATTCCATGCTATTTAATTGCTTTAGCTGTTGGCAATTTAAGCTACAGAAAATTAGGTCCAACGTGCGGCGTTTATTCAGAGCCAGAAATGATTAATTCATGTGCATATGAATTTGGCGATTTATCCAAAATGATTCGTGCTGCCGAAAAGTTATATGGTAAATACCAGTGGGAGCAATATGATTTAATCGTTTTACCGTACTCCTTTCCTTTTGGAGGAATGGAAAATCCGCGTTTGACTTTTGTTAATCCAACAATTTTAGCAGGCGATAGAAGTTTGGTTTCTGTAATTGCGCATGAATTAGCACATTCTTGGTCTGGAAATCTTGTTACAAATAGTTCATGGGATGATTTCTGGTTAAATGAAGGATTTACAGTTTACTTCGAAAGCAGAATAATGGAATCACTTTATGGAAAAGAGATTGCAGATATGTTGTCGTTAATTGAATTTCAAGAATTGGAGGCTGAAATGGCTGATATTGCTCAAGGTGAACACCCAGAAGACACGCAATTAAAATTGAATTTAAATGGTCGTAACCCAGATGATGGAATGACAGACATTGCATATACAAAAGGGGCTTTTTTCTTGAAAACGTTAGAGAAAGAGATTGGCAGAGAAAAATTTGACAAATTCATAAATAGCTATTTTAACCATTATGCATTTAAGACTATCAATACTGAAATCTTTGTGGATTATTTAAATGTAAATTTATTGGAGCCTAATCAACTTAAATTCAATACGAATGATTGGATTTACAAAGAAGGAATTCCTAAAAATTGCTTGAAAATTGTTTCCCCTCGATTTGAACAAGTTCAACTATTAGCTGATCGTTTTGCGGCGGGTGAAGATATCTTCAAAAAACAAATCAAATGGATAAAGATTAAAGGACGTAAAAAGAAGAAAAAGCAGATTATTCAATTAACTAGGGATAAGTACATTGCGCAAGAATGGATGGCCTTTATTCGCCGTTTACCTAAGAAAATTGACCCTGTATTAATGCGTAAATTGGATAAGAATCTGAATTTTAAAAATTGGGGTAATTCTGAAATCATGAATGAATGGTATGTTCTAGGAATCAATAGTGGATACACTGATATTCGTCCAAACATGGAAAAATTCTTGATGAAAGTTGGTCGAAGAAAATATCTTATGCCTATTTATACAGCATTATCTAAAGATCCTGAAAATTTAAAATGGGCAAAACAAGTATTTGAAAAGGCAAAAGAGAATTATCATTTTATTTCTAAAAGTAGTGTAGAGAAAGTACTTTACAAATAACAACTTATTTTGATGCAGAAAAGCTCTTCAATTCACCTTGCTTATTTGTGCAGTTCTGTGAGCTGGGGAGGATTAGAGATGAACCAACTTAAGAATGCTTTATGGATGCAAGAACGAGGGAATAACGTTTTGATGATTTGCAAAGAAAATTCTCCTGTTGCTCAATCCTGCTTATCTGTTGGAATTGCAGTAGCTTACATTGAAGAGCACCGAAAGTATTATGATTTCCGGGCAGGCATAAAACTTGCAACAATTCTAAATCAATCTCTTATTACACATCTTATAATCCGAGATACACGAGACCTAAGCGTAAGTGTAATTGCCAAGCGAAAAGCGAATCACAAAGTACACCTTTCCTATTTCATGGAAATGCAAATGGGTGTTTCCAAAAAGAATCTATTTCACACAATTCGATACAAAGGTCTGGACGCATGGTGTTGTCCTCTCAATGGGTTAGTTAATCAAGTGAAAACATTGACAAGAATTGATAAAAATAAAATTCATTTTATTCCTTCAGCGTTAGACTTATCTCGTTTTTCGAATAATGTATCAAAAGAATCGGCAAGGAAAATTCTTGATCTTCCTCAAAATCACATTACTATTGGGCTTAGTGGTCGCTTTGATCCTTTTAAAGGACATCTTTTATTACTTGAGGCAATTAACCAATTAGAGAACAAGGATATTAATGTTTGTTTTTTGGGAGAGCCAACAAAAGGTTCAGGGCAAGAATATACTGAACAAATAAATCAAACGATTGAAAAATATAATTTGACCGATAGGGTTTTTATTAGACCTTTCCGACAAGACATTGAAGTGTTTTATGCTGCGATTGATCTTTTTATCATGGCATCCAAAGCCGAAACGTTTGGAATGGTAACAATCGAAGCAATGGCATCTGGAGTGCCAGTAATTGCAAGTAACGGAGGTGGAAGTCCTGAAATTCTCGGAGAAGGAAAGTATGGCCGATTATTTGAACCGCTAAATGCCAAAAGTCTATCTGAACAAATCAAAGCGTTTCTTGAACAAAAAAAAATCGACAAATCAATTTTGCTTGATGCAGTATCAATTTATGATCATCATAAGGTTTGCGAAAAAGTAGAAACTGTTCTTAGCTTGTAATTATTACATTCGATCTTTGTGAATCGCTAACATTTCAAAATGTTTTTTATCGTTCATTTGATCTTTAGAAATCTCAACCTTCAGCCCTCCTTCTTCAAAATTCTCAAGATAGTAAAGTGTATAACCATGACCAGCGGTTATGTCAAACAATTCGTCTCTTTCTTCTGAAGTAAGCTTTTTGTAACACTCAATCATCAGATTAGGCTTGTACGTTTCTAAGATTTTTGGAATTGTTTTCAATATTTCTTTATCATAACCTTCAGCATCTATCTTGATTAAATCCAATTTATCTAATCGATCAGCATAATTGTTATAAAGAAAATCCTGTAAGTTCTTTCCTTGAACCTCAAGTTCATAATTGTGATTATGTTTTTGGTTTTGAATTTCAGAAAGAAAACCACCATTACAAAATGATGCATCAGAATAATTGAAAATAAAACTCCCTTCATCTTTTGTAGCAGCAAAACAGAAAGCATCAATAGAAGTAATATCCTTATTCAAACGTGCATTTGTTTCAAGAATTTTAAAAACATATTTGTTTGGTTCAAGACCAATTACCAATCCTTCTTTCCCAACTGCTAGCGCCATCGGAACAGTCGTGTCGCCCGTATGGGTACCAATATCAACAATAACCCCACCTTTTTGTGCAAGTTCTCTATAAAAGTCAACATGAGATTTCGTTAAAACAACAGGCTTTTCAGAAGGGTGCAACCATTGCGCAAATTCCACTTTTCCAATTCCGTCAATCTCAAATGTTTTAACTTCGCTACCATATTCCAATACTCCCTGTCGTGCTTGTTTATATTTCGCTAATTGCTTTTTTAAAAAGTGTAACATATTTTAAAATTTGTTTGTTGTAACTATAATTAAGCTTTCAAATATAGGAAAGATTTGGGATTCGGGATTCGAAATGAAATAGCCTGTTCCTTGTTATTTAATAGAATTAATGGTTGGAAATTTAAAATACAGAAATTAAGTCTAACATACGTTGTTTATCAGGAGTCAGAAATGATTAATGCATATACATATAAATTTATTGAGTGCTAATACTTTACATTTATCTCATTTTTCTTGGGAAAACGAAAATAAGGATCGAAAAAATAATAAAATTAAAAGCTGATTATTTCTTTTCATAGTTTGAAAACTTGGTGAAAAGGTTACGTTGTTTTTAACTAGTGGAATATTAAAAATTACACCACGCAACTTATCGTTAAACTCAACGTTTTATTTAAACGAAATCAAAAGATGGCAATAGAAATAAAAGAACCGTGTTCTGAAGATTGGGCAAAAATGACAGCAACTGAAAAAGGTGCTTTTTGTCAGAAATGCGCACTTGAAGTTGTCGATTTCACTAATAAAACGGCTTTCGAAATAAAGCAAACTTTAATTGATGAATTTTCCAAAAGTCCACGTCTTTGCGGCCATATTACCAATTATCAGCTCAATCAAATTAATGATGAATTTTTCAAATGGCAAAATGAGCGAGAAACATTTCGTGCAATTTGGATTTTCTCTTTATTAGCAGTTTTCGGTCTCACCTTGTTCAGTTGTCAGAATACACTGTCAAAAGAACTGATTTCAAAATTAAATGCAGAAACGAGTGTTTTACTCGAAAGTGACACCACAAAAACAGAAGTTACATTGCTTGGCAGCACAGTGAAGAATCCAGATTCTCTAGCTATAAATATTGGGGACTTGCCTTATCTCAAATGGCCTTATGAAGGTATAATTACGTATTCAGGCGTGGTTCCTTATTCCCCATATGATTTTAAAATAAAACCGTGGGAAATCTGTACTATTTCCTTGGGAGCCTTTACGATTTCAGGCTTAATCCAACCAACTACAGATACAGTTAATTTTTTAAAAGCCACAAAACATGCACTTATTCAGCCCAATTTAGGCTTAACATTAAGTACACAAAATCCAACCAATAAACCTATACAAAAGACTGAAAGAAACACAATTGAAGCTCTTTTAGGTCCTTCAGAAAAAAAATTCGACGCATTCATCTACCCAAATCCATTAACACCTGAAAGCAGGGTATTTATAAAAGCACATGAATCCTTGATTCTTTTTGTAGACGTTTTTCGCGCATCTGAAAATGATGCTTTTCGTTCTGGAAGCATTCAACTTGCAACTGGAAATCATCAATTAGACGTGAAACTTTTTGATTTTTCAAAAGGAAATTACCAATTGAATCTTCAAGCATCCAATCAATTATCGGTATTGGATTTCACAGTTTAAAACAAAAAAAACGGGATCCAGAATAACAAATTCCAAATCCCGAATTATAAATCCCGAATTATTTTTATACGTTCAAAGAAGCAATTTTCTCTTCTAGAATAGCTATTTTACTTAATGCTTCTGCTTCTTTTTTGCGTTCCATTACAACAACTTGATCTGGAGCTCCAGCCATGAATTTTTCATTCTGCAATTTCTTCTGAACACTATTCAAGAATCCTTTGGTATAATCTAATTCTTCCTTCAACTTAGCTTTTTCTGCCTCAATGTCAATAGAATCTCCAAATGGAATATAATATTCGTTTGAATTTACGATAAATGAATTGGCATTTGAAATTGCTGTTTCAGCATATTCTAACAAGGAAAGATTGCCCATTTTCACAATAACGGAATCAAATGATGAATCGATTTCATTATTCTTTTTAATGAAAAGGTCCATTTTCACCTTGTTAGCAATGTTGTTTTGTTTTCGAACATTACGAATATTGATGATTACTTCTTCACCTTTCGTAAATGAATCCAAAACATTCTGATTCAATGCTTTAACCTTTGGCCATTCAGCAATAATGATATCATCACCTTCTTTTCTTGCACGAATTAAATGCCAAATTTCTTCAGCAATAAATGGTGTAAACGGCTGAATAACTTTCAAAATTTGCTCAAAGAAATCTTTCGTTGCTTCAATTGTTTTTGAGTCAATTGGTTGCTCATAACCTGGCTTAATCATTTCCAAATACCACGAACAGAAATCATCCCAAACCAATTTGTAAATTGCCATTAATGCTTCTGAAATTCGGAACTTATCAAATAAGTCATTAATGATTGCTAATTCTTGGTTAAACTTAGCATCAAACCATTCAATTGCCTTTATAGATGATTTTGGTTGTTCAATTTCTCTAACATCCCAAGCGCTTACTAAACGATAAGCATTCCAAATTTTGTTCGTGAAATTTCTTCCTTGTTCACACTGAGAACTATCAAATGGTAAATCATTTCCTGCAGGAGATGAAATTAAAACACCCATTCTCACTCCGTCAGCACCGTACTTTTCAATCAACTCAATTGGATCAGGCGAATTACCTAACGATTTAGACATTTTACGTCCTAATTTATCACGTACAATTCCAGTATAATAAACATTCTTGAACGGAATATCACCCATATATTCATAACCAGCAATGATCATTCGTGCAACCCAGAAAAACATTATTTCAGGCGCTGTTACCAAATCATTCGTTGGATAATAATACTTTATCTCTTTATTTCCCGGATTTGTTAAACCATCAAAAACTGAAATTGGCCATAACCAACTCGAGAACCATGTATCCAAAACATCCTCATCTTGCTTCAATTCAGAAATAGAAATTGTTCTTCCAGCTTTAACTGTTGACAATTTCATCGCTTCATCAGCTGTTTTCGCAACAACATAATCATCTGAACCGGCTCCAAAATACCACGCTGGAATTTGATGTCCCCACCACAATTGACGCGAAATACACCAATCTTTGACATTGTCCATCCAATGGCGATAGGTGTTTTTGAATTTATCTGGATGAAATTTGATATTCCCATTCATTACATTCTCCAGAGCTGGTTGCGCCAACTCCTTCATGTCTACAAACCATTGCAATGATAATTTCGGTTCTATAACGGCATTTGTACGTTCAGAAAAACCAATTTTATTGATGTGATCTTCCGTTTTTACCAAATAACCTTTATCGTATAATTCTTTTTCAATTTGCTTTCGAACTTCAAAACGATCCAAACCATTATAATGCAATCCTTTTTCATTCAGAGTACCATTATCATTGAAAACATCAATCGTTTCAAGATTATGTTTCTTACCTAAATCATAATCATTTGTATCATGCGCAGGTGTTACTTTCAAACAACCTGTACCAAATTCCATGTCAACATAGTCATCTTGAATGATTGGAATTATTCTATTGGATATAGGAACAATCGCTTGTTTACCATGTAAATGCGTAAATCGTTTGTCATTTGGGTTGATACAAATCGCTGAGTCACCCAAAATTGTTTCAGGTCGCGTCGTTGCAATTGTCAACCATTGATCATCACTTCCTGCAATCTTATAGCGAACGTAAAAGAGCTTTGAATTTACTTCTTTGTGTAAAACTTCTTCATCAGAAACGGCTGTTAGCGCTTCTGGATCCCAGTTTACCATTCTTACACCACGATAAATTCTACCTTTTTTATATAAATCAACAAAAACATCCAAAACAGATTCAGAATAACCTGGATCCATTGTGAAACTTGTACGCTCCCAATCACAAGAAGCACCTAGTTTTTTTAATTGTTCTAAAATGATTCCACCGTGTTTGTCTTTCCATTCGAACGCATGTTTCAAGAATTCATCACGCGTTAAATCAGATTTCTTAATTCCTTCTTGACGCAATTTCTGTACTACTTTCGCCTCTGTTGCAATAGAGGCATGGTCAGTTCCGGGAACCCAACATGCATTTTTCCCCAGCATACGCGCACGACGAATTAAAACATCTTGAATCGTATTATTCAACATATGGCCCATGTGTAAGACACCGGTGACATTCGGAGGAGGAATTACAATTGTGTAAGCCTCGCGATCATCTGGCACTGAATGAAAATAACCTTTTTCCATCCAATGCGCATACCATTTCTCTTCTGCCTTTAGCGGCTCATATGTTTTTGGGGTCTCCATTAAATTTTAATTTGATTACAAAGATAGGAAAGATTTGGGATTTGGGATTCGAAATTTGGCATTCTAGATTAGGTATTATTGATTATTTTTGACAAAAATTTCATGATTATGCGCTTCACTTTTTCGTTTTTCCTTTTTACATTTCTCTTAATATTAAATTCCTGTTACAAAGGGAAATCTGTAGACCTCATCGTGCACAATGCGAAGATTCACACCATGAACGACGCAAATGTTGTATCTGAAGCAATGGCAATTAAAGATGGTAAAATTGTAGAGGTCGGTCCAGAAAGACAAATTCTCAATAGGTATAGCGCTAATGAAGAAATTGATGCGGGAGGAAAAGATGTTTATCCAGGATTCACAGATGCCCATGGTCATATTTTATCGTATGCTCAACAAATCTTGAGTGTTGATCTAGTTGGTTGTAAATCAATGGATGAATTATTGGTTCGAGTTGAAAAATACCAACAGAAAAACAACCGTAAATTTATTATCGGAAGAGGTTGGGATCAATCTTTATGGGCCTCGAAAGATTTTCCGACAAATGAGCAATTGAATAAATTATTTCCAACAATTCCAATTTGTTTAATCCGAATCGACGGACATGCTTTATTGGCAAATGATTTTTTGCTTCAACTTGCTTCAATTAACCCATCAACTAAAATTGACGGAGGAATTATTCACTTGAAAGATGGGAAATGTTCAGGGCTACTAGTCGACAATGCAATGAATCCAATTTATGAGTTAATTCCACCATTTCCGAAAAATGAAATTATTGCTGCAATTGAAGAAATTCAAACGGAACTTTTTCAATACGGTATCACAGGAGTTCATGAAGCTGGAATCCAATTTGAAGATATCGCCTTATTCAAAGAATTGATTGACAAACACGAATTTGATCTGAATTTGTATGCGATGTTAATGTCAAGTGAAAAAAACATTGCTTTTGCCAAAAAGAATGGTGTTTATACCTACAAGAATTTATTAATCAGAAGTTTTAAGGTGATGGGAGATGGTTCACTTGGTTCAAGGGGTGCTTTGCTGAAACAACCGTATTCAGATCAACACAATCATTTTGGTGTTTTAACAACAAGTATGGATGAAATGAAACGAGTTGCATCTATTTGTGAAAAGGTAGGTTATCAAATGAACACACATGCCATTGGAGATTCAACGAATAAAATTTTATTAGACATTTACCAACGTGTTTTTGAAACTAACCGTGATCACCGTTGGAGAATTGAACATGCTCAAGTTGTCGACCCTAAGGATTTCATTTTATTTGGCAAATATGGTGTATTTCCTTCCGTTCAGCCAACTCACGCTGTCAGTGATCAACGATGGGCTGAAGATAGAATCGGAACTAATAGAATGATGGGGGCTTATGCCTATAAAACCTTATTAAATCAATATGGAATGTTAGCAATTGGCACAGATTTCCCTGTTGAATTGACCGACCCATTTTTAACGATTCATGCCGCCGTTAACCGAATGAATGTTGATAATTTTCCGTCAGGAGGATTTTACAACAATGAATCAATAACATTGCAAGAATGTATCAAGGGAATGACTACATGGGCTTCGTTTGCATCTTTTCAGGAAAACGAAATAGGAACCTTGGAAAAAGGGAAAGATGCAACTTTTGTGATATTTGAGAACCCAGTTGCTGCACTTAAAGAATTCCAAGCAAATTTTTCAACTTACACTTTTATAAAAGGAAAAAAGGTATATTCGACAGAGTGATTTATTTTGAGGCCGATTTTACTGTTATTTTGATGTTCGATATATTGCGAATTCGCGAACTCGCAAATTTTCGAATTCGAGAATTCGAGAATTCGAGAATTTTGAAGATGAATTCCTTGTTCAAACAAAAGTTTTAAGTTAACTTAGAGAGAAACAACATTAAAAACTTAAAATGGGAGCAAGTAAAACAACTCAATATTCAATCGACGAAATAAAATCTGCCAACATCGCTAGAGCTCTTGCCCACCCCGCAAGAATTAGAATTTTATCGCTCTTAAAACAGGAAGTATTTACAAGAAATATTGATCTTGTTAAAGATCTTCAATTAGTAAAATCAACAGTGAATTCACATCTCAACAAACTTAGGGATGCCGATTTAATCGAATTAGAATTTCATTCAAATTGTTACTGGATACGCACCAAAAAAGATGTAATTGATAGAATTCCTTCTTATTTTGAACAAATAAATTAAAAGGAAAAAAGGTTTACTCAGCTGAGTAAACCTTTCCAACAAACTTACTAGGTGCAGTAACCTAGGCAACAAGACCACCCTTTAAAACCAGGAAGACTAAGAGTGGCA
>Ga0209190_1001731_pt1 | contig 15114 bp, 24 predicted proteins | sample M_140205_XF_Meta_FD_187315 | JGI IMG/M metagenome (GOLD analysis project Ga0209190, IMG submission 187315) | Freshwater microbial communities from Lake Montjoie, Canada to study carbon cycling - M_140205_XF_MetaG (SPAdes) (version 2) | ecosystem: Environmental > Aquatic > Freshwater > Lake... | reverse complement strand
GGACTTCGGGCGGTGGTGGCTCCAATGCCATCCTTGCTTTGATCTGCGTATTTAGCCAAGCGCTGACGGTCATTCCTTGAGCATCGGCCTGCTGTCTCATCCACTCGGCCACCTCGGCGGAGATGCTGGCGCTAATGATCGTCCGGCCCTTGGCGTGACGAGCGTAGCGCTTGGGGCTTTGGCGCGGTGTATGTGATCTTTGCGCGTGGTGGCAGCGGTGGCGTGGTGGTGGTTTCTGCAAGGGTTTCGGCGTCGATCTGCGACCGGACGAGCTTGGAGAGATACTGCGAGACGGGCAGGCCTGCGGCATCGGCCTGGGTGCGCAGCCAGTGCCAGACATCGGCATCGACGCTGCACGATAGGACGGTCCGGCCAGGTCTTAATCGCTGGTAGTTTTTGGGGCTGGCATTGCGTTTCATATTAAGCTTTACGACAACCAAAGCGGAAACATGCCGAAAATTTGGTTTCATCTGCATAATATTCATTGACTAACTAAATGCTGTATATTATTCAGGTGAATAATATGCACCAACAGGCTATTTCCAACGTCACGAACCGAAGAATCATCAAGTCGTTTACGCTTGATCCCATTGAAGCGGAATGGATCGCGGCGAGGGCTGCGAGACAGAACCGCACGGCGTCGAATTACATCGAGACGCTGATCATTGCGCACCGCAAGCAGATCGAAGCGAGCGAACAACCGGAGGCCGCAAGCGTTGACGCTGCGGAGGCTCAATGAGCTGGCTGGATGTGCTTTTCATGGCCGGTGGCGTGTCCTGCGCTGGCTTGCTCTTTTTCGCCAGCATTGCGGCGATCAATCCCCGCATGCCGGGTGATGATGATCTGCCTCCTGGCAGTCTGTGAACGGTTTACGGCGTGGGCATCGGCCAGCGCTTTTCTTTTTTACCTATGCAACACGGAATCGACATGACATCGACCAATGGCGGCAGCATCGCGGCATTTGCTGACGAGCTGCCTAAGATTGGCGCGGCACAACTGCAACGCATCGCAGGCAGGCAGGCCGTAAGCCTGGAGCCGCTGGCGTGTGGCGATGTCCCGGTGCGTGGCGCTGGCCGGTGGTGGCGCATGAGTCGGGCGGCGTGGCTTGATTACCGGGACCGCTGTGGCTCGCCTGCCCGTCCCTTTTCTTTTTTCATGGCATGAGTGATCAACTGCAACAACTCAAGCGGAGAGGCAGGCCAGCAGGGCCGGAGCCGCTGTGCACGGTGGCGGAGGTCGCTGAGGCTTTCGCGGTGCCGGTGCAGACTGTCTATGGATGGACACGGCAACGCAGCGCCGATGGCTTGCCAGTGCTGCCGGTGCGTAAGCTCGGCAGGCTGGTTCGTGTGCGTGTGAGGGATCTTGAGAAGCTGGACGAGCGCCTAGCATCGAGGCCCGCTGCTTCCGACTCCGCCGCCGTTTCTTTTTTTTGTGGAGGGAATGCCGCGAATGACTGACCTTCATTTCATCGCTGGCTGCTGTGGAGCAATTGAAGCGGGCATTGTGCATGCTCAGCAGGTGGCAGGCTCTCCAATGGGTTCAGCGACGGCGGAAAAGTCTGCATTGTGCGCGGGGCGCTCGGTGCCTGCGTCCTGGGTGCAGATCGAGGGCGAAAATGGTGCCGAATTGGGCCGGACTAGATTTGTAATCTGTTACTATTTGATGCTCTCACTAGGAGAGAATGCGCTTGTCGCTGGCTTTAGATGGTTTCTTGGATTGAGGCAGGCTGGACCTGCTGCCGTCGGCGCTGGTCTCGCGGTTCAATTTCAGGAGGGGGGGAGGGGGTCGCGCACGCTGCGCGCCCGATCCCTCTCAATACATCAGCAGCCAAAGAAAATTTTCACATTGCCCGACTCTACCTATGAATGACATGCACAACCAATGTCCGCAGTGCTTGATGAGCAACTGCATCGACTGCCACGAACCTGACTGTCCCGGTGAGGCCGGAATGGTGCCAAAAAAAGAAGGGGGCGCGGCCTGCATGGATGGCGCTTCGATGAAGATTTTAACCACCATGGGCCTGCGCATCTGCGCGCTGGAGAAGCTGGTAGTGCGGGCGGGGAATTACTTCGCCGGTCATGAGAGCGGGGCTACTGGCGTGAAGTCTGATGTGATGGACGAGGCCGGTCGAATCCTTGGCACAAAAAAAGAAAGGGGCGCGGTATGACTCTCACGCCCGAATTGATTCAAGCGCGGCTGGATGCGTTCAGAGAGCAAGCCCTGTTCATCCAGGCGACGAAAGAAGATGAACGCAGCCAGCAGGAACGTGACTGGCTGGCATGGGCAGAGCGGCGCATTCATGCTTTGCAGAAGGAGGCGCTGTCATGAGTGCTCAAGACAAATTGATCGAGGCACGCCGCCTTGTCAGTGAGGTGCAGCGGGAAGTGACCGATGCGACAGGCAAGACGGCGCTGCTGTTTGCTACCAGTGAAATCAATGCGGTGCTGGCCGTGCTTAACCACGATCTACCCACCGAGAGCAAATCTGTGCGAGATCCATTCAACTGTGACATCCGCCGATGAGCTACCTACCGAAAACTGAACTGCCAGTGCATACCGCTGTGCTCGTCTGCGAGGTGCGCGGCGGGGAGTTGTGGCCGCTGGGCCGCGTGGATCTGCGCACGGATGACCATGCCGTGATTGTCAGCGGAAAAAGAAACGCGGCTTTGATGATTGCTCCCATGGAGAAGGCGCACGCGGCCTGCGTCCGACACACGGCAGCGCAAGCCGCAGCCGAACGCATTGCCCAAATCAACCACGAATCGACCGAATCATGATTATTACACGCCGAGAACTCGACAAGGAACATCGCCGTTCCATTCACACGAAAAAGCCTGCCACCACGCCGGAGGAAAAAAGGGCGCGGCTGGTGCGCTGGAAGCTACTGCACCGGCAAGGGGTGCGTGGCATGGTGCTGTGCAATCGTGTCGGCATGCGCCCGGTAGTAGCACGCCGATGGGCGGCAGAGCTTGGCTTTGACATGGAGGGACTGGCATGAAGCTGAAGCCTTCCACAATACCTTGCCCGTGCTGTGCTGCGATTGCGGCATTGCTCAAGAAAGCCCAGGCGGGACAAAAGAAAGCGCGGGTGTCGAAGTCGGCGCTGCGGATCGAGGGGAGAACCAAGAACTGATATGCGAATCCGAACACTCAAACCCGACTTCTGGAAGCATCAAATTATGGCTCAGCAGCGTGCCGAGGTGCGGTTGCTGGCGATTGGATTGCTCAATCTGGCCGATGACGAAGGCTTTTTCATGGCGCATCCGGCGCTGATTCGTGGCGAGCTGATGCCGTTTTTGGACAAGCCGGGGCCGATTCAGCAGATGTTGAACGAGTTGGAGACCATTGGCTACCTGTCACTGTCCCGACTGGAGGATGGGCGGGACATTGGACACATTATCAACTTCAGAAAGCATCAAGTCATTAACAAGCCTGCGCGTAGCAAGATCAAGGTTTTATTCCCTGAACACTCCAACACGACTACCGCGACACTACCGGAGGACTCCCGTAGTCCTACGGTAGTCATACAGGAGCACTCCCACATGGAATGGAACAGGGAAAGGGAAGGGAAGGGAAAGGAAGGGAGTGGAAGCGCTGCTGCCGCAGCTTCCACACTCCCGCCACCTGAGTCATTGACTGGATCGGAGTCAGAAAAAAAAGAAGGGGGCGCGGGCGTCCCTGTGACGGTGGAAGAGGCGCTGGCATATGCTGAAAGCTACTCCAAGGGCAACGCGGAAATGCTCATCATCGAGGATGCCAGCGTGAGGAACTGGTTTGATGACCGCTGTTCCTGCGGCTGGCAGCCGGTGCGCAGTGGTATGCAGGTGCCGATTCCAGACTGGCGGGCGGACCTGCGCAAGTGGGCACGCGAGGACAAGCGCCGCAACGGTTATGCCACAGTGCCCGCCGCGAAAAAAGAAAAGGCGGTGCCGGTGGAAGTGGAACCGGAGGGGTGGTGGGATGCTTGGCCGGAGCTATGGCCCGGTGTTCCACTTCCGACAAACTGGCACGGCATTCCAGAAAGCTGGAAGTCTGATTTGAGAATAAAAATAGATGACATGAAACTATGAACGACGAAACAAATATTGCCGAGCGCAAGCTGGCGGCATTGAATCAAAGCATGCCCTTTAGCGATGAGGTGGAGAAGGGGTTGCTGTCCTGCCTGCTACAAGACCCGGCTGACCGTGTGATGGAGTGCCAGCGGGATTTACTGCCAGAGGCGTTTTACCATGTTCAGAATCGCACGGTGTATGAACTGCTGTTGGACATGCAGACGAAAAGCGAACCCATCGACCCGCCTGCGGTGACGCATCGACTGCGCGAACTGGGCAAGCTGGATGAGGTGGGCGGTCCTGCTGCGCTGTCGGAGTTGTTCGCGTTCGTGCCGATCTCTTCGCATTACCCGTTTTACAAGAAATCATTGATCGAAAAGTGGTTGATGCGTCAACTCGTCAATGCAAGTGCCGAGGGCATGGAGGAAGCCTTTGCGCATGGAAGCGCACCAGAGCTTGAGGATGCTGCACAAGTCGTGGCGCGTGCGGAAGAAAGGATTTTCAAAGTGCTGGAAGCGGCGAGTGCGAACAAAGGCGGGCCGGAAACGCAGGTGCTTAATTCGCAGGCCATGACGCATGACTGGCTGGATGCGTTTCAGCGGATCTGTGACAATCGCGGCAAGGTGATGGGTGTGCAGACGGGCTGGGCCGATGTGGACCGCACGTTTCATGGCCTTGCGCCAGATGGCGATGGTGACTTGCTCATGATTGGCGCATTCCCCGGCATGGGAAAGACGGTGGGCGCGGTGTCGTTGATCGAGCACATCGCGGTGGAATGCAAGGTGCCAACGCTGGTGTTTCCGCTTGAGATGGGACGCACGGGCATGGGGCATCGTTTGTATCTGGGGCGCAGTGGCGTGAATGTGAATGTGTCACGCAACGGCATGATGAAGCGCGAGGACACGGGCGCGGTGTCGCGTGCTGCACAGGAAATTTCCATGGCTCCGATTTTCTGGGATCACAAGAGCAGCATCACCACGGCGGAGCTTCGGGCCAAGGTGCAACTGCATGTGCGCAGGCATGGCGTCAAGGTAGTGGTGATAGATCACTTCGGCCAGATCAAGCCAAGCAGTGACCATGGGCGCAAAGACGAGCGCATTGGACAGAAGGAAATCATGGAGTGCCTGCATGAGATTCGCCGCAACTTGGGCGTGTTAGTCGTCTTGTTCGTGCAGTTGGATAAGAAGGCACGCGAGAAGCAAGACAGGAACAGGCCACCGACACCTGGGGATATTCGCGGTGCTTCGGAGATGGTGGAGTATCCGACGCACATCGCGTTCATTCATCGCCCGCCTGAAGTGCGCGACTGGTCGGCACTGGATGAGAAGGAGCAGGAGCGCTGGGAGAGTCTGACGCATGGTTTCCGCGTGGACTGCCCGGAACGCTGGCATGATGGGCGCGGATTGCCTGCGCATATCAGCGTGGCAAATGCCGACTACAACGAGCACGCCCGATTCATTATTGCCAAGAACCGCTGGGGAGCCACGACGGATGACATCTGCCTGCGGTTCAAGCCCGCGCTGCAACGCTTTGAAGGACGCACCACGCATCTTTACTCCAATAACGACAAGAACCGGCAGGTGGTGCTGCCGGGGTTTTAACGCCTAGATCATGCACCCGCCCATGAAAAACTCCGACCTCAAGAAAGACATTCCGGCGGGTTGCATGAAGCGATTTGTTCGGCATTGGGACAGGCTGCACTGGGCTGTGGAAATGCGGTCCAAATCCTGTAGGCCGGATGGGATGTTGATTGGGGTGGCATGGCATAAAATCACGCCGCCGACCTACGAAGGCGAGCCATCGCGCCCGCTGCTATTCCGCACCCGCTCTCATGCTCGAAAGTGGTGTGCGGCGAAAACCATCCAATGCGCCCGACACTCTCCCGATTGGCGATTCCGCCCTGTGCGAGTCCGTGAAACGATTCTGCCGAACACGGAGCGATGACACTGCCATGAGCGCCCTCGACACACTCTTCCCAATGGACTCCCTCGCTCATGGCAGTTGTGCATCCGCGCTTTGTTGTGCTCCGGCGACCGTCCTTGACGCGTGCTGCGGCTCTCGCATGATGTGGATGGACAAGGAGGACGCCCGCGTCACCTTCGTGGACCGTCGGAATGAGGACTACGAAATCAAGCCGGATCGCGCCTACCCAAGCGGGACAGTGATCCGAGTGCGCCCGGATGTGGTCGCGGACTTCACTGCTCTGCCATTCCCTGACTCGACGTTCTGGCATGTGGTCTTCGATCCGCCTCACATAATCCGCAATGCCGAACTCGGAACGGTGACGAAAAAATACGGCGTCCTGAACGGGGACTGGAAAGCGATGATCGCTGGAGGGTTCTCGGAATGCTTCCGCGTCCTCAAGCCGAACGGAACGCTGATCTTCAAGTGGTGCGAGACGCAAATCCCGCTCCGTGACATTCTCGCGCTCACGCCCGAGCAACCTCTCTACGGCCACAAAGGCGGGCAGAAGTCCGTCACGCACTGGATGGCCTTCATTAAGCACAACATCAAGGATCAGCCGACCAATCCCGCCATATGAAAACTCCGAATCGAAATCAACCTGCAACGGCGGGATTTGGTCGCGCTGCATCCGCTGGTTCTCGGTTGACGCCGACACCGGAAACCGATGACGCAAGCATGGCTTGGTATGGAAATAAAGATGCAGTCCAAGGAGACTTTGCTCGCATGCTGGAGCGTGAGCGCGATGAAGCACGCCGATGGAATGCAGAGGGTAAGATCAATGGCGCACGGTGCGCGGAAGAACGCGACAGGCTACAAGATGCAATTCGCACCCTACGCGATGCAAAGGGAAATGCCGCCACGCAAGACGCTTACGAGGAGCTGATCGCACTACTTCCCGAGAACGACAAGCTCACCCACGAGGCGGGCGGAGAAAACCTATGAAAACACAAGAGACATCAGCGCCCGACTCGTTGGGTGCGGCGACTGGTTCGGCGACGGGCGTGGACTGGAATCTAATCGCCCGCGTGATGGATGCGATACACAAGGGGTTTGAAGATACCGACAGCGGAAACGCATGTGCGAGATGCACGACGCGAATGCTCGCTGAAGCAGTGGGACTACCGCTCGGGCCGCACCGCCTGCTGATGGAGAAAGAAGTGCGACCGCTATACAGAAAGTTGCCGAACGCATAAGATCATGGATGCCGACCAATTAAAGCCCGAACTTGCGAAGGATGCTCCTCGGCATTCCATGGAGCGACTTGTTCGGCTTCCGAGTGTCGAACGCGGATGTAATGGCAAGACGAACCTCGGACGCTCCTACGCGAAACAAGCGGACAGACTCGCCGCAAAACACGGCAAAAAATACGGAGTGTATCGCTGCCCGCACTGCGACGGGACTCACATCACGACGAAACTCGACAACTCTGAAAACTACGCGCCACTGATCCATATTAGTGAGCCGAACAGTAATTCTACAACTTCAGTCGCAGATTAACACGATGAAAACCACCGAACAACTCAAGCGTGAAACACTGGCGCAATGTGCTGATTTGATTCGGTTTAGGCATTATGCGCCGGGGACTGAGAAGGATTACTGTCTCATCATTGGGTCGTATATTGAAACAAGGAGGGCGGCGTGATGGAAACAACAACCGAACTGGGGATGACGGTGCCGGTGAAGCCGTTGCTGCCTTCGGGGTGGAGTGGTGGGGAGCATTCGGGGGAGCGGCTGCCGGAGAGTGAGCGGCAGCGCATTCTGGAATTGTATGCTCAAAATTGGAGCGCGAAGAAGATCGCGGAGGAAACGAAGCACTCGCGCAATACCATTGCGGCGATCCTGGCGACTCCTGACAATGCGGCACGGCTGCGCGAGACGCGAGCGGCGAGGCATCTGGTGGCAGAGGATTTGCTGATGCGGGATCGTGACGAGCTGGTGGAGAAGTTGAGCGCCAGTGGCAAGCTCAAGCTGAGCGATATTAACTCGGCGCTGATGATCGGTGGCATTGCCATCAAGGACGCAGGCGGTGCGGCACCGATGCGGATTGAAGTCAGTGTTGAGCATGAATTTAAGGCGGCGGCGGAATTGATGGCGGGCAGCACGGTCCATGTGGCCGCGCCGTTTGCGCCAGTGCCGCCCGTGATTGAGGCGGAATTGATTTTAAGCACAGACCAAGCATGACCACCCAAGACCTTCAACGACATGAACGCGACTGGCGGGAGCGCTTAGACAAGCAGGCTCCGCATCCGGTGCATTTGCCGCTGGCGGTGCGGTGGGATTTGCCGTGGGATGAAGCGGGCTGCACGCTGCGGAAGGTGAAGCGGCTGGCGGTGGATGAAGCATCACTGGAGGAACTGCGTTACCATGAAGATGTGCAGGAAATGCGGGTGACGTGGGAGCAGGTCAAGCAGTGGGTCGATGTGCGGCGGGGCTGGATCACGCGCATGGAGAGCGACCCGTTTCAATTTGGCTGGATCTCGGAATACTTCAGGCCGATCTTGATTACGCTTTGCCGCAAGCGTCTGGCGAAGCCGGGGAAGGTGCTGGAGCAGTTACTGACGGGGGGGAACCGACCTGGCAAGACCACGACGATGATTCACCTGCTGAACTGCAACTTCATCTTCACGCCACGCGCTCCCGGCTTTGAAGCGGATGGCACCTGGCAGAGTCAGTGCATGCTGCTGCATGAGACGGAGAGCATGAGCCGGAAGTGGCATCATCCGGTGGTGTTCAATCATCTGCCGCTGGATCTGAAAGCGCAGGCACGCAAGAAGGCCACGGTGGAAACGGCATTCAACTACAACGCCAAGGGTTTCACGAATGACTGGTTTCAGGTGTTGGTCGATGTGGTGGACGAGACGGGCCGCAAGATGACAGGCGGCGGGCGTTTTGAACTCCGCAACTACGGGCAGGATGAAGAGACGTTTCAGGGCGGTGAATACTCCTGCATCATGAGTGACGAGTTGATTCCGCCTGAACTGGTGACGACGTTGAATGCACGTCTGGCATCGCGTGTGGAATTGACACGCGAAGAATGGTTCTTGGATAAGATTCGTGAACTGCTGAAGCTGCTGGAAGCCAACACGCCCTTTGATATGATTCATCGCGCATTGCTGGGTGCGTGCATACAGGGCTGTCATTTGATTTCGTTCACACCGATCAAGGGTTACACCAGCACGGTAAAGCTGTTTCTGGCCGGTGCGCAGAAGTCGGGATGGGTGGAAGCGCCGGTGCTCAAGACGCTGGCCGGTGTCACGGAAACGAAGGTGCCACGCTTTGCGCAGCCGGTGGACCCGCTGCGGCTGGTGGCGTATCTGCCGACTTCGGCCAACATCTACAAGCCCGCGTATCACGCCATCATGGGCGGTGCGCTGAGTGGCGGGCCGCGACAGGTGCGAATGAAACTGTATGGCGATGTTGAGCAAGACCAGCGCAGCGAGTTTGGCAGCGTGTATGATCCCAAGAAGCATCTGTGCGACTGGAAGGACTTGCCACGGCAGGGCACGCTTTACGAGGTGTTCGATCCTGCGGGCGCGAAGCCGTGGGCTATGGGCTGGTATCTGGTCGATGTGATGAACCGCATTTGGATGATTCAAGAATGGCCGTGTGAAAGTGTGCCGATCAATGGCGGAATGCCGGGGCCATGGGCCACGATCTCGACCAGTGACCGCTTGAATGGCGACGAAGGGCCAGCCTATGATTTGCGCCTGGGCTGGAGTTTGAGCCGCTGGGTGCGGCAGATTTGGGAAGGACGCAGGCGCATCGTGGAGATGATGGAACGCACGGGCGCGGTGTGGAGTGGCGAGACAGAGACTCGGAGACTTGGAGATGGGGAGACTGTGAGAGAGGGAGACGGGGAGGTTTATGCCATGCCGGGCCGCAGCATCATTGATTCACGTTTTGCGGGCAGCAAGGTGGATGCACCGGGAGGCGGGGAGCAAGTGACCGTGCTGGAGCGTTTGTTTGACGATGACAACAGCATTCTGTGCGAACCGGCGCAGGGGGTAAAGCTCGATGAAGGCAACCTCATGGTGGCCGATAAACTGGCGGAAACGCTGCTGGGGGAACCGGCGCTGCGGATCAATCGGGAATGCACCAACACGCAGTTCATGCTGGCGAATTACACGCTGCCGGAGTTCCGCGAGACGACGGCGAAGAAGGATGAAGCCTGCAAGGAGTGGCGGGATTTGCTGGCTTACCTGTTGCTGGCACGGCCTGAATATCTCGACCCGGAATGGCAGAAGCATTCGGGCGGCGGGAGTTATTGAAACACGAATTTCCCGCCATGAAGGCGGGAGGAAAACAGAACACAACACACATGAGAACTATGACACTGACACGCAAAAACTTACTGCCAAGATCAAGGAACAAACAGCTTCACAAGATTGGATGGAGCGATATTCGCGGTAAAATGCAGGACTTTGCTGAAGCGGATTTCATCATCTTTTATGACGGCGACAAAAGCCGTATTATGAAGGATCGACAAGGCAGGTTCAATCATATGCCCAAGGATAAAGGTGCTGAAGATGTGCCGACTGAAAGCATTGTAAATAAACCACAAACACAGTTAGAGTTTGGACGCCTGCCGCGTGCCCGCGAGCGCTGCCCTGTTACGGGACTCTCACGAAGCGGAATGATTGATTTGTCAGAAGCGGTCAAGGGTATGCTTGTTCGCATCAGGCGTCCTGGCACATTGCGCGGTGCTGTTCTTGTGCATTACCCAACGCTGCTTGCATACCTTTCAAATCTTCAGCAAACGCAAATGCGCTAAACCACACCCTCCCATGAACCCCTCTTCCCACAAGAAACCAGCACTGGAACGCTACACGGGCACTTACCTGCAATGGTGGCAGGTGCAGGACATTGCGGAGGAAGAGGGGGTGCCGATCAAGTCGGTGCGGGTGCTGCTGAGTCGGGAGAGCGGGGCACGATATTATTTGCCAAAACGCATGAAGCCGTTATACATCCGGCGTGTCGTGCTGGATCTCCTGGGCCTTGCGAATGAATCGCAAAGCCAGCGCAAGCTCTGATTTGCCCTTATGGAAACCGACACCGAGAACGAAAGTTTGCATGACCTCGAAAATGAGGCTGTGACCGCGAGCACGAAGAAGCCCTCGGTGGAGACGGTCAAGATCATTGACCAAGTTCAAAACCAGATGGGCGACCTTGGCGCATGGTTGGCGCAAGCACGCAGCAATGAAGAGAACATGCTGGCGCTGTGGGATGGGCAAAGCGAGGACGGGCGCAAGTGGGGCAAGAATTATGCGCGTGAAGTCTTTCCGTGGGAAGGATCGGCGGATACACGCGTGCGACTCATCGACGCGGCGGTGGATGAAACCTCGCAACTGTGCATGATGGCCTTCTTCAGCGCGAATCTGCGGGTGATGGCAATGGAAGCAGGCGATGTGGATGCGGCCGGCCGGGTGCAAACGCTGCTGAATTATGAGGTGAAGCAGCGGCTCAATTCCGAACTGTGGCGCGAGATGAATTTTCTCACGCAATGGACGCGGTTTTTTGGGCATGCGATCATTCACACGTCATGGAAACGCGAGTTCACCACCGGCAGGGAGACGCTGACCGAGCAAGGGCTGGCGGAGCTGCTAGCCAGTGAAGGGCTGCTGCAAATGCAGGCCGAACTGGGCACGGAACCGGACGAGCAAACGGCGGCACTCATCAGCGAAGCGAGCACGGCGGAGATCATGGACGCACTGGAAAGCGGCGGACGTGGCGCGGAACTGGAAGCGCTGGTATCGCGCCGTTACCCCATGCTAGGCCAGAAGCGCATCAAGCAGATCATCAAGGACGTGCGGGCCGAAGGTGTGGCGGAGTTTCGCCTGCCCATCGAGAAACCCGGCAGGCCATGCGTGCGGGCACTGACACCGGGCATTGATGTGATTTATCCGGCATGGTGTGATGACGTGCGGGATGCGCCCTGGGTGGCGATGGTGGGGCGAATCGGTGAACCCGAACTGCGCGCCAAGGCACGCACGGACGACTGGGATCAGGAGTTTGTGGATGCCATGATCGACGCTGGGCCATCGCCTGTGATGGACGTGTCCATTCTGGAGCGCAACCTTTCGGCGCAGGTGAATCGGGTGCAGAATCGCGGCATTCGGGCTGCGCTGCAAAGTCGGCTTCAGCATCCGGGTGACTGCTACGAGTATCTGCACGTTTACGTGAAGATGGTCGATGAGGACGGCATTGAAGGCATGCAGGAAATCGTGATGCGTCCTGACCTGAAGGACAAGGAGGGGAACATCATCCTGGCACTGGACCGGCTGAATGATTATTGGCATGAGGGCGGGTGCTTTGTTGATTTCCGCCGTGAGTGGAAGACGCGGAGCCTGTGGCAGACTCGCGGCGAACCTGAACTGGCGAACACGGCACAGTGGGAAGTCAAGAGCTTGCGGGATTCTCGCATGGACCGCACCAGTTTGGCGACGTTGCCACCGTTGCGAGTGAATCCGAAGCGCATTGCGGGTGGATCGGGCAAGTGGGACATCAAACCCGGTATGAAGATTCCGAACGGGCCGAATGATGAAACGTCCTTTCTCACGGTGCCGGGGCTGGACGGTGGAAACATCGAGATGGAAGCGAGCATTCGGCGGGATCATTGCAACTTGCTGGGTTTAGAGCATCCCGAACTGCCGCAGAGCAAGCTGCAAATCCACCGGCAGTGGATCGTGAACGGTTTTCTCATTCAGGTGCGCGAGGTGCTGCAACGCATCCTCGCCCTAGACCAGCAATACATGAGTCCCATGCAGGTAAGTCGCGTCATTGGCAGCGGGCCGATGCCTTACACCGTCACACGGGAGGAAATCGCGGGGCAGTATGATCTGGCTTTGCACTTCGATGTGCGCAGTCTTGATACCGATTATGTGAAGGAACGCTGGGCCGCGATCAACGAGGCGCTGAACTCTGACCGCAGTGGCGCGCTCAATGACGTGGTGCTGACACGCTGGAAGCTGGCGAGCATTGACCCGAACCTAGCGGATCTGGCGATGGTGGACATGCAGAGCAAGAACAAGAACGAGGTGGAGGAAGAGCGCACGGCGCTGGCCAAGCTCATGCTGGGCATGGAAACGGTGCCACCGGAAGGGGCCAATGCACGGGTGCGACTGGAGACGCTGCAAGGCGAGATCCAACGCAACCCGAAGGCGGCAGCGCAGTATCAACAAGATCAAATGTTCCAAGAGCAGGTGAATGCACGGCTCAAGAAATGGGAGTTTGATTTGACGCAGATGGACAATGCGCAGATCGGCGCGACGGGCTGGGAGCCTGCGAATAAGGCACCGACTGCGAGCGAGCAACTGGCGGGTGGGATACAGCCACAATAAGAATCATGCACAACAAACTCAACGCTTACATTGACCCCACCAAGCTCCAAGGTGCACACGTCATGAAGATCAAAGACAGGAGCGGAATACTCCAGGAATGTCTAGTGATCGTCGTGAACCAGTCACGCATCCGCAAGTCTGAGAAGACCGGACGCTTTGGCCTGTCCATTGACATTGTGCCCAACAAAGACGGCAAGGATGACTTTGGGAATACCCACTGGATCAAGGAGAGCACGACCAAGGCCGAGCGTGAAAGCCTGACACCGCCAAACCTGCCATTCCTCGGCAATGCCAAGGAGTATGAAGCCGGTGGGCAGAGAACATCGAGAGCACCGGATGCAACGAGCCAAAGCAGTGATGCCGCACCGATGGCGGAAGGCATGGAAGATGATGATATTCCGTTTTAAGGGATGGCCCACGGAATGCACGGAACACCACGGAATTTTATGAAACTACTGGTTGAAACCATCATTGAAGGCGGGCCGCTGACGGAGGATGAGTGTATTAAGGCGCTGGCGGGACGGGCGGAGACGCCGGAGATGCGGGCGGTGATGTCGCGCATTGAGTATGCCATCGGCAAGGCACGGGAGGATAGCGAATCGCTGGGGCAGAAACCACAGACGCGGGATGAGGCATGCGGGGCGGCGGTGCATCTGCGGCTGTTGCGGGAAGAGATCAAGAACATGCTGGTGAGTGAGAAGCGGGCGGAATCTTGAATGCCTACGGAACACACGGAAGACACGGAAAAGTGATAAAGTGAAGAAATTTACATAGCCGGTTGTAGCTGGTTGTTGCTTGTCCATCCCTTTCTGACGGAGGGGGATGGACATTTTGTGTCTGAGGGGTGCAGAGTGCGGGTGCGTGGCATGGCTGCGCATCCAACATGGCTAAAACCAAATCATCTCCCGTTCAAGAAGCGCAGACACCTACGGTGCCCGCGCCTGTGGCGTCGGGACGCCGCAGTGAGTCGCTGGACCTCATTAAGTCCGAGCAAACAGCCCTGGCTGAAGCTGAAGCAATGGCCGCTGAACTGGCTGGCATCGTCATGGACGAGCCGCAAGACGAAGCGCCTGTAAAAGCTCCGAAGCCCAAGGCTGACAAGGCCGAGACATCGACCCCTGAAACCCCTGAATCTGACTTTGATCCTGACGCTCCGGTGTTGGGAGAGGAAGACGAGGACGCGGAGGCGGGCGCGGTGGTTGAGACTGAAGACGACGACGAACAAGACGACGACCCCAAGGTGGAAGCGCTGAAGAAGGAGAACTTCAAGCAGCGGGAGAAAGCCCGCGAGCTGAAAGAATCTTTGGCAACGCTGCAAGCCGAGCGGGACAAACTCACCGAGCAACTGAAGCAACTGGAGACGCAGCCCACGGGCATGCCGGATCTGGGTGCCTTTGCAGCGGTCAAGACGGAGCAGGACATTGCGGAGATTGAATCCAAGATGACCGGCACGGCGGACTGGCTGGAAGAGTTGCTGGACGCAGGACAGGACACCTACGAGCTGAAGAATGCGAGTGGCGAATTGCAGGAGTATTCCCGCGCCGACCTGCGCAAGATTCAGCGCGAGACGAAAGGCCAGCTCAAGCTGGCGGATCGGGCGCGGAGTGCGCTGAAGGTGGCGGCAGACAGCGAGACGCTGGCCCGCAAGAAATACCCGTTCGTGTTCAACAGCAAGAGTCCGCACAACGGGCTGGTGCTGGATCTGGTGAAGGAAACCCCGGCGCTCAATGCGCTGCCGAATAAAGCCGTGATCCTGGGCCGC
>Ga0209190_1001729_pt1 | contig 15123 bp, 11 predicted proteins | sample M_140205_XF_Meta_FD_187315 | JGI IMG/M metagenome (GOLD analysis project Ga0209190, IMG submission 187315) | Freshwater microbial communities from Lake Montjoie, Canada to study carbon cycling - M_140205_XF_MetaG (SPAdes) (version 2) | ecosystem: Environmental > Aquatic > Freshwater > Lake... | reverse complement strand
GGTGCGGCTTCGCGTGGCGCAGCTTCTCGCGGTTCAGCATCTCGTGGTGCTGCGGCGCGTGGTGCCGCTGCACGAGGGACAGGTTCAGTGGATCGCTTCGGTGCGCTGCCAGCAATAGCACTCGCTGGTGCGGCAACGATGCGCGCAGGTTCTGCGCCCATGCCGAGCACACCTTTTGAGCCTGGTGCGATGATCTCAAAGTCGAGATCGGCGAGTCCGACCTTGAAGGTCTCACAGGCGATCTTCAACGCCTCTTCAACGCTCTTCCCGGTGAACTCCTGGTATGCGCTCTCGCTCGCCATTACTTACCCCCTCGACGACCGTGACGGTCGTGCTTCTTGGCCGAACGGATCGTTGCGGCCGCTGATGCAGCGCGATCAATATCCGTGCGGGTTTGTGGTGCCCCATCAACCGCATCACCAACCGGAGCAACCTCCGGCATGGCGACAGGGAAGCGTGGTGCATGGTTCGCGGCAAAGGCGGGGTTCCAGCCGAAGAGCGGGAAGAGTCCGCCGAAACCGAGGATCAAATACTGCTGCGCCAACGAGAAGATCGTGGACGCAATCCAGTAGATAAAGAGTCCCGCCGGCAGGATGCCGCCATACAGGACGGAGATGAGCGGCAGGATCACCAGCGTCTGGCTCTGCGCCGCAGCCGCTGCATCACCCTTCGCCGCCTTCCCCTGTGGAAGTGTCATGCGCGTCTGCAGCACCTGCAGCAGTGCGCTAATCAGCGCGAGTGGTGAGATGCCGATTCCAAAAAGATTAACTGGTGCCCATGGGATCGACGCCTGTAGGTTACCGAGCCACGGAATGACCGACTCAATACACGGCTTCATGTTGTCGTAGGCGGCGGTGCCGAGGCCGTTCGCGCAAACAAGGCCCACCTGCTCGCCAATGTTGACGCCAAAGACGTTCAGCATTGCCGTTGGATCTGGGTTCGTGAGACCGTTGGAGATTACCGTGTACATCGGAATAAGGACAACGAACTGAAGGAGTGTTGGAAGACAGCCGCTCAGCGGGTTAATGCCGCGCGTCTTATAGAGCTCCGCCTGTGCTTGCTGGATCTTCATGCGATCGCCCTTGTAGCGGCGCTGAATCTCTGCGACTTCTGGCTGCAACATCTGCGTGCGTCGCTGGGAGACGAGCTGCTTTCGGTACGGCGAAATCAAGATGATACGGATCACAATCGTTAGAAGGAGAATTGCAATACCGATATCGCCAGTGAAACGGTCAAGCAAAACCAGTCCAATAAAGAGCGATTGGAAGACCGGCGTGAAGAGCCAGGCGATCAGGCTGAGCGGGTCGGCGCCTGGGGAGGAGGGCACGAGTGGTGGGTGCGCTGTTGGCGACGTGCTTGCCGTGGCCCCTGCGCCACCACCACCACAGGCAACGGCGATCAGCGCAACGAGCGAAAGGAGTGTGATGAGGCCAGCATTCCGACGAATAAGGTTCATCGCAGCACTCATCGAACTGGATCCCATCCACCAGCGCTGAGTGGCGAGCAGCGCGCAATGCGACGCGCCCCCATCCAGACCCCCTTGAGGGTGCCGTGCTTCATGATCGCCGCTTCGGTGTAGCGCGAGCAACTCGGCTCAAAGCGACAGCTTGATGGCAGCCAAGCGAAGAAGAAGCGGTAAAGGTGAATGAGTGCAACGGCGACGCGCTTGGTGAGATTCGTCATGACGCGTTCGCCTTTAAAAGCTTTGCACGACGGAAGCAGTCGGCAAGCGCGGCGCGAAGCTGTTCGCTTGACGCGGTAGCGGCGGCGGCGCGCACGCCGATCAGCGCGTCAGTGCCCGGTCGTACCTGCGGCGCAAGATCGCGCGCGATCACCTTGAGTCGACGGCGAATGCGGTTGCGCACCACGGCGCCGCCAATCTTCTTGCTTGCAGCGATGCCGATGCGGAACGCGGGGCTCTCTTCCGCGCGCACCAGATAGCGAACGCCGAGAAGTGGCGTGTTGACGCCGGGCGCGGCGGCAAGGGCCGTAAAGGCAGCTGCGGTTCGAATCATGTCGAAACCTGCGGGGCGCGTGTGCGCCGACCCGCTCAGACGGTGAGGCGCTTGCGGCCGCGTGCGCGGCGACGAGCCAAGACCTTGCGGCCTGCGGTCGTCGACATGCGCTTACGGAAGCCGTGTTCGCGGAATCGCTGTCGCTTCTTTGGCTGGTGCGTTCGCTTCATGTAGATCGCTCCCGTCAATGTGGCCTTGGCTTCGCTCCGCCGTGCGGACCGGGTACCAAGAGGGCTGCCTGGCCTAGCGCCGCGAGGTGGGCGGATCTAGGAAGGGAAGTATCGTCGCAGTGCGTGGGGGGTGTCAATCCACGCACAAAGAGAGGGGGCGGGGGCCTCCCCAGCGCCGAATGGGCGGGGGGTCTGGGGTTGTAACAAGCCCCGCGCGACACGCCGTGCGAGTTGCGGGGTTGCTGCTATTCTGCGCATCCCCCAACAGGGTCTAGGTGGCCAAACCGCCACCCTACCGACCTGTTGACGCGGGATAGAGAGAGGGAGGGCGCAGCGGAATGGATCAACGACAGGTCTGGCGCGCGACTCTCGGAGAGCTGGAGATCAGCCTCTCCCAGGCGACCTTCGAGACCTGGTTCCGTCGCACCGCTCTCATTCGCGTTGACGAGGCGAGTAGCACCTTTGTCCTTGGCGTCGCCTCCGGCTTTGCAAAGGATTGGATTGAGGAGCGATATCGCTCGCTGATCGCGCAGACGATCGCCAAGATTGTTGGGTACAGCGTCACGCTTACCGTTGAGGTTGTCAGTGAAGCGGAGCTTGACGCGCACGGTGCGCTCGGTTCGCGCAACAAGAGCGTGGCGGCCACGCCTGGTCTCACTGCCGAGCCTGATGCTTTGACGCGCACGTCCACTTCGCGAAGCGGTGACGCTGTCCGCATTGTTGATGCAAGTGAGCCAACGCGCCCAACAAACCTCAACGCGCGCTACACATTTGCAACATATGTTGTTGGTTCTGGAACTCGCCTTGCACATGCCGCGTCGCAGTCTGTTTCTGAGCGACCAGGGGGCGCATACAACCCGCTCTTCTTGTACGGCGGCACTGGTCTAGGGAAGACACACCTGTTGCACGCGATCGGCAATGCTGTGATGGAGCGCTCACCGAAGCGTCGCGTCTTGTACATCACTGGCGAAGCCTTCACCAACGAGTTCATCCTTGGAATTCAGCAGGGTGCTGCGGACGCGTTCCGCTCCCGTTTTAGGAAGATTGACGTTCTCCTGATTGATGACATTCAGTTCATCGCTGATAAGGAGCGCACGCAGGAGGAGTTCTTCCACACCTTCAATGCGCTGCACTCAGCCGGTAAGCAGATCGTCATCACCTCTGACCGCACGCCAAAAGAGATCTCACTGCTTGAGGAGCGCCTCCGCTCGCGCTTTGAGTGGGGCCTGATCGCAGACATCTCTTCACCCGACCTTGAGACGCGCATCGCCATCTTGCGCAGCAAGGCGGAGGAGAGCGGCGTGATCGTTGCCGATGATGTGGTGGAGCAGGTTGCCCGCCGCGTGCAGAGCAATGTCCGTGAGCTTGAGGGGGCCTTGACCCGCCTTGTCGCCGTCGGCCGCCTAAGCGGCATGCCTGTGACCATGGAGCTCGCCGCGCGCGTGTTGAGCGAAGCGGTCTATCCGAACCCGAAGCGCATCCTTGAGCCGGAGCAGGTGGTCGCCGTAGTAGCGGAACACTTCGGTTTGACGGTTGAGCAGCTGCGCGGACCGAAGCGTGACCGCGAAATTGTGGTCCCTCGACAGATCGCCGCCTACCTCTCTCGCGAAGAGACGGATGCCTCCCTGGTTCGCATCGGCGGGGCTCTCGGTGGGCGTGACCACTCAACCATCATTCACGGATGCGCCAAGATCGAGCGCGAGATGGGCTACGACGCCGAGCTCCGCCGGGAGGTGGCCTTGCTCCGCGAGGCCCTCCTCCGCCTCGGCCGGGGAGTCGCCTCCACGAACTAACCTGTGGAGAATCCGTGGAGAAGTGCCCCGTTTCGCCTGTTTTGCGCACACCTGATCTTCCCCCTGGGGGAAAGATGTGGAGAAACGGCCAGAGTTCCCCTCTGGCTCCCCACAAGTTTGCTGGCGGGTTCCTTATGTGGGGGACAGGCTTCCCCTTAAAGGAGGGGGATTCCCACTGGTGGGGTGTGTGGGGTTGATCTCGGCCCTCCACAAGTTCCACACTACGAAGAGGACTACTACGGGATAGAGAAAGATAAGAGACTATTAGCCAGACGCTTTGGTTTAGATGTGGAGGAAGAGATGAAGTTTTCAGTGGTCCAGGAGCACCTAGCACGAGGCCTCTCTGTGGTCGGCCACGGGGTGGCCTCCCGCAACACCCTTCCGATCCTTTCCAACGTCTACATAGGGACGGAAGACGGCGGCCTTCGCTTGGTTGCTACCAACCTTGAGATTGCCGTCACCCATTGGGTTCCGGCAAAGATCGATGAGAAAGGGGCGACGACTATCCCAGCGCGCCTTCTCAGCGACGTTGTCAACGGCTTACCGAATGAAAAGATTGAAATTGAGCTGCTGGCCGATGGACGAGCCCACCTCAAGTGTGGCCGCAGCGCATCACACCTTCGCACCACCCCAGCCGACGACTTCCCGCAAGTTGGTGCCGCAGGCGAGCGGGTAACGGCACGCATCACCCAGAAAGCGCTACGCGCTGCGCTTGACTCCACCGTCTTCGCCGCCGCCGGCGACGAGGCACGCCCAATTCTTACTGGCGTCCTTACAACGTTCACTGGAGAGAAGGCGACGTTTGCTGCGGCGGACAACTATCGCATTGCGGTAGCCGGAGCGGTGCTTGCCGAGGCGGCACCAGAGACAAGCGTCATTGTTCCAGCGCGCGCTTACGCCGAACTGCTCCGCCTCCTCAGCGACGTTGATGAGTTGGTGGAGATCACCTTGACGCCAGCAAAGAACCAGTTGCAGTTCAAGCTCGGCGACACGATGCTCGTGAGCCGCCTGATCGACGGGCAGTTCCCGCCGTTCCAGCAAGTGATCCCAACAACACACACCACCAAAGCGATCATCGTTCGTGACGACTTCCTCCGCGCCGTAAAGCTTGCACAAGTTGTGGCCGACGCTTCCGCCCATATCGTTCGGTTCGCGATTACAGCAGAGGGCGGCGGTGCAATTGACATCACCGCCGCAGCAGATGTGGGAGACCACGCGGCGCACGTAGAGGCGAAGGTTGAAGGCGAAGGAACCACCATCGCGTTTAATGCGAAGTATCTGGTTGATGTGCTCTCGCGCGTTGAGGCGGATCAATTCTCGCTAGAGCTCACCGGCCCAATCGCGCCAGGGCTGCTCCGCCCTCTTGATGGGCGCGACTATCTCCACGTTGTAATGCCGGTGCGCACCCCTTCCTGAGCCGAAGTGGCCGGGCTGAGCCGAAGCGGTCGGCCGTGGCAACCGGATGGCGAAGGGCGAGTCAGGCGCACGCCGCCGAGAGGAGAGCGATGATTGAGCGCGTTCGCCTACAGCAGGTTCGCAGTTGGACCGCGGGCGACATCGCCCTCACGAGTGGAACCCAAATCCTTTGGGGGGCAAATGGCGCTGGTAAGACCACCGTGATTGAGGCACTTCTGGTTGCTGCCACCGGGCGCTCACACCGCGCCTCTCCACTCCGCGAGCTCGTACAAGAGGGGGCCGAGAGCGGCTTGATTGGCGTGGGCGTACGCGACAGCGGCGAGCAGGCAGATGACCCACTTGCGCACTCTGTTCTCACTGTGGAGATTGGCCGGACAGAGCGGACCCGGTACGGCCTGAACGGCACTCCCCGCCGCAGTGAGGCGCTCGGCGAGCGGCTTAAGGTCGCAACGTTTGTTCCGGAAGAGACAGGCCTCGTTGTTGGTGCCCCCGCAATTCGCCGTACGGCGCTTGACCGCATCGCGATTCAGTGGCGCCCCGGCTACCGCGCAGCGCTCACGAGGTACGAACGTTCACTGAAGCAGCGCAACAGGCTCCTGAAGGACGCACTCGAGAGCGACGGAGCGGCACGCCGAGCCGCCGCGGCAGAGATGGCACCCTGGACCACGCTCCTGATTGACTGTGGCGCTGAACTTGTCACGGCGCGCCTTGCGCTACTCGACGCACTTGCCCAGCCGCTCAGCGCGGCACACCGCGAGGTTGCGCCAGAAGAGGAGCCACTCTCCGTGCACTACCTGTCGCGAGAGAAACACCAACCTGGTGAAAGCGCAACGGTTGCTGCGGCGCGGCTACGCCAATCATTTGATGAGACGGCGGAGAGCGAGGGTTACCAGGGCCACACGCTTGTTGGGCCACACCGAGACGATCTTGCTTTTCACGCCGGCGGACGCAACCTTGCAACCATCGCCTCGCGCGGCCAACAGCGCAGCCTCCTCATCGCACTCCTCTTCGCCGAGATTGAACTGCTCACAGACAGCGCTGGGCGCCCCCCGCTCCTGCTCCTCGACGACGCCTTTTCCGAGCTCGATCCTGAGCGGAGAGATCACCTGGTGGAACGCCTCACCGCACTCCCGCAAGCGATCATCACGACGACGGCACTCAAGGACCTTGTGCCGCGGCTAGTAAAACGGAGTACCTGCAGCGAGATCATGCGTGGCGCGAACGGAAGTGAGGTGCGCAGTGCCTAATGAGAAGCCCCGCAAAGGACGGCCGCAGCAAATCGGCTCGCTGATTCCGGAAGCGGCACGCGCACTTGGATTTGAGGCCGAACTAGCGCTTGCACAACAGGCAACCCTCCTCACGAGCGTGTTGAAAGAGATCGCCCCCCATCTGGCGAAAAGGTGCCGGATGGTTGGAAGCGAGCGCGGGCGACTAATTGTTGAAGCAGACGATCGCGCCGCTGCACAAGAGCTCCATCTTCGGGGCACCGAAGTGGCAAGTGTCTACACGCAGCGCGGCGGCGAACTACGCGCACTCGGGATCTCCGTCCGCCTCGCAAACCCCATTAGCGAACGCATCGAAAACGAGTAGGCGTATTCTCCCCCAATGACTGCGCAAACCCCTCGCCCAAACGTCGTCTTCGCCCCAATAGGCGTGGTACTCAGGAGCAACTGCGCGCTTCTTCTCCGCATGCCAACAACCCCAACGGAGGAGCGAACGCTTGGCGCGCGCGCAATCATAATCTTCGCACCGAACTTAACCGACCGAGCCGGACGCGCCGCGGTAGAAGAGGCGCTAAACACATTTGACAACAGCACAGGCGCCAGTGCATCGGAACGTGCGCGCAACATCATCACAAAACTACGCACCACTCTTGGTGAGAAGAGCGAGATCTGCATGGTCGGCATGCTGCCACGTGAAGCGTGGGCAGCAACAACGAGCGGCATCAGCGCCGCCGCACTTGTGTTGCGAGAGACGCGTCGCGTCACGATCGCCCTTCCGGGCGGCGCACCTGGAGCGAAGGCGCCTTCCGCAACGCGACAAGGTGTGACAGTCGGCAGGTTGCCGATCAGCGAAGGCGACCGAATCGCGATAGCGGAAACGGTAGAGGGGGCCGCCGCACTACTAAAAGTTGCTGCAGGCGGTGAAGGATCCGGGGAGTTGCTCGGCATCGTCCTCGCGCTAGAAGCACCTGCAACCATCATCCGTCGAAGAGGGGAACCGCGAGAGGAGACACTTTTCACAATTCCCGCAGACAACATCGCACAGGCAAAAGCGAGAGCCCGCGTTCGGTGGGAAGAGGGAAATGACGAACGGAGCGAACAGATCGCCGCCGCAGTTCCGCCAAAACCAACAGGGGACCCACGTCGACCAGAAGGGCTGACAACCCCATACACGCCGATTGATCGAGCAGCGCAAGAGGTGATTGCGGTGCGGCGAGGCGGGGGAGTCCGCGCTAACGCCTCCCCGCGCGGAGCTGAGGCGCGCACCGAGCGGCCCAGCCGAGATGGGCGTGCCCGTGACGCGACGAGAAGGGCGGCGAAGGCACGCGCCGAGCGCAGCCCCGGAGCCGAACCACGAGCTGAACGATCCTGGGCCGAGAGGGCTCTGACGGCGCCATCGCCAATCCAGCGTGTCGCGGCTCGGTTCGTCGCCAAGCTAGAAGCGCGCTTCCCGAGACTCGCCGCGAAGGAGGCTCCGGCAGCGCTCAGCCCCGAACACATAGCGAAGCGCCAATCTGCCGAAGAGCGTGCGACTCGAAGTCGCCGCCTCGCCGCCTCAGCCCTCCTCGCAACGGTGCTGATCGCAGCGCTTGGCGGCGGGGCGGCTATCTACCTAAACCAGGCGAACCCGAACCTTAATGACGCAGCATCTGCGCGCATCGCAATAAGCGAAGCACGCCGCGCAGTAGAAGAGGCGCTCAACCCAACAACCAACCTTCTTGTTAACGATCCAGACCGCGTGCGAAAACTACTGATCGCTGCTACGGAAAGCCTCAACACTGCAGAGGCTGGCGGAGTATCAGCGGCAGAGATCGCGGCACTGCGGAAACAGATGGCACCGGCGCTCAACAAGATCTTCTTCCTAACAGAGGCAACAGTTATGGAGGTGTTCGACTTTTCTTCGGCGAGCGTACCCATTGCGATCACTGGGATTGCCCAAGGTCCAGACGGGTACTCATACATCATTGATAACTTTTCGGGCGCTGTGTATCGCGTTGATCCTGCAGCACAGCCAAACCCGCGAGCCACAGTGGTCTTTCAGCCAGGCTATGACCTGTACGGAAGCCGAACGGGTCGCGCGCAGGCGATCATGTCAGCTGGTCCAGATCTCGTGATCTTTGACGCATCCTCAAACCTGTGGCGTTGGCGACCAGCAGACAACAGCGGCAAGGGGACTCTCGTGAAACTTCGCGTGCGTGACGGAGAGCTCTGGGGGAGCGACGTGAAGATCATCTCGGGATTCGCCGCAGATGAAGGTACTGGCCTCTACCGCCTCTACGCGGTTGATCCATCGGCGCGGCAGATTCTTCGCTACGCTCCAGCGCCAGACGGCACCGGATATCCCGCACCACCAACCGGATACCTCATTAACCCAACGTCGCTTGCAAGCGTTGATGCACTCGCGATTGACGGTGACCTCTACCTCTCGCAGAACGGTGCTATTCGCCGGTATGTTGGCGGCGCGGTGGATGAGTGGACACCCGCAGATCCTGGCGATGGTGCGCTTCGCAGCGCTCCGCAGATCAGCTTCATCTTCTCTGCCGGTGCGAGTAGGACGGGCGTGATCTACGGATGGGATAGCGAGAGCCAGCGCGTGCTCGCCTACAGCAAGGGGAGCTCTGGCAGTGTGCTCGCACAGTACAGACTCCTCTCAACAGACGCCGCTGCGCTCAACATCGTTGGCGGATACATCTCCATTGCGGCAGACGGTGGCGCACCAACCTTTGTCTGGGCTGAGGGGGCTCGGATCCGGAGTGCCGTACTCGGCACGGGGATCACCCCAGGCGGCGACCCCTCCGCTGCTCCCACCGCCGTTCCAGTGATCGAACTGCCGAGTACACAACCGTAAAGGGCTGTTCTCACGCCAGCTGCGCACGGAGCAAGGAAGGGTGGGATCATCAACCTATGGATCTACGACGCGCGGTTGTTGAAGGGGTTCGCATCCAGATGCTCTCGGGGACGCACATCCTGCTCCTCCGCGACGCTGAGGAACAGCGCTACCTCCCAATTCCAATCGGACCGAATGAGGCGAACGCGATCGCCTACCACCTCCAAGGCGTCCGACCAGAGCGGCCTCTTACCCACGACATTGCAACCCTGATGATGAGCGCACTGGGCGCTGAACTACGCGAGGTTCGCATCCTTGAACTTCGTGACGAAACCTTCCGCGCGCGGATGCTGGTCGCACCCACCGGTGGCGCGGTGCAGGAGCTCGACGCACGGCCAAGTGACGCCGTAGCACTGGCCCTCCGCGCAAACGCGCCGATCTTTATCTCGCTTGATCTGCTCGCCGCAGAAGGGATTGTTCCTGAGGCCGCAGAAGAGGAGCGCCTCTCGCTTTTCCGTGAATTCGTTAACTCGCTCGACGGAGAAGAAGGGCCACCAGCGAGCTGAACTAGAGGAGCGGCTCTCCGCGACGGAGCGCAGCGTCGCGATCACGCCAGAGGGCGAACCTGAGCGACCAGAAATCTCTGACTGCCTTGAGCACAACGCTGAGCCGCGCACCACTCGCTGCTCCAGCGGTACGCGGAAAATGCGCGACGCCAACCTCTGCAACGGCCACACCCTTAGCGCGAAGTTTGATGAGTAGTTCGGCAGAGAAGAAGGCACCATTTGAAGCAACTGAAATGTTAGCCAACACGCTGCGATCAAAGAGCTTCATTGCACAGTCAACATCGCGTACGTTGAGTGAGAACCAAAAACGGTTTGCAATACGATAGACGCCCGCGTACAACCTTCTGATCAGTGGATCTGCGCGGCGCAGCCTGAACCCTACTGTCACCGGTGCGTTGCGCTCGCGTGAAACTTGCAGTAAGAGCGCAAGGTCTGCAACACGGAACTGACGATCACCATCTGTAAAGGCAACGTGGCGCATCGTTGCAGCGGCAAAGCCGCTACGAAGCGCACCGCCGTAACCGTGATTCACCTGGTGCTGAATAAGGCGAACAACCCCAGGATGTGCAGCAACAAGGCCCGCCGCAACCGCAGCGGTTCCGTCGGTGGAGCCATCGTCCACGATGATGACCTCATAACGCGCAGCGAGCACGGAGAGCGAGGCGAGCGCCTCGTCCACAAGCTGGAGAAGGTTCCCCTCCTCGTTATGGCACGGGAAGAAGAGGGAGAGTTCGTCAATCAGTATCGGCATACCCTTCCTCCACGGCTACACTCACTTCATGAGCAGCGCGAAGGTGAGATCAACGTACGGCTGGCCTACCAGCACGAGCATCGCACTCATCATCATCTGCGCGGTCACGCTGCGGCTCATCATCGCATACGCGATTCTCCCCGCAGACGCTGGGTTCGCAGCAGACCTCAATGCATTTAGAAGCTGGGCCGCCGATCTTGGTGCGAACGGACCGTGGGGGGCGTATGGGCGGGGCTACTTCCTTGACTACCTTCCAGGCTACCTCTGGATCCTCTGGCCACTCGGTGCGCTAGCTGGCGCTCTAACGCCAAGCTTTGATCCAGGCGCGCTCGTAAAACTCCCCGCCATCTTTGCGGATGCAGTGCTGATCTTGGCCACCATCCGGCTAGCGAATGATCTTGGAGCCTCATCTCGCGCGCAACGAAGCGTCGCGCTCCTTCTTGCCTTCACACCGATCATCTGGCTTAATTCTGCGGTCTGGGGGCAGGTCGACTCTGTTGGAACGACACTGCTCCTCTTTGCCACCTCAGAGCTGATTCGCGGCAAAACACTGCGCGCCGCCGCACTTGCTGCACTCGCCGCTGTGGTGAAACCACAGTTCGGCATCCTTATCCCGCTCCTTGCACTACTCGCTCTGATTCGCGCCCGCCGCTCGGGTGACCGATGGGGAGTAGTGCTGACCGGACTTGTTGGAACGGCGGTCGTCTCACTTGTCACCTTCCCGTTCGGGCTCACCGTTGTAGATGTTATCGGCAAGGTCGGTGAGGCGGCGGGGAACTATCCGTATCTCAGCGTCAATGCGTGGAACCCCTGGGCGCTCATCAGCACCGAAGGGGCCGGACTCCTTCTCAACGGCGGCTGGGGAAGCGACCTTGCGCCGCTGGTCGCAGGCGGACCACCCGCTGTCCTCTACGGTGCCGCACTCCTTGTTGGCGCAATCGTTGCGGCACTCTGGGCGGCGCGGAGCGACGACAAGGTGCGCACCGTTGCTGCGCTGACGCTGATCGCCATTGCCTTCTTTGTGCTGCCAACACGCGTGCATGAGCGCTATCTCTACCCAGCGATACCGCTCACCCTCGCGCTCGCTGCAGCCCTTCCGCGCTGGCGACCGCTCGCTGCAGCCGTCGCAGTCGCCTTTCTAATGAACAGCTGGGGCGTATTGACGCTTGACTACCTGAAGAACCCTGGGCTACCGAACCTTGGCCCACTGACCGACGCGCTCCACACGCCAACCGCAATCCTTGTCGTAGTGGCACTCTCGCTCTACGCACTCTGTGTAAGCGGCTGGCAACTTTTCCGTGCGCAACCTGAACGAACACGCGCCGCCGTGCCAGCTCCAGCGGCGATCAAGCTGCGCACCCCTACCCAAGAGCCAGCGCCGAAAGCGTCGCTCAACCGCGTTGATCTCTTGATGATTGTGATCATCGCTGTCGCGGCGCTCTCACTTCGCGGCTGGCGCGTTGGAGAGCCGACACGCTTTGAGTTTGACGAGGTCTATCACGTGCGCACCGCAACCGAGTTTATGCAGTTCTGGCGTTATGACGACCCGCACGCAATCTATGAATACACGCATCCGCACGTTGCAAAGTATGCGATTGCCGCTGGCCTAGAACTCTTCGGAGCACCGCGTGTTGACGGAAGAAGTGAGTACGGGACGGAAATATCAACCATTGAGTCGCGACCAGAAGGAGCAAACATCAGCGCGCTGATCTGGGTTGCGATACCGGATCAAGTTGATATCCTGCGCGCTGAGACGCGTGCGCTAGTTGCTTCTATCAGGATCCCCGGCATCACACACCTTGCCGCCGCAGATGACGGTTCACTCTGGGGCGTGAGCGAGAGCGGAGAGATCTTTCACGCATCTGCACAAGGAGCCGAAAGCGGTGCGGCGGGTGAGATACGCCAGTGGAGCAGCAGAGCGGTTGGAGCCACTGCGATCGTTCCGTTCGGGGAGACGCTCTTTGTTGCGGCGGGCGATCGGGTGCTTCGCATCACGAACGGAGCGCTGGAGGCAACCGCGCTGGTTCCCGGCGCATCTGATCTCGTCCTCGTTCAAGCCGAGGGGGAAGATCGAGTCGTTGTTTCTGGTGAAGACGGTATCACCGTGATGAGCGCAGATGATCTAAGCGGCGCAGTGGTAAGCGCACGACCTGGTGGTGCACGAAGCGTTACTGCGGTGAACTGGTTTGATACTCCAAGAATCTACGCAGCTGCTACTGATGAAATCGTCGTGTACACAATCCGCAAGAGTGGTGCCGCATACGAGACGGAGAAGATCGCAATCCCTGGTGCCACAGCGATCGTGGCAAACAACGCAACACGGATCATTCACGCCATTGCGCCAGGTTCAACGGGAGCTGCGCTTTGGAGTATTGAGCCGAACAGCAACGCTCGATTCGCCGACGCTCCACTTAGCAGTGGTAACGGTGGTGGCGCGGCCTCAACGGAGATTGCGGGAACTGCACTCGACGCCTCCCCCGCACTACCGAACGGTGGCCGTGGCGAACTGCTGGTCGCCTGGCCAAACGGAGAGATGGCACAACTCTCCGTTGGTGATCTGACAGCAGGATGGCGATGGCCCGGTGTGATCGCCGGCGCATTAGCAGCGGCCCTCCTCGCCCTCCTCGCGCGACTCCTCACTGAGCGCCGCGATGTGGCGGCGCTCGTCGGCACCCTCGCGCTCCTTGACGGCGCTGGGTTCGTTCAGAGCCGTATCGGGATGAACGACGTCTACCTACTCGCCGCACTCCTCGCCGCATGTTGTGCATTCATCGCATGGCTGCAGGGTCGGGTGCACACCACACTTTCGCGAGCACTCCTTCTGCTCGCCACAGGGGCAACGCTCGGTGTGGCGCTCGCAAGCAAGTGGGTGGCGATCTACGGGATCGGCGCGCTCGGAGCCGCCTGGCTCTCACGCAGCGCTGGGGCAAGGGTTGTTGTGGTGGGCGGACTCGTCGTCATTGGCGCGCTCCTGCTGCCACCCGCGCTGGCACGGAGTGCGGAGAGCACGCGCATTCCAAACCTCCCCTTCCTTTTGGTGGCGGTAGCGACAGTGGTTGCCGCAACCGCCGCCGCCTGGCGTGCTGGGCTCCTTCGTCGCGCAGACATCTCGTCACACGCCGCGTCGCGTTTCGCCGCGTTCAGCGGAGAGGCGCTCCTTGTTGGGCTCGCGCTCGTTGTGCTCCCGCTCGGCGTCTATCTGCTCAGCTACCTTCCGTGGGCGGCGCTCGGCAATCAGATCGTTCCGGGATGGCCGCCAGGGAACACTGGGCAGACGCTTATTGACCTCACCTCATCCATGTATCGCTATCACGACACGCTGCGTGTTGCGCACGCTGCGAGCTCACCCTGGTGGGCGTGGCCACTCGACCTGAAGCCCGTCTGGTTCTCTCAGGAGGGCTACGCAGCGATCGGCGGATGGACTGGCGCCGTGTACGACGGAGGAAACGTTGCATCACGGATTCTTGGCGCCGCAGGCACTGCGTGGATTGCGATCCAAGCGTGGAGGCAGCGAAGCGCTGGCTTAGCGAGCGTGCTGATTCTCTACTTCGCACTCTGGCTACCGTGGGCGCGGATTGATCGCGCCGCGTTCCAGTACCACTACTTCCCGTCGTCGCAGATCGCGCTCATCTCACTCGCACTCTTGCTCGCCGATCTTCGTCGTGGAGATGCGCTCGCTGCGCGCCTCACACGAATCGGAATCGGCGCACTGTTAATCACTGCACCCCTCCTTTGGTCGCTTACCGGTCTGCTTTGCTCTACTGCTGGCGTCCTTGATGTCTACGCAGAGAGCCAGGTCTGTACCGCTGGCGGCTTTGCAACACCGGGCCCGATCATCGGCGCAGCGCTGCTCATCCCGGTCGCTTATGTTGCCTGGTCAATCCAGCGCGTCACAGATGCGCGGCGCATCTTCCGTTGGGCACTCGTCTCAATCGCTGGCGTTGCGTTGGTCTGGTATCCGAACTGGTCAGGACTCCCGCTACCAACCGGCATCCATAACTTCTATCAGGGGATTCTCCCAACATGGACATGGGCGTTTCAGTTTGGTGTGACGCTCGAGAAACCAGACGAAGCTGCTGCAGCTGGTGAAGGGGTGTTACTTGTACTCGCGCTGCTCGTAGGCGTTGTGCTACTCACCTACGCCTTGCTCAAGCGCATGAGCAGAGGCGAACTCGACCAAGATCGCGCGTAGCGGAACCCCATCGGTCGCTAGGAGTCGTTCGACTCCCGCTGGAAGCGCAACCGCTTCACCGCTCGCGACACGCTGACGCTCATCAGCGAGTGCGAGCCAGCCTCCACCTTCGATGACGATCAGCAGTCCATCATTAGGACTACGAACCGGTCCAAGTGCAGCTCGATCGC
>Ga0209190_1001727_pt1 | contig 15128 bp, 11 predicted proteins | sample M_140205_XF_Meta_FD_187315 | JGI IMG/M metagenome (GOLD analysis project Ga0209190, IMG submission 187315) | Freshwater microbial communities from Lake Montjoie, Canada to study carbon cycling - M_140205_XF_MetaG (SPAdes) (version 2) | ecosystem: Environmental > Aquatic > Freshwater > Lake... | reverse complement strand
CGGCTTTATCTCTTATCATATTTACTTTAGTAAGAAAAGCACTTGCGTTTGGATATTCACTAGGAAGCGCCGACAAACCCTGTAGCTTTTTTTCTTCTTGCTTTTTTTCGATAGATTTTTCAGCAATTATACTTTCTAAAGCATCAGTACTAGTATATGTCTTAATCCATAAATTATATTTTTCTTGAGCCTCCTGTAATTTAATAGATCCCCGTGCCTGTATATTTCTTTCTTTCTCAAGCTCTTCTTTTAAAAAATCTAGTTCTCTTGCTGCTGGTAGCATTGAGAGAGATTCCATGTGATCGTCCCACTCTTTCTCTGTTTTTTGCGATAAACTGTTAGTAAGATTATTTTCAATCAATTTCCCTTCGTTAAGAAGGGCACTATAGGCAGCTTCTTTTACCTCTAATTCTTCAAAAGAAGAGGCCCCCGCTGCTAACAGTTTTTGTTGAAGTTGTTTAGTTTGTTCCTCTATTTTCTTTTCCAAACTTTCTATATCCTCTACGCCGCTCATTACTTTTACTTGAAGAGGGCCATATTTAATTTGTAAAACGCCGCCAGATTCAACAGTTCTTTTTTCCTCAGCAACTAGAGATATCTTTTCTATTTTATTAGTAGAATTTATTATGTCGGCCGTTAGGGGCGATGAGGCCGTTATTTCTACTTTTATTTTTTGAGCTGCTATTTTTATTTCACAACTCTCTATGATTTTTTTATGTGATCGACAATCTTCAATAAGTTTTTTTTCTATATTTCCTATGGCAACAATCTGTTCACTATTTCTTTTTTTATCAACGAAGTGCTGTTTAATTCTTCCATATTTTTCTAAAAGCGTAGGATATTTTTTCTTTTTTTCTGAATTAATAATTTCCTCTTTCAAACCATTAAGTCGCTCCTCGCTTTTAATATGTTGATTTTGGAATTCGGGAAGAGTACCCTCAAGCAATATCCATTCCTTATAGATTCCTTTGAATGGATTTATTTTTGTATCTATTTGTGCAATATTATTTTCTATACCCTCTCTTGCTGTAGCATCTGCCAAAAGCGGCTGTCCCTCCTTAATAAAAGCCTCAAGGGGGCTCACAAGCGCTTCTATTTCATAAATATTTTTATTAATTATATCAAGCTTATCTGTTGTTGCCTCTAACTCAATTAAAGAAGCTACAATCTTCTCTTTTTTATAATAAGCTTCAAGTATCTTTCCTACATTTTGTTTCCAAGGATTATTAACACCCTTTCCTCCCTCTGGTTGACTATTTTCCTTATCCCATCTTTGATAATATTGCTCTATCTCCTCTCTTAGTGAAACAATAAATTTAGAAGAATCAATATCACCACTTTCTTGTTGTAACGAATGATCAATACTTTGAAGTTGGTTTGAATTATCTTTTAAGTCTCTTATTGTTTGCTGAATAGAGGATTGTGGAATAAATAAGATATGCTCCCAACTTGCACGATTGAGCTTTAGTAAATGAGTCATAGCGGCTTCTACTTCTTTTTCTCCTATTATAGACTGTCCCCTGTATGTAAGTAACACCTTGCTCTCTTTATGGTTTGTTGACCAAAGCTTAGTAAGCTCCCCCTCCTCATTATTACAAGTAAACTTTAAAGAAACCTGAATAAAATTAGATTGAGGTAATGGAAAACATTTTTGAATTTCCTTAAACTCTACTGAGTTTTTTGCTGGTTGAATAGAATAAAAAAGTACGGAGCGGATGCTTCGGAAAATAGTAGACTTACCGGCTTCGTTCTCTCCACAAACTACATTCATCCCTTGTGTAAACTCAATGGTTTTATCTGTAAAAGATGCAAAAGGATGTAATCTTATACTCTTGAGAATCATTGCTGGTTTTGTTTGATACGGTCATAAGCAAGTTCAAGCGCTCTTTCATTTTCAGGATCATTGCTAAGTGTTTTCAATAATTCATATGCAAATGTTCCATCGGCAAATTCATTACCAATTAAAGCAATATCAATTTTCTTTAAAATCTGTCTTTCAGATGTAAGATATAAAAATCGTTTTTCTAATTCTTCTATCATTTGTTGTAAACTTTCGCTTTCGCTTGCCGAAAGTCGACCAGTAAGTTTAAGATCAAGAATGGTACTTGCAGCAGTTAGTTGATCTAACTTGCTTTTTAACTGCTCAATATCATTTTCGGATTTTATAGTTGCTTCTATTCTGTGGAAGGAAATTACACCCGAAATAAACTGTTCAAATTTGAGATCTTTGGTTTTATCTATTTCAATTAGCCAAGCACCTCCAGCCGCCCTTCTTTTTATATGTTCTGGAGTGTGAGTACCTGACATAAAATAAACAGGATTGCCAATATTTGTTGAAGAAGGATAAGGAATATGGATGTGACCCAACAGCCAAGTATCAACTCCTGCGCTTTTTAAATCATTTTCTGTCATATTAAAATAGCGTCCCTCCTCATCTAATCCAAGTCCTTCAACATTTCCATGAGCAATACCAATATGAATGGCCTTGGGATCTTTAGATACATCACCTACCCATCCCGTTAAATGTTGATCGCCGTGCTTACTGTTACAAGGGCAAGGATAAAAATAAACATCTCCCTCGTTGGTTTCATATTTTTCCGCTCTATAGTGTATTAGTAATGAAATACGCGATCCTGTAATATTATCAAGAAAGCTACTCCAAACCTTAGAGTCTACTCCTTCATAATAATCATGATTGCCCGGAACCACAATTACCTCATTTTCAAACTTTCTAAGAATATTTATTGTTTTATCTATATCACCCTTAAGGGGGGAAGCGGTATCAAAAAGATCTCCAGCCAGTACCAAAAAATCGCATTTTGATTCGTTTCCTTTTTGAACTATTCTTTCTAATGCATCAAAACGCTCAGCAATCAACTTTTCTTTCACCTTGTCATCGGTAATGGTTCTAAATTTTAATCCTATATGATTATCGGCGGTATGAATAATTTTAATTGCCATGAGATATAAAATTAGCGAATATTTGTTGAGAAGGATCGCTTACAATGTTGATGATGATTTGTCTGTATATCGACTAATAATTCTTTATTATATCTTAAACTGAAAGCTTCCAAATACCCCAAAAGAATATTTTTTCTCAACAGGTAGAGGATTGGGTAGTACACGCCAAATACAATCTATACGGAAGAATTTAAAAATATTATCTAGGCCAGTACCAAACTCAAAGTAAGAGCGGCCATTTAGTGTTTTAAAATATAAATCTGCTTGGTTCAAATCATTATTAGCCTTGTCAAGTGAACCCCATAAACCATTTACAGTCCAGAACTGGCTCCACTTTAGTTTACGCATAACAGGAAATACGCGAAATATTGACCAGCCCAAGTTGTGTTGAAAATGGAAACCAGCATACCGGTCGCTTAAATACTCAAAGCGATTCATCATATTAAAAAGCCTATCGTTATAATAATAAAGATCGTTTCCGGGATGGTTTTCAAGTAATGTAAATGGTAAATTACCATATATTTTACCAGCAAAAACATCTAGACTTACCCTACCAAGCGGTGCTATAGAAATATCATCACGCAAGGATGCGGCTATTTTAAAATAAGAATAGGCGCTCTGCAACACATTAGGAAAGCCTTTTTCGGCCATTACCGTAACCACAGGATATTTTGTTTCAAGAGAATATTTAAAATAATCACCAATGAGATATTTTTCTAGATAAGCAAATCTCACTTTTAAGGAAAGGCTGAAATTATTAAGTGGTTTTCCTACCAAAGAAGTAAATGATTTTTCTGAAGGAAGATTTTGTAGAGGACGATACTCCTGACGCGCGGCTAGTAGTTCAAAAGATAATCCACTTTTCCATCTAATATAAGATTCAAATCTTAAATCTTTTACAGATAAAAACTTTCGAGTACTGTTTGGTTTCCTAATAGCAACAGAAAAAATATTATCGTCTCCTATTTCTCCATACTGATGCACATTATTATCAACATCTTGTTTATATAAAGCATGAAACCTTACAAAAGTAGGTTCACGATTTGCTACCCAATAAGCTTCGGCCAAACCTTTGAATTTTTTATCAAGTGTTCCGTAAGCACCATAACCATGTAAAAAGAAATTTCTATTGAAATATAAATTTGTAGCAAGATCAAAACGAATGCGGGTCCCCTCCCACTGATTACCACTAATAAGATTATACCATTTACCTAAATCAATATTTCCGGTTTCCCAATATCCAGATCCTAGAAATTTAAAATTTCGTTGAACGCGCGCATAATTCGGACTAGCAACAAAACTATCTATTACATAATAATTTCTTTTTTCTGTATAAGATAAACTGTCGGGTCTTATGCGATTCCACATGGTGTCATTCTTAACCATATAAGAGGGTGCGTGGGTTACTAATTCCGCTAGTTCCTGCTTATTAAAAACTTGAGTGATAGAATCACTATTAACTACAATATTGTTATAGGAAGTAGATTGGGTTCCCGTAACAGTAATTGACTTTTTGCCCATGAGCCTAAACTCAGCACTAACATTACTTCGCTTTACAAAAGGAAGCGAGTCGCTTAGATTAGTAAATTCCTGATAAAAACTCATGGCATCAATAAAGCTGCCTGCGTTGGGATTAAGATAAAGGGTTGCACTTCGAAGTTCATAATTACCCGTTTTCACCCAGGCATCTCCATCAAAACCATTAAGACCAGAATGTTTTGGCTTAAATATAAAGTGCAGATATTTTTTCCCTTCAAGAATTTGTGTATCTGGAACTGAAAAATTATAATAGTTATCGGCATGATCATAAAACGGACCTATAAAATCCTTATTAAGAATTCGAATAAAATTATCATAAATATTTAGTTTTTGCTTAAACAGACTAAGCATGTTATAAGTGTTGGGCGTAAGAAATCCATGTGAGTTGTTTGCCTTTATATATTCATATATTTTTTTTGGAGATTGCTGGTAAGCATAATCGCTCATGGTTTCCATCAAATACCCTGGCAGATTACCTGCGGTATCACGCATTGCAGCAATTGGATTGATAATGAAAGAAAAGGGCTTAAATAATAAATTATCTTTTAGCTTATCAATATTTAAATTCTTTAGGTCGAAGTTCAGTTTAGTATATTCTTCAAAAGAATAATTAAAATACTTTTCTGTATTATATAGCTCTTTTCTAGCCATAATTTTTTTCCATAAAAACAAACCCTTATTAAGCTTTGTGTTGATAACCACTCCCACTCCCTGCGGAATCCTATCCATCTTTATAAACAGCTGTGGCGAATCAATAATACTGCTAATAGATATTTTGTTTAACTGATAGCCCGATCTACTAATTAATAATGTATCGGGTAGAAACATATTAATAAGAATAGAAAAAGATCCGATACTGTCGGCGGTTTCTCCATACCCCTTTTCCATTAAATAAACAGAGGCGTATCCTATCGGCTCTTTGGTTTCCACATCAACTACTTTGCCTCTAATCCTTAACTCCTGAGCATTTGTTAATGTGGATAAAAATAAAAATAATACAATCAACAACCTGTAGATCATAACAAGCAGAAAATTAATTTGGTAACAAAGGTAGGGATATGTTGTATGGCGCTTTTGTTAATGTAAATATTAACGCTTTATATAAATGACTATTGTTTCTCTTTTAAAAGATAAAGGATGCTCATACTCATAATGCGCATAGCCGCTGGTATAGTGTGTTCATAATCAGGATTGAATCCTGAAGAGTGTAATGAAAAGAGTTCGGCCTTGCCCGAATCTGCTAGTGCTTTTCTTTCGGGTGATACGGTTCCCATCCATAAAAAATAAGAAGGTACCTTAAGCTGCTTACCATAAATACCAAAATCTTCTCCCAGCATTACAGATTTTACGCTTTGAATTGATGCAGAAGGAACTTGTTTTTTTAATGTATTGCGAATAGTTTCTCCAAGGGCTGGGTCGTTGTACAAAGCAGAAATAGACATGTCTCCTAAATTATATTCAGGAAGGTGGTTTTGGTCCATACCCGCAGCAAGTGCTACATTGTCGCCAATGGTTTTAATTCTATCAAGAACCAACCGCCTTGATTCATCACTATAAGAACGAATGGTTAATTTTAATTCAACCTTGTCGGGTATAATATTATGGGCATTACCTCCATGAATAGATCCTACGGTTATTACTGCTGGGTCGTTAGAAGATAAATTTCTACTTATAATTGTTTGAATAGTTGTAATAAACTGCGCTGCCATCAATATTGGATCAATACATTTTTCAGGAGCTGCTCCGTGGCCCCCTTTTCCATACATAGTAACTGTCATCATGTCAACAGCAGCCATAGAATAGCCATCACAAAAACCAACTGTGCCAACTGGTAAAGAAGCGTGGCTGTGCAAGCCTATCTGATAAGTTGCTTTGGGTATTTTTTTAAAATTGTTTGAAGCAATTACAAGTTTTGCTCCTTGTCCGGTTTCCTCTGCAGACTGTGCAAGAAAAACAACTGTGCCCATCCATTGTTTTTTTATTTTAGATAAAACGCGCGCCGTACCCAACCAAGTGCTCATGTGAATATCGTGACCACAAGCATGCATTACCGGAAGCGTTTCTTCGCCCCTCTTAGCAGTGGCTTTACTGATAAAAGAAAAATCAGTTTTTTCAAGTACTGGCAATCCGTCTATATCTGTTCTATATAAAACTACCGGTCCATTTCCATTACGAAGTATGGCGGCAAAACTGTTATAACCCAACGAATCAATAATTTCAAAACCAAGTTGCCTCATTTCGTTTTTTAAAAACTTTCCCGTTTCAAACTCGTTGGTACTTAACTCTGGAGTTGCGTGAAGTTTTTTGTACACATCAATACAGTTGGGGCCTACAGAAGCTATCTGTTTATCAACAACTCCTGCTAAATCTTGGGCAAAAGATCTAAATGAAAAAATTATAAATAAAGAAAATAATAAACGTTGCATATTTTATAGTTGTTTTTTTATTGTTTAATGCCGGCAATAATTCTTAGTGGCGCGCCACTACCCTTTCCCACTTTCATTGGAAGTGCTACTACATAAAATCCTTTTGCGGGAAGTAAATCAAGATTCGCAAGGTTTTCAAAACCGGGGCTATTGTTTGCTAAAAGTATTTGGTGCGACCTAAAATCCTTTGATTGCCCATAGTCAATACTGGCAACATCAAGGCCTAGTGCTTTTATTTTTCTTTTGCTTATTAACCACTCTGCTGTAGCGGGATCCATACCGGGAAAATGAAGTTCGGATATAGCTTCCTGCCCCTTTTTATCTGTTCCTAAATAGTCTTTTCGGTTTGGATAAAATTTTCCATACCCTGTTTTAAAAATAACAATGCTGCTGTCCAGAATTGTACCATTTATTTTTTCCCAAGTTTCAACATCTTCAATAGTTATGAGATAGTCTCTATTTAAAAGTGCTTTTTTTGAAACATCAACCAATATGCCGCTGCCGGTAAGGGAAGAAATGGGTATTTCATCAACAGTTCTTTTTTGAGCGGCAAAATGAATTGGCGCATCAAGGTGAGTACCACCATGCTCGGGTGTACAAAACGAATATGAAGAATAGTAATACCCCAAGGGTGTAACACCCTCGGCATTTGTAGTATGTTCAAAGCCAGTTGGATTGTTTGGCCAATATATTGTAGTGCTATCAAAAGAATAAGTAAGGTCAATCCATGAAACATCCTGAAATAAATTATCCTTTGTCGCATCTTTTTTAAAGGTTGAACAGGATGCTAGAAGAAAGAGTGTAATAACAAATAATGCTTTTTTCACTTGTTTTGTTTTTTAGATTAAACTCAAATATAGAAATCCCTATTTATTATTTTTTATAAATATAGCATTAATAGTTCGAGCACTTATTCTTGTGCCTTTTATTAGTCTTTATGTTTATTAAATAAAAGGATACTTTAAAATATCTTTGATATAGTAATAAAAATATTGTTATGAGTAAAAAGGGTAAGGCTGAAGTTATAAAAAAAACGATTGCAAAAACGCCGAGTGTTAGAATTAACATTCCCCTATTAAGATTAGTTCTTGTGCTTGCGGTAATAGTAATATATGGTCAGTCTGTTAATTTTAATTTTACCCTTGACGATGATGTTTTTTATGTTAAACATGCTTCGGTTCAAGAGGGCTTGTCTGCCTTTCCTGATTTTTTTAACCGTGGAAGTATGAATAAGTTTGATGGTTCTACCGGTTTACAACCCTACCGACCCGCATCTCTTTTATTTTTTGCAATTGAAAAAAGTTTATTTAATAATGCTGCGCCAGCTGCTCACTTTTTAAATCTACTGCTCTATATATTAATCATACAGCTACTCTTTTTATTATTAAGAAGGCTTTTTCCTGCTATACATCCTTTAATAATAATGACAATTACGCTCTTTTTTGCTACCCACCCCATCCATACCGAAGTGGTCGCAAGCGTAAAAAGTCTGGATGAGCTGCTTGCTGCACTTTTTTGTTTTCTGGCCTGGCTTCAATTTTGTCCAAGAGAAGGTAAGCCTTCTATTAATAAAGGATCTATGCTGTTGGGTTCTTTATTTTTCTTTTTTGCACTTTTATCAAAAGAAAGTGCAATTGCCTTTTTAATTATAATTCCGCTTGCGTCTTTTATGCTTTTTAAAAAAAATATAAACTCTGCTTTATTACAATTAATTCCATTGGGGTTTATGGTGGGCTTATTTATACTAATGCGCTATATGGCTATAGGAAGAGAGCCAACTAGTTCTGTATTGAGTATTCTTGATAATGTACTTGTAAGTGCAACAGATTTATCGCAAAAAACAGCAAGTATTGCAAAAGTGTTGTTTTATAATATTCGCTTATTGTTCATACCCTGGCCTCTTTCTTATGATTATTCTTATAACCAGATACCTATAGTGGGTTGGGGGTCGCCTCTTTCTTGGTTAGGGTTTATTATATATGCTGCTCTTTTTGTTTTTGCGGTGATTTCTTTTAATACAAGACGTAACCTGTCTTTTTGTGTGCTTTTCTTTTTTATTACCTCAGCACCCACCACAAACATTTTTTTTCTTAATGGGGCAGTAGTGGGCGAGCGATTTCTTTTTATTCCCTCCTTGGGTTATTGCATAGCGATAATTCTATTATTGCTATATATTTTTAAAATTGATGCCGCAACTTTTTTTGGAAAAAATAAAGGGTGGTTTATGGGCCTTATGTCAGCATGGATATTGCTTTTTACAGGAATGTCCATAGCTCGTTGTGCAGACTGGAAGTCAAATCTTTCTCTTTTTGAAGACGGAGTAAAAAAAGCGCCTAATAGCAGCCGGGTATATTATAATGTTGCTTCAGAATATATGAAACAATCTAAAATGGCTGAAACAGAGGAAGAACAAAAAGAATTTCTAATTAAGGCATCAAATAACTTCTCAAAAAGTCTTGAGATCTATCCAAAAAACGTGCAGGCTTGGTATAACAGTAGTATTTGTTATAATATGCTTGGCAATAAAAATCTTGCCATTTCACAGTATAAAAAAACAATAGATATTGATGCTGAAAATTATGGCGCAATGAGCAACCTGGGTGTTCTTTATCAGGAGCGGTCTTTGTTTGACAGCGCTCTGATTTATTACCAAATGGCTTATAATATTAAGCCAGATAGTAAGATTCACATAAAAAACATGGAAGATCTTTACTTTTTTAAGGGGGGATATTTGAATCAAAGGGGCGAAAATGATGGGGCCCTGGCTTGTTTTTATAACAGCTTGCTATATAATCCTAAAAACATATTTAGCCTAAATAATATTGCTATTCTTTATTCTGGAAAGGGCGTTCTGGATAGCGCGAGGGTTTATGCACTAAGGGCAAATGCTATAGATCCGGGATCTGTAATGGTAATTGAAAACCTTGCAAGAATTAGCTTCTTAAGTAAAAACTATAATGAAGCTATTAGTTATGCAACAGCTGCACTTAAAATAAATTCTAGTCTTAAAAAGAGCATATTTGTTTTAATAGATTCTTATAGCGCAATTGGAAATAAAGAAGCGGTAGATAGGTATCGAAAATTATTAACAACTATTCCTTAATTATGTGTTTGATATATTACAAGTGTTTGATAATAAACACATTGTATGTTTTTTTATTAATAACACCTATTCTGTTCTATTAATCTAGTGCTGAATATGTAAAATGAATTAAACCCAATAGCTGGTGTTTAAGCAATAAACAATAACCACCAATTTCTATTGTAAACAATATAATTTATAAATGTTGAAAACTTTGTTGTTGTAAAATCAACTTACTATGGTTTCTATTAATAACTTTCAACGCGGATAATTTATTAACTCATTAAAAACTACTTTAAAGCTGCATGATAGTATCAGTAGATCCCCAGATGCCGGTTAGGGTTATTAGCAATCACGGCTTTGCTGAAATTGTTCAAAACATTGAAACCAAACAAAACTCGCTTCTTTCAAAAAATAATTTTAAGGCTGGTAGTGTGTTAAGTGTTTTTTCTGCAGCAGGAGTTTTTGGTTCTCCTACTTATTTAACCGTTCAAACAGGAATAAATAAACACATTACTCTTTCTCCAGAATTCCTACAATATATTAACCACAGTTGCAACCCTAATGTTTTTTTTAATACTTCAACAATGGAACTTGTTGCATTAAAAGACATAGAAGAGGGTGAAGAGTTTACCTTCTTTTATCCTTCAACAGAATGGGAAATGACCCAATCTTTTACCTGTTATTGTGGTAATGATAATTGTTTACAACAAATCCGTGGTGCAAAGTATATTAAGCCTGATATATTAAATACATATAAAATCACTGATTTTATTAGGGAACAGTTAAACACCAAGTAAGCTTTCGCATGATACTAACTCCTTCTCTAGATAAAATAATTGCTGAAAAAAAAATAAAAGTATGGGTACTGGCTCCTGGTATCAGCAGTGTTAATTCGAATATTGATTACTATTACGATTTTACCCAAAGCATAGAAGAGTATACACGTGTTTTTACTAAACTAGACATCTCTTGGGTCTGGCAGCCCGTTAATATGGGTAATTATAAAAAAATTATTGCTGGTATAGAAAAAGAAAAACTAGCCGGTGAAATTGTTCCTGTGGTATTAAACCTGTGTGATGGAGATGAAATAAATGGTGCGCCAGGTGTATCGATTGTAAAATTATTAACCAAAAAAGAAATAATACACACCGGTGCTGATGAATATTTTTATCGGGTAACCACCTCTAAAATACCGATGAAAATTGCTTTTGATGGAGCGGGTGTTTCTAATGCAGCCTGGCATGCTATTTCAGGAAAAGATATTAATAGTGATGAAATTATTAGAAAGGTTGGTACTCCTTTGATTTTAAAGCCCGCTGTTTCTGGTGGAAGTATGGGGGTGGGTGTAAAAAATGTAATTGAAGATGCAGAAGCATTAAATGAAATGGTAGCGCTTTTGTGTGATGGCTACCGTGGCTGGGATCTTACAACAGATGGAATAGTTGCAGAGCAGTTTATTACAGGACCAGAGTTTACCACATTTATTACAGGTTCTTATAATCATCCAAAAAGTGCAGTTGTATATACTCCGGTTGAGCGGGTTTTTCATCCCTCGCTTCCAGAAAAAGAAAAGTTTTTATCCTTCGACAGATTGTGGGAAATATATGAGGAAGAATCTCCAATGCCCGCAAACGAGAATTTTTATGAATACCGTCTTCCCGACCCCTCACTTATTGAGTCAATTAAAAAACTCAGCTGGGAGGCTTATTGTGCCACCAAAGGTACTGGCTACACAAGGGTTGATCTGCGCATGGATAGTAAAACAGGCGTATTGTATGTGTTGGAGGTAAATGCACAGTGTGGATTAAGTGAAGATGAAAATCATACTTCTATAGGCGCCATACTTCGTTTGGGTAATAAAACCTTCTCTGGGGCTATTATGGAAATCATTAATGATGCTTTTGTGCGAGCAAACATAAAAAAACAAAACTTTGTAAAGACGCGAAATAAATCACGCGCCTAACCGAATTGTATGAAAGTATGTGTGTTGCAACCCGACTATTCAACTAGTAATGTAGATTATAAAAATTATGATCCCGCTAGAGATCTTACGCCTTGGTTAGCCGAACACGAGGTAGACCATATTTTTCTTAACAAGCTTACCACCTATGCGCAACTGAGAGAGTTGCTGAAAAAAAATTATGACATTTTTGTAAATCTTTGTGAAGGCTATTTAGAATGGGGGGTTCCTTCTATTGATGTGATATATTCTCTCGAGTTATTGAATATGCCCTATACAGGGCCCACAACACAACTCTATGATCCTCCTAAAGAATTAATGAAATACGTAGCATATTCAGAAGGGGTATCTACACCCCTATATGCACTACTTGATAAGGGAGATGATATTAACACCCAAACCGGCCATTTAAAATATCCTCTTTTTATAAAACCAGCAAAAGCGGGTGATAGTTTAGGTATTGATATTGATTCGTTGGTTTTAAATAAAGAGGCTTTAATTAAAAAAGCGGAGACGCTTTGGGATGATTATGGTTCTTTATTAGTAGAAGAATATGTTGATGGAAGAGAGTTTACCGTATTGGTTGCTGCTGATCCAGAAAATCCAAACAAGGCCACTGCTTATAGGCCGGTAGAATATGTATTTCCAGAGGGAAAGCGATTTAAAACGTATAGTTTAAAAACCTCAGAGCTACATCCCGAATGTAATATTCCCGTTTCCGATCCCTCTATTGAAAAAAGATTACGCGAAGCCGCTATTAAAATTTTTAAGGGGTTTGGCGGATTGGGTTATGGAAGATTAGATTTTAGGATGCAAGAAGACACTTTGTATTTTCTTGAAATTAATTTTACATGTTCTGTTTTTTATGCCGATGGTTACGAGGGTTCGGCAGATTATATTTTAAAGGTTGACGGAGCGGGACAACAGGCCTTTCTTGAGCAAATAATAAAAGAAGGTATAGCTAGGCATCGTAGAAAGCAGAAAAAATATATTATGAAAGGAAGCCCCATAGCTGGCTTTGGTATTTATGCCCGCTTTGATATTAAAGAAGGAGATATTGTTTTCCCTGGCGAAGAAAAAGCTCAAAGAATTGCTACTCGTAAACATATTGAATCAACCTGGGCTTCGGAACAAATTGAAGTTTTTAAAAGGTATGCTTATCCCCTAAGTAATGAGCTTTTTATATTGTGGGATGAAGACCCTTCTGGATGGGCGCCACAAAATCATAGTTGTAATCCAAATACTTCCTACAGGGGCCTTAATGTAGTTGCCATGCGTAATATTAAAAAGGGGGAAGAGCTTACTTTAGATTATTCAACTTTTTTAGGTGAACACATGGAGCCCTTTAATTGTACTTGTAGAGAGGTTTGTTGTAAGGGTTATATTACAGGAACCATTGCCAACTCAGTAACAACAAGGGAAATGGGGGTAATTAATTAATTATCTATCTCTTGTTTTATTAATAAACAATATTCGTTTTCTAATAAAATATAACCATAGTCGTAACAGTAATAATAACAGCCCCCTCTCTTGTTTCTTTTATTGTGGGTATAATACCTAAAAATAAATCCCATTTCTAAAAGCTCTTCTCGTTTTATTTTAATCAAAAAATCTTCGGATCCCAATAACTTTCTAATAATTTTTCTGTTTCTTGACAATATGTTATTTATTTTTTTTTCTATGTTATCTAATTCTGTTTTATTATTATTATGAAATAGATGCCTACAATAATCATTACAAAATTTTTTATCGGTGCGCCCCCTTATACTTTTTCCACAAGACGCACAGGTGTTTATTGTTGTTGGGATCATGACAAAAGAGTTTAACCAAAGAAATTTTTTTTGGGGGTGGAAACAATGTGTTTTACACGTTTATTTACAAGAATAACCGCTTAAAAACCGATTTCTTTCTTTCTGTGTAGCACTTTTGCTTTGTAGATTGTTAGGCCAACAATTGTAATAAAATTAAAAACCGTAAAAAATCTATTATGTACGCGCTAAGAAACAAAGTACAGCTTATTGGAAATCTCGGAAACACGCCAGAGGTAAAAAATACCGAGAATGGAAAAAAGCTAGCCCGCTTTTCGGTGGCTACAAATGAAAGCTACCGAAATGCTAAAGGTGAGAAGGTAACAGATACTCAGTGGCACTCACTAGTAGCCTGGGGAAAGGTTGCCGAAATCGCAGAAAAGTATCTGAACAAGGGTTCAGAGGTTGCTGTGGAAGGAAAGTTGATACATCGAAACTACACCGATAAAGAGGGTAACAAGAAGTATGTATCAGAAGTCCAGGTAAACGAGCTCTTGCTTCTGGGAAGTAAAGCAGAGGATTAATTGCTTTCTAACATTGGAGAATGGTTTGGGTTGAAATATATCCCAAATCATTCCCAATGTTTTTTATCTACCAAAGTCATCTTGAATCCGAATAATATCCTCTTCATTGCTAGGATTTTGAGGATCAGTATGAATCCATATTTCTGCAATAACACCCCACTCGCTTAGGCCTACTAGCCGGTGTCTTTCTTCTTTTTTTAATATTATTGTTTCGTCTTTTTGAAGCTCTATTGGTATATTTTCTTTATCTGTAAAACTTTTAACCACTCCCACCCTACCGCCTATTGATTTCCACATTTCAGAGCGACGATGATGATACTGCCAACTGAGTTTTTTTTTCGGTTCTACTAATAGAATTTTAGGACTTATTTTTTCTTTTGTTTTTTTTACTTCTGGAAAAAAGGTATTAATAAATTTTTCTGATTGTACTTCGTCAATTACAAAAAAACCACCCCATGGACGACTGTCGTCTTCTTTAGTTATAGAAAAGCCCATTGATATAATTTGTGAACGAACAGCGTCAAATTTTTCTCGTTTATTCATTTTGTTTTTTTATCTGCCCATAAATACCATTAAAATTTGAACATCGCTCGGATTTACACCAGATATACGCGAGGCTTGTCCTAGCGTACGCGGACGAATGCGTGCAAATTTTTGCCTAGCCTCGGTACTTAAAGAGTTTATTTTATCAAAATTAAAGTTATCAGGAATTAATAAGTCTTCAAGAAGGCTCATTTTTTTTACAAGTAATTTTTCTTTCTCTATATATGTTTCATATTTTAATTGGATTTCCACCTGTTCTAATACTTCGTCTTCATAAATATT
>Ga0209190_1001724_pt1 | contig 15142 bp, 12 predicted proteins | sample M_140205_XF_Meta_FD_187315 | JGI IMG/M metagenome (GOLD analysis project Ga0209190, IMG submission 187315) | Freshwater microbial communities from Lake Montjoie, Canada to study carbon cycling - M_140205_XF_MetaG (SPAdes) (version 2) | ecosystem: Environmental > Aquatic > Freshwater > Lake... | reverse complement strand
CACCGGCAAGGATGCCAAGTCCACCAACGCCCTAACCCAGCAGGAGGTCGCCGCTGCCATTACTTCCGGCCGTTTCGATCTGGACCGCCTGCAAATGACGCCCAAGCAATTGGTGGCGGCCTTCAGCGATTGGTCGCCGATCGCGCGCGGCTGGGCGGCGGAGGAACTGGCCAAGCGGCCAGAAGCCAAGACGATGGAACCGGAATTGATCAAGATGGCGGAAGGTAAGGATGTGCACATCGCCCAGGGTGCCTGCGAGACGCTTGGCAACATGAAGAGCGTCGCGGCGCTGCCGGTGTTTGTGCGCCTGCTCTCGCATCAAGACCGCTGGCTGCGCTACAAGGCCGCTCAATCCATCAAGTTCATCAACAACGGGGCCAAACCCGTGCTGCCGGATATTCTGCTAGCCACGGCCAAAACCGCAGCACCGCAGCAGCCGATCGACTGGGCCGATCCGATCCAGATCGCCCAAGGCCAGCTCGCCGTCGCCTTGTTTGACGGACCCCTTGCACAAAACGTCAAGACCAGCGATCCGAAATTGGTATACCCAGCGATCCGCGCCATCGCGAACAATCCTGACGGCATGGCGGGCTGGCACCTGCGCGGCTATTTTGAAAAGAACCTCAGTCTGGAGGATGTACAGGTGCTAGCGCCGGAACTCATCGTCGCGGTGAAAACCATGAGCCCAGCGGACCGGATGTTCTCTAACGAAATCCGCATGGGTGCCTTCAAGGCCTTGGCGAAATACAATTATACCGACTGCATCGATGCGGGCATCCAGTTTGCCATGACCCAGGGCGGGCACGCCAGCGAGACCCGCACCGGAGTGATTATGGAGGAGATCATGAAGTTCGGCACAGCCGCCCGCGGCGCGCTGCCGCAACTCAAGGAGCTTGTCGTGCTCTTCAACAACGAGGCCAAGAACAACATCTTCCCTGAGGGTTGTAACCGGCAGCGGGTAGACTCGGTAGAAGCGGCGATCGCGTCCATCGAATCCGCGACCACGCAGCCAGAATTGCGCAGTATTAAAAAGCAAGGCGGAATCTAACAAATAATTATCAAATGAATACACAACTCATTAGAGTGTGCATGGCTAGCTTGGTGGCCACCTGTTTGGCACGAGCGGCTGATCTCTCGAAGGTGCCACAGACCTATGAAAAAACGGAACAACGCGACGAACGCATGCAGTGGTTCCGCGATGCGAAGTTTGGCATGTTCATCCACTGGGGCCCCTGTTCCGTCGGCCAGAAGGAAATCGGCTGGGGCCGCGATGCCAACCGCCCTTGGGATATCAACGGCGTCCAAACCCCGCGCACCGAGGATCCCGTCTACGACAACTACTACAAGCAATTCAACCCGACGAAATATAACGCCGATGCTTGGGTGAAGTTCGCTAAAGCCTCGGGCATGAAGTATATGGTGCTCATCGCCAAGCATCATGACGGCTTCGCACAGTTCGACTCGAAGGCCGGTGACTATAATATCATGGCCAGCCCGTACAAAAAGGATATCATCAAGGCCTACGCCGACGCCTGTCATGAAAACGGGATGAAGCTCGGGCTCTATTATTCAACCCGCGACTGGCATCACCCCGACTACCTCGTGGGCGACAACGTGAAATACGACGAGTTCTACCGCGCACAGGTTAAGGAACTGCTAGAAAACTACGGGCAGGTTGACGTGATGTGGTTCGACCACGTCGGCGGCCGCGACTGGGGCAAGTGGAAGTTTGATGATCTCTTCGAGATGATGTACAAGCTCCAACCCAAACTCATCGTCAACAACCGTGCCACCAAGTTTTGCGGACCCGCCACGCCCGAAGACCGACCCCCAGTCACGCCGGAATTTGCCAAGATGTGTGATGGCGACTACGGGACACCCGAGGGGACAATCGGCGGGATGAACATTGCCAACGACTGGGAATCCTGCATCCATGTCGGACAGGGATGGTCTTATCACGGCGAGGACGGCTTCAAGGGGCCAGATGACTGCATCAAGATGCTGGTGAGTTGCACCACCGGGGGCGGCAACTTGTTGCTTAACTTCGGCCCGCGTCCCGATGGCACTTTTGCCACCGGCGAGGCCAAGGTCGCCCACGCCATGGGTGAGTGGCTCTCGAGATATGGCCAAGCCATCTACGGCACCCGCGGCGGCCCGTACCGCAACGGCTCATGGGGCGGCACCTGCCACAAGGGCAACAAACTCTATGTGCACGTCTATGACTGGCCGCGCGAAGGGCTGGCGCTAGACCCACTCTCTAACAAAGTACTGGCGGCACGCACCCTGATGGGCGGACACGTCACCGTCAAGCAGAGCAAGGACGAGCTCTTGCTGGAAGTTGCGCCCGAGAATCGCGATACGCCGGTCACGGTGATCGAGCTGACTGTGGAGGACACGATCCCCATCGGCACCCTCAGCGGTGCGATCCATACGCCGAAGGATTATATTTCCGAGTTAGGGGCGCTGCTCAGTGAAAACGCCAAACTTGAAATCAGCTCCACCTGCTCCTGGAATAATCCGGCAGAGTATTCCAAGCTTTTCACCGGGGACAAGATGGGTTACGCGTTCCATACGGACAAAGAGAAAAACCCGTGGGCGAAGATTGACATCGGCGCGGTCAAAACGATCAACGCGGTGATCATCGACAACCGTCCTGAGGACCATCGCAGCGAAGGACTCATCCTCTCGGTGTCGGAGGACGGCAACAAATGGGAGGAAGTCTGGAAAGCCAAGGAGTGGACCGCTTCGTGGGTTGTCCCGTTGACCCATGTGGATGCCGGCGCGACCGTGCCAGGCCGTAAAGCTAGGTATATCCGGTTAGAAACCAAGAACGACTCCCCACGCGAGTTGATGCTCCAGCGCGTGGCGGTCTTCGGTGTGAAATGAGCGGAAAAGGGTCCGCCTTAGATCCCCGAGACCCGAATGCAAACTCTCATTCAACCACTGGAACGGCTCACGGGCGGATTGAAATTCTTCTCATTCGTTCTAACTCCGTTGCTGATAGGCATGGCGCCCTCTGCACTGCGTGGACAGAATAGCGAAGCGTTTATCCTCGAACAGATCCCGGGCGGACAAGCTCCCGTGGGGTCGGTGGAAATCCAGGGTGTTTCTGCCGGAACCTTCAATCCCGCGCTGTGGGAGAACGATCAGCTCCACTGGGTTCCCGATGTTCGTATGCCTCTTCTGGCGCCTCGTATGGGCGGGGCGTTCCGTAATATCTATGCTCCCAGCGCGATCGAGGAAGGCTCGGGCTGGCGCTTGTTCTATAGCGCCTGGGATGGCACCGACTCGGGTTGCGATATGATATATAGCGCGACCACGCCGGATTTCATCGACTTTTATGACAGGCATACCGTCATCTCTAACGGCGAAGTAATTCACGTATCCAACTCGAATGTGCAGAGGATGCCGGACGGCTCACTCCACATGCTCGCCACCGCTTACCCCGATGCCAATAAAATCAACAAACCCATTTACTTCTACAGTCCAGATGGAAAGACATGGAACGGATCACCCGAACCGTATAGAGCCACGAAGAAAGATTTCGTCAAAATGGACGGCTACGAAAAATACGAGTTGGGCGACTTGAATGGCGCGAACGTTCTGCTTCACGACCAAGGCAAGTTTTTCCTATATTTTTCGAATTGGAGGGACAAAGGTAAAGTTTACTGGGCAACCGGAGACACGCCGACGTCTTTCCGGTTCGGAGGGACCTCGCTCGAAACGATGCATGCCCCGAATGACGTGAAAAAGTTCAACGCAGCGGGCAAGGACTGGTACCTGATGGCCCTGCACAGAAAAGGAGATGCCGGGGGAATGGGCGTTAAGGATTCCGACAAGCTATGGTATAGCCTGTCAAATAACGGTAAGACATTCGGCCCTGAGCACCGCATGCCTGGCGCACGCGAGGAGATGGACCGATACATTTTCGCCGTCGCTTTCCTCACAAGCAAGGATCGGGTTCTTGGGGTTCTATATGGTGCAGGTCCCTCGGTGCAATGCGCACGGAATCAGATTTTCGGTTATTGGTTACAGAAACGTCTGCTGCTTACAGCCAAGCTCATCTATAACGAGGGCAACGGCGCGGAATATGAAGCACAAGGCGCCCTTGGTCCGGATCGGCAATGGTTCAAGCTTCCACTCGGCCAACCCTTCGAGGGGAATCTCACCGTGTTTTCCGAGGACGGTGTCACGCCGTTATCGACCGGACCCGTAAAACTTGCACCAGGAGGAGTCTACCGGCTGAAGGCAGGAAAAGGAAGCCCATCGAGATGATACCTTGAGTTCTGGTGCAATCTGTTCTTCAATTCGCCTTCGCTTCCGATTTCCACGTCCACCGACCCGACCACCGCTCTTCCAACCGCCTATATCTCAGAAGCAATTTCTTAGCCGCCATCTCTAATCAAACCAACAAAAACGCCATGATCATCACTCCGGGTACCAATCGCCGCAATGTCCTTAAACTCCTGGCCGCCTCGACGGCTGCCCCCCTCATTCTCCCGAGCCGCTTGTTCGGGGCAGATGCACCCTCTAACAAAATCACCATCGGCTGCATCGGCGTCGGCTGGCAGGGAGCTGAAAACCTCAATTCCTTCCTCGGTCTGGATGACTGCCGAGTGGTGGCCATCTGCGATGTGGACGAAAACCATCTCCAGGAGGCAGTCAACCGAGTCAACACACGTTACAACAACCAAGACTGCAAGAGCTATAAGGACTTCCGCGAACTACTGGCCCGCAAGGATATCGATGCTGTCTGCATCTGCACGCCCGACCATTGGCACTCGATCCCGGCCATCGCCGCCGCCAACGCCGGCAAGGACATCTTCTGCGAGAAACCACTGTCCCACACGCTGGGCGAAGGCATCGCCATGGTCGCTGCCGTGACCAAAAACAAACGCATCTGGCAAACCGGATCGTGGCAACGCTCGGTGGCCTCATTCCGCTGGGCCGTGCAATTGGTCCAGAACGGTTACCTTGGCAAAGTCACCCGCGTCGAAGTCGGCCTGCCATCAGGCCATCATGATTTCGAAGGCTCCGGCAGGGACAAACCCAACGGCCCAGTGCCGGCCGGCGTTGATTATGATCTCTGGTGTGGTCCCGCACAAATGCTGCCCTTCAATCCCTGCCGTTTCCACAAAAATTGGCGCTGGAATTACAACACCGGCGGCGGCCAGCTCATGGATTGGATCGGCCACCATTGCGACATCGCCCACTGGGGCCTCGCTAACCCGCAATACGGTTGCGGCCCCGACGACGCCATCGGCCCGCTCGAAGTATCCGCCACCGCCGAGTTTCCTAACAAGGAAGACATCTGGAACACCGCCACCAAATTCCGTATCGAATGCAAATATCCTAACAACATCGATTTCGTCATCGCCGGCGGCTATGATGAAATCCAGGGCGGCGCCAAATGGATAGGGCCCAATGGCTGGGTCCAGGTGGATCGCGGAAACTTCAAGGCGTCTAACACCGATTGGATCCGCGAAATCCAAAAACTCGACAAGAAGGACGACCTCAAAGTGTCCGTCTACAAGAGCGAAAACCACCACAAGAATTTCCTCGATTGCATCAAGTCGCGCCAACGCACGATCACACCGGTGGAAATCGCCCACCGCTCGCAGACGCCCGGCCATCTCGGATATATCGCTGCCACAGTGGGCCGCAAATTGAAATGGGATGCCGTCAAGCAGGAAATCATCGGCGACGCCGAAGCCACCGCGATGCTCACAAAGAAAATGCGCGCGCCGTGGCACATCTAACACGTATTCTCAATCCGTTAACTAACCAATTCAATGAAACGCATATTCACCCTACTCATGGCCGTCCTTGCAACCACTCCCCTGCTTGCGGCGCCCAAGAACCTGCTGGTCGTCAGCACTACCACCGGGTTCCGGCACAGTTCGATTCCCACTCTGGAAAAGGTCATTACCCAGCTCGGCAAGGACAGCGGCGCGTACACGGTGGACTACGTGCGCCAGCCACAGGGCGGCGAGTCCATGGAGCAAGTCCTGAAAAAACTCTCGCCGGAGTCGCTACAGAAATACGACGGCATTGTATTCGCCAGCACCACCGGCCACTTGCCCATTCCCGATCCCCAGGGATTGATCGACTGGCTCAAGGCGGGGCATGCCTTCATCGGCATCCATTCGGCCAGCGATACGTTTCATGATTGGCCTGGATTCATCGAGATGCTGGGCGGTGAATTTTCCGGCCACGGGCCGCAGGTTGGGGTGGAATGCCTCAACCAGGATCCAAAGCATCCGGCGACGGCGCATCTTGGCAAGACGTGGAATATCGCGATCGAGGAGATCTATCAGTTTAAAAACTACGATCCTGCCAAAGTCCATGACCTGCTCATCCTTGACAAACATCCAGAGAAACAGACTCCCGGCCATTTTCCGGTTTCCTGGTATAAGTCTTTTGGCAAGGGCAGGGTCTTCTACACTTCTCTCGGCCACCGCGAGGACCTCATCGACACCGATGCGGATTTGAAGGATCGCATGAACTCCATCGAAACCAGCAAGGCCTATCAGCAACACCTCCTCGGCGGCATCCAATGGGCGTTGGGTTTGCCTGCCACCCCGCTGAAGCACTGAGCCGAGGCATGGAACACCACGGTTAGGCACCAAGCTACTCGTCCACCCGCCCGCTGGTGAGAGGATCGGTTTCGGTGGCGTGAAGCCTTCCGCATCGCGCTGAAGAGCCGAGTAGATCATGATGCCCGAGGCGAGTGCAACTTGCGGAAAAATCTGCCAAAAAACACTTGGCGAAGTGGCCCAGAAAGCTAAGCTCAAGTCGAATGAAAACCTACATGAAATCTCCGTTTGGACTCAGGATTTTTTCCACCAAAACTCGGCCAACCGACGCATCAAAAAACCTGTTTCGCACCCTCCCCCCTCCAGCTCTGTCATCGGCCTTCACCCAAAAGCAATTTCCTGGCATTGCCCTGTGTTTCGTAACAGCTCTTGGCACCTGCGCCCTGTTTGCCGAAGCTCCGAAGGCCGAACCGTTTGGCAAAACCACCGACGGCACCGCTGTCGAGGTGTTCACACTCACCAACTCTAACGGCATGAAACTCCGCGCGATGACATACGGCGCCATCGTGGTCAGCCTTGAAACGCCGGACCGCAACGGCAAGGCAGCCGACATCGTGCTCGGCTACAACACGGTTGATGAATACATCAAGGACACGCCGTATTTTGGCGCGATTGTCGGTCGCTATGGCAACCGGATTGCCAACGGCAAATTCTCCCTCGACGGCAAGGAATACATGCTGGCGACCAACAACCAACCCGGCGGCATCAAGTGCTCACTGCACGGCGGCCTGAAGGGTTTCGACAAGGTCGTCTGGAAAGGCGAAGGCCTCGTCACCAAAGATGGTTCGCAGGGCGTTAAATTCAGCTATGTGAGCAAGGACGACGAGGAAGGATACCCCGGCAATCTCAAGCTGAGCGTCACCTACTCGCTCAACGACAAGAACGAGTGGAAGATCAACTACGCAGCCACCACGGACAAGGCCACGCCGGTCAACGTCACGCAGCACAGTTATTTCAACCTCAAGGGCGAAGGCAATGGCGACATCCTCGGCCACGAATTGATGCTCGCCGCCTCGAAGTTCACGCCGGTAACCGCTGGGCTAATCCCCACCGGCAAGCTCCTAACAGTGGCCGGTACGCCGTTTGACTTCACCAAGCCCACCGCCATCGGCGAGCGCGTCAAATCCGATGACGAGCAAATGAAATTCGGCGGCGGCTACGACCACAACTGGGTACTCGACAACCAAGATGGCATGCTTGCCATGGCCGCGAAGGTTTACGAGCCGACGACCGGGCGCACCATGGAAGTGCTCACCACCGAGCCGGGCATCCAGTTCTATTGTGGCAATTTCCTCGATGGAAAACTCAGCGGCAAGGCTGGCAAAAAGTATGAGTTCCGCAACGGTTTCTGCCTCGAGACCCAACACTATCCTGACTCCCCTAACCAGCCGAACTTTCCCAGCACCATCCTCAAACCCGGCGAGACTCTAACAAGCACCACCATCTTCCGCTTCGGCAGTAAGAAGTGAGCGACCCGCTGCGGAATCACCTAGTCACTCCCGAGCACTACTGCTTTACGGGAGTTTTGGACTCGCGGGTCTGCAGTCGGTATTGCTCTTTGTAAGGATTGATTTTCGGCGCGGTCTGCCACGCCTGCTCATTGTCCAAACACGGCAATACGGCGGCCCACCAAGCGTCGTACGCCTTATCCAGCTTGCCAACGACTTGCTTCTGATTAGCAGCCAGATCGATTGTTTCACCGGGGTCGGCCTTGAGGTCATACAAGCACCAGCGACCTTTTTCCCACACCTGCAGATACCGCTGCCAGCGGACACTGCACGGCCCGTGCGGCTCCGGCTTCGAGCCTTTGCCCCAGCGACCGACGTGGGTGAAGAGCATTCGTTCATCATGCCAAGCGGCCTGCGGATTATCCAGTAGCGGCAGCAAACTGAATCCATCGAGTTGGCTTGCCACACCCTCCGGAACCTTCGCCGCAGCCAGTTCCGCAAACGTCGGAAACACATCCAGATGCGCCGTGAGTTTATCACACGCCGCCGGTTTGATAGTGCCCGACCAGCGCCACAATGACAGCGCCCGGGTCCCGCCGTTAGAGGCGGTGAGTTTACCGCCACGCATCCCGGCATTGAATATTTTGCAACCGTCGAGGCCGCCATTATCATTCATGTATACCACCAGTGTGTTGTCATCGATGCCTAGGTCTTTCAACTTGGCCATCAGCTTACCGACGTTCTCATCGATGTTGGCGATCATGCCAAAGAAGCAGGCTTCGCTGTCACTGACTTTGCCAGCATATACATTTTTATATTGATCCGGCACTGCCAGTGGCCAGTGAGCCGCATTGGTTGGTATATACATAAAGAATGGTTGCTCGTTCTTGACCGACGCCACCCACTGCAACGCCTGTTGAAAAAATACATCCGTGCAATACCCCGCCGTTTTCTCAAAGCGACCGTTGTGCTTTACCACTGGGTTGAAATACGAATTGCCATTCACATCGCCGCCGGACCCCTCCTGCGTCTGGCCAATTCCACCGCAGCCATGAATAAATACTTCATCAAACCCGCGCTTGTCTGGCTGGTATGCATCTTCATCGCCCAAATGCCATTTGCCGAAAATGCCAGTGGTATAGCCAGCTGATTTGAGGACCTGGGCAATGGTTGTGGATTTCAAACTCATCCGCTCACGTTCATAAATCGTGTGAGTGACGCCATTTTTGAATTCATGTTTGCCGCTCATCAACGAGGCACGCGTGGGCGAACAGGCCGGGCTCACATGAAAATCCTCGAAATGGATGCCCTCGTCATACATTTTGTCGAGGTTCGGGGTCTTGAGCACCGGGTTGCCATTGCGTCCAAGATCACCATACCCTTGGTCATCAGAGAGAATCATAATGATGTTAGGTCTGCGGCCGGCCATGGGTTTCCCCTCAGCGGCAGCGACCTGGTTTGGCATCGCTAGGACGGTAACACACAGTCCAACAATTTTAAGCGAATCTCCTATTTTCATTAGCATATTATCTATCAATTCGTTGGGTTGGTTCACGCAGACTGGCCTTGAAATCATCGGGCATTCAAGAGCCTCTTCATGACAGATTGAACCCACTGCGGCGCTGGTTCAACTAGATTTTCAAATTGGGTGGCAGACTCCTCGGGAAAGCACAATCGTCTGGTAACCACGGGAAAAACCGTTAGGTTTTAAAACAATATTTGTGCCAAACTGGTATTGCCAAATCTTGCCCTCATAAACCGGCTTTGACATCGGATTAAATCCATCAGAAACTCCAGCCATGAGCTATATGTCACGCTGTCTTGCCCTCTACCTAGTCCTTTGTTGCCCAGTAGTTGCCGCCGAACAGCCCGCCAAGCCGGACGGTTCAGCCACCCCATCGGTCGCTCAACCGGGCATTCGCGCTGCCGATCAGCCGCCGCTGCCAGACACTCCACTCATCCGGCCGGTCATGCCGCCAGCCAATCCGGAGCCCCCACCACCCACTCCGACCCCCCCGAGCACCGAGCCAGCCACACCGCCGAAAACTGCCTCAATTGTTGTCAAGCTCGACGCGAACCGCCTCAAGATCGGGGAAGTCGAATTGAACAGGCAGACCCGTGAGATTCGTTTTCCGGCCGTCATCAACATGCGCGAGGGCTTGCTGGAATTCGTGATCGTCCACGAGAAGGGCAAGGTCCACGAATCGCTGCTGCGCACCGCCATCAGCGCCACCCACCTCAATCTTGCGCTCAAGGTCCTGCGCTATCAGAGTTCGCCCGAGCTGTTCATGTTGCGCGACGAAGAAGGATTCCCGAACGGCCTGATGCCCGCCGTCGACGCCAAGACCAAGGCTGCCGCCCGCGTCGAGATGCGTATGCGATGGAAGGACGGCGAAACCGAGCATTCAGTGTCCGTCAACGAGTGCATCAACAACAACAGAAATAACACGGTCATGCCCGCCGGCCCTTGGGTCTATGGCGGCTCGGCGGTCAATAACGGCCGTTATGTCGCCGAATTAACCGGTGACATCGTCGCTATCCTCACCAACCAAGCCGCGATTTTCAACTACCCCGGCGACCACAACCAGATCGGCACAGACTACGGCAATTGGTATGCCCTGACCAAAATGCTCCCTGAGGTTGGGACAGCAGTAATGGTGGAAATCCGCCCGTGGTCCCCAGCCGCCGAGGCGGTGACCAAGCCGACGCCAAAACTCGCTCCCAAAACGGAATAAAGCCCGATAAACCAGCGGTTGACCACCCTATGTATATCTGGCGGGCAGCTTCAGCGCATGGCCGCCGGATTGAATAACCGGCGGAATGTCGGTTCCACGTTTTAGGACAGGGTGAACTCGGGGAGGTAGATGATTTTGCCTCCTTGCTGGGCGGATTGGTGAGCGAGAATACCAGTGCAGGTGATGTTGGCGGACTGGACGGCGTTCGGATAGCCCTCGCCGTTTCCGCGGAGGAGTTCGATGAACTGGTGGGCGAGGTGGGGGTGGGATCCGCCGTGGCCGCCGCCTTGGGTGAATGAAAGGTGCTCTGCGCCCTCTTCGCTGCCGTAGACGCCACCGGTGGTGAACGGGGCAATTTCGTCGGGAAGGAGGTGGGCGTAATCTGGGCTCTCGACTTTTTCGGGGATTTCCGGCTCGGGCTTTTTAGCGGTGTGAACGATGAGGGGTTCCCCTTCGATGAGCGGCCACTCGACCGATTTCTTGGTTCCGTAGACTTCGAAAGATTCGCGGTATTGGCGGGCGACGTCGAAGAGGGAGCGGTAAACGAGCGCCGACAGGTCGGAGTTTTTGAATTTGATGTGGCAGGTTTCAACGGCATACGGGGAGCCGTAACAGGCGTGCATTTCTTCGCTGATGCTACCGGAGGCAAAGCAGGAGACGTATTCGGCCTGATCGCGGGCAAGGCCGAGGACTGGGCCGACGCAGTGGGTGGCGTAGTGCATGGGTGGGAGGCCGGGCCAATATCCGGGCCAGCCTTCCATATCCTGCTGGTGAGAGGCTTTGAGAAATTGGAGTTTGCCGAGTTCACCTTTGTCGTAGAGTTCCTTCATGAAGAGAAACTCGCGGGCGTAGACGACGGTCTCCATCATCATGTATTTGAGTCCGGTCGACCGGCAGATTTCGACGATCTTGCGGCAATCGTCGACCGAGGTCGCCATGGGGACAGTGCAGGCGACGTGTTTTCCTGCTTCTAGGGCGGCGATGGTGTGGGCAGCGTGGTCAGGGATGGCGGTGTTGATGTGGATGGCATCGATCTCGGGATCAGCGAGGAGATCGGCGTAGTCTGTATAGCGCTTTTCGACGCCGTATTTATCGCCGACCTCGTTGAGATGGGATTCGGTACGCTGGCAGATGGCGGCCAATTCGGCGTTCGGGTGGCGCTGGTAGATGGGAATGAATTCGGCACCGAAGCCGAGGCCGACGATTGCGATATTTGGTTTGGCGGTGGACATGATTTGGAAGATTACAGAATTTCAATACTGACTTAGCGTGGCGAACATTTCAGCTATGCTGTGGCAATGTAGCATCGCGGCAAGGCGACAAACGGGCGACAAACGGGCGACAAACGGGCGACAAACGGGTGCTCCTACGTTTGTGGGACGATGAACAGCCAATGCTCGACTAGCAAGGACTGCCAAACCTAGAAAAACACTGGTGTGGAGGGCGGGAGTTAGAACCTCTCCCCTACCCGATTCTGCATCTTCTCTTACTACCAGGATACGATTAACAGATACACAGTCCCATTAGAGTATTTTAGGGTTTGGACGCAGTCGTCGCCTTTGACGATATCGAAATAGGTTGTGCCGCTCGACAGGGGAGGATCCCACCAAGCGGGCGAATCTCCCACACCGATGTCGATCGTGCTTCTGATGTCAGCGTGCTTCGAGTCGTCGAAGCGGGTGGAGAGATTTAATGCCTTCGCATACTCCTCATAGTCACCCTCTGGCAGTCGCGCCTTAATGAGGCGAACAAAATCCCCGTTCCACGAGTCGGAGTAATACTCCTGAATGTCAGCCGCCGATTCGGGTAGGGCTCGCCGTGCTGCTGACGGATAAGAGCTGTCGAACAGATACAAGATCGCTATCAGTGACAAAACGCCAACCACTGGAGCGATGCACCCCCACTTCACGCCGCGTGAGATCTTCATATTTTTACTGAACGCTTCGGATCAGGCGACGGTTGCATCAGTTGCGGCTTTTGGAGTAGATACACCCTTCAAGGAGTACGAGTAGAGATATAGCCCTGTTGCGGTTGCGTAGGCCAAGCCGAAGAGTACAAACTTGAAGGCATAGCGGGCGTTGTCCGTGGCGTTGCCGAACATAACAGGCGCCAGCCAAGAGTCTGCGACAGCACCACTGATCCAGCCAAAACCGCTGCACAAGATCCATAGGCCCGCCAATCGAAGCCGGCTAAAATACAGCAGGGGCCACTGTGCCAAGCCGAAGCCAAAACCCATCGCAAGCACGAACAACCAGCCTAATCCCAAAATGAAGGCTAGAAAAAGCCCTATGAAAGTCAGAGGGAGCCACAACCATACGTGCCTGACACGGCGACAAAGGAAGATCGTCTGCAAAAGGCCGATCGTGGCTGGAATGGTAAAGATGACGAATGTGTCAGCGCGCCCCGAGTCGGCACGAAATGCAAACTGAACCACCTGCATCATTCCGGGCAACACAATCGCGTGTGAAAGCACCCAAAGCACAAGCTCCCTTGGACTGAATAGGTTCATGTTCATGTTCGCTAAGTAGACGCGAAGTCGCTGAAACGTAAAAATGATGGTGGACCACCTAGCGAGAGCCAACGTTGGGCGCGAGGTTGATGTTGAAATCATCTGTGAGCATCGAAAACAGAGGGCTGGTGGGTGTTGCCATGCACGTCTTGTTAGCTACTTCTTTTTTGGGACAAGCATCGCGACTCGCCATTTGCCTGCTTCTGTTCCGACAAAGACGCGTAGTGTCGAGGTTGGTATAGTATTTGATGTAGGTATCGAAAATGCAATTACCCACAATGGCTCAAGGTTCAAATAAAGTTGGCCAAACTTACCAGTAGCCACACCTTCGCTAAATTTTTTCTTATCCTGGTCGGTAGGCTTCTCAATATTGAAGCTTTGAATCATGTTAACACTTTTAAGCATTTGCATCGTTATTCCCGAGATTTCATCAGTGATACCCTCGCTAAAAATACACTTTGCAAAAAGATCTTTATGTTGCTTTTCATTCGAAAGCCTCATGTATGTGGTGGCCAGTTCTCTAACCTCGGGTGGCTCATTCGCATGAATAGGAGCAGTCGTAATAATCGCGATAACAAAGAATAGCAGTGTTTTCATTTTTCTTGGCAACGTCTAGGCCGGATTCATTCCGAACGCAGAATTGATTGGTGAAATTGTCTCAATCCGCATCCACCTGCACGATGCTTTCGATTTCCGCCGTTGTGAACTCGACGCCCTTCAGCCGAAAAAGCGGTGGTGCATTGCGTTTGTGTTTCGGGTCTGGCAACCATTCCAAGATGCCAACGACGGGTTTGGCATGATGAGTGAGCGAAACGCGGACGCGCCGACTGAGAATCACACCCCAGCGGGATTCGAAGGCGCGCTTTTTCGTGTCTAATTCTTCACGCCATTTCCGGTAGCCGTCTTCCGGGCCTTTTGCATCGAAGTTGAATTGTCCTTGGTCGAAGCTCATCAAGATAAATTGTTAGAAGTCATCCCCGGGATATTCATATTCAATGGGTGTAGTGCCGTTTGGCTTGAGAATCTTCGGCTTGCGGGAAGCTGTCCAGCGACAATTATATATATTCACGTAAGGCGTTTGTAAACAGGGCTCTGGTAAGGTCTCCGCCGAGTTTTCTGTTCTTTTCAATTTGTCTGGGATGCTGAGATGATGGGATGACGGATTGATTTTGGCGTTACCCCACCCACACTTGGCTGTTCATGAGCATGGGGAGGAGCCAGTCGCGGAGAGTGGTGAGTCCATGGTTTTCTGGTGGTGTAGGTCATGCGACTGGAACCTCCATCAGTTGCCACGGTTGATCCTAAGCAACTGCCCGTGGAGTGAGTCCATGGCTTGGAGGTGGGCATGGATGCGGGCGGCGAGAGCCGGAAAATCCGTGTCCACGGTGCAAACGATGATGCCACCGTGATCCGGATGGAGGCGGTGAATGTTGATAAAGTCCTGGCGGTTGTGGGTGATCACGGCGCGCTGGTCTGCACTTGCGTGGCGGAGGACTTCCTCATCGGGAATGGCTTCGTTGGCTTTGCCTGCGTCGAGTGCCGTGAGCACGTCATGGCCGTATCCACGCAAGGCTGCGACAACCGGGAGCGGGAAGTTTTCGTTAGAATAGAGCCGAGCGATCATGCGTCGTCCCCGTTGGCAGCAATCTGGAGATCCATTTCCTCGCGGTGGCTGCGGGCGTAGTTCCAAGCATTGGAGAGATCCTCGGCAGTCAAGGTCGGGTAATCAGCGAGAAGCGCGGCCTCGCTGCGACCGTTGCGGCGTAGTGCTTCGAGCAACCAAATGGGGATCCGTGTGCGGATGATGCGGGCCGAGCCACCGCAGACTCCAGGCTGCAAATCGATGCCGGGATG
>Ga0209190_1001718_pt1 | contig 15185 bp, 7 predicted proteins | sample M_140205_XF_Meta_FD_187315 | JGI IMG/M metagenome (GOLD analysis project Ga0209190, IMG submission 187315) | Freshwater microbial communities from Lake Montjoie, Canada to study carbon cycling - M_140205_XF_MetaG (SPAdes) (version 2) | ecosystem: Environmental > Aquatic > Freshwater > Lake... | reverse complement strand
CGCTTGTCGCCGAGGTTGTGCTCGCCGAGGTAGTAGCCGTTGTCGCTCGAGAAGACGAAGACGGTGTCTTCCGTTAGCTTGAGCTCGTCGAGGAGCTTCATCAGCTTGCCGACGTTGTCGTCGACGGAATTGATGCCGCGGAACATATCGAGCTTAGTCTCGACTTCCTTAGCGTCGGTGGTCTTGCCCTTGGGGCCGTTAGGTCCGGCTTGGGCGTAGATCGCCGGGATGCCGTAGTTAGGCGTCGAGCGAGCCAAGGCGCCTTCGTAATCCTTGGCATTGCGGGGCGGAGGAGTGAAAGGGCCGTGGCAGGTCTTCAGTCCTAGGATCATCAGGAACGGCTTCTCTTTATTAGCCTTAATGAAGTTCGATGCGTAGTCGGTGGTGACGTCGTCGACGAATCCCTTACTCGGCGTGGCGACACCGTCGACCTCGATGGGGCAGTCGAAATACTTGCCTTGGCCGACAAAGCTTGCGGACGTATCGAAGCCCGGACGTTTGCCCGACTGGGTGCCGTGGTGCCACTTGCCGAAGTAACCCGAAACGTACCCAGCCGGCCGGAGCAGGGTGGCGATGGAGATATTTCCTTCAGGATGAGGCGTGTGGTTATTGGTGACGCCGTTGACGTGGCCGTATTGGCCCGTGACGAGAGAAGCACGCGATGGGGCGCAGAGGGAATTTACCACGAAGGCATTCCGGAAACGGATTCCCTCGGCGGCGATGCGGTCGAGGTTCGGGGTCTTAAGCCAGGGGAAGCGGCCTTTCTCGCCCTGTTCCTTTTGCACGACGCTCAGGGCGTCCCAGCGCTGGTCATCGGTGAAGATATAGACGAAGTTGGGCTTACGTTCGGCGGCGCTCGCGAAGGAGGCGAATCCGGCGAGGAGGATTAGGGTTAACTTGTTCATGAGAATCTTATTTGGCCTTACCTTTGCCCCTGGCGGCGGGAGCGGGGGTTGGGATGGGCGCCCAATCGTCGGTGCGGAAGGAGGTGGCAGGGAGGTCGGCACCGTTGACCAAGTTGGTCTCCGGGTTGTCGAGCCAAGCATAGCGAAGCGCCACTGGTGCGGCGACTTCCGCGCTGCTTACGATGAGCTTAGTACCCTCAATCTTGGCGCTTGCCGGCTTCCACAGCTTATCCGCTCCGGCGAGTTGCAGTCCTTTGACGGCACCGCCATCACGGGTCTTCAGGCCTTCGGCATGGGAGAGAGTGACGACAATCTCGGTGCCCTTGATCTCATGTCTGGCAGGCAGCGGGCCGCTGGTGGCGGCGACTTTCTTGCCGTAGACCGTGCCAAGGGCCCAGAGGGAGAGGCGTCGTCCAACTTCCTGTTTATTGGTCGGGTGGATATTGCCAGCATCACCGATATCGATGGTGATAGCCATGCCGGTGTTCGGCAGGGTCAGCGTCTTCATCATCGACTCACGCATGAGGGGCCAGCCTTCTCCAGGGCGATTGAAGTTTGGTAATTGGACCCAGGCGAAAGGCACTTCGTCACCCCAGCGAGCACGCCAATCGGTGATCAGGGCGGAAAGTTGGTGGACGTACGCCGGTGCGCGCGTATCGGCGGAATTCGCTTCGCCTTGATACCACAGCATGCCTTTGAGCGAGAATGGGACGAGCGGAGCGACCTTGCCGTTGAATAAGCCGCCGTTGTTACTTTTACGTTCACTGACATCGGCGGCGTTGAGGGGCGGGCGGGGCGCCTTCGTGCCTTCCGCGACGGCCTTGGCTTTCGCGACCTTGAATTTCTTGAGTTCGACATCGTAGTCAGCCTTCGCCTTCTCCGGGTCGATCTTGGGCAGGGCGGCGCTTTGGGCTTTCAAAGCCGCCCTAAGCTCAGGATTCGTCTCCTGGACTTCTGAGGCAATCCAAGACTCGATGGGCGTGCCACCGACGGAAGTGTTGATCAGGCCGATGGGCACGCCGACCTCGCGATGAATCTCGCGACCGAAGAAGTAGAGCACGGCGGAGAATCCGCCGACGTTGTCGGGCGTGCAGCTGAGCCAGATGCCTTTGGCCTGAGCTTGCGCCGTGGCAGCCCCGGCGGATTCTTCTTTGAAATGACGGATTAGAGGAAAGTTTGCGGCGGCCTTCTCTTTCTCGAAGTCTTTCGAACGGCTTACGCCCATCGCCATATTCGATTGGCCAGAGCCGAGCCAGACGTCGCCCACGAGCACGTCGGAGACCTCAGCCTTGCGGTCATCCTTGCCCTTGGCGGTGAGCTTGCGACTTTCAGCGCTGGCTGTCAGCGGGGCGAGACGGAGTGACCACTTACCTGACGCATCAGCCTTGGCATTCTTCTTTTGGCCTGCGAACTCGACGGTGATTTCTTCTTCGGCATCAGCCCAGCCCCAGACTGCAACGGCCTTGTCGCGTTGGAGGACCATGTGGTCGGAGAAGAGAGCCGGCAGCTTTAGTTCGGCGGCGGAGAGAACCTGACAGGCGGCGAGGCAGAGTAGGGTCAGCAGGGGCGTGCGATGAGGGGGCATGCCTATCTAACAGCCAGACCGACGAGGAGTTGCGACAAAAACCGCCTAGGGGGTCACTTTAGCGACTTAATATAAAGACTCAACGAGTCGATCTGCGCATCGGATAGCACCCCGGCAAAGCTGGGCATGGCGAATTCTGACTTCATAAACGAGGCATGCTTCTTGGCGTTTGGCTCAAGGATGGATTCACGGATGTAGGCCTCGTCTGCGATGAGTGACCCCTTCTTACCCTTGTCGGTGACGTAGTCGCGCTTAGACCCGAAAAGGCCTTTCCACTTTGGGCCAACGTTGGCCATCGTCGTATCCGTAACGGAGTGGCAGGCGACGCAGCCAAACATGGTGGCGAGGCGTTTACCTTCGTCGGCGGAGATTGCCTCGGCTTTTTTGGCGGCCGCCGCGCGCGGGTTGAGGTCGATGTCAATGGGACCAAAGCCTTCGGTGACGGGGTCGAATTTTGTGAACTCGTAAGGCGTCGTGTAGGCGTTCTGGCTCATCTCGGCGCCGGCGGCGGAAGCGATGGCCCAGCCGATGCGCAGCTGTTCGACGGGTTTAAGTCCGGGGACGCCGACGAAGACGCTCTTACCGTCCTGGCTGAGGTAAGCGCTGCTGGCCGTGAGCCAATCGTTACCGGTCTTACCGTCGGCCTTGTATTGCGCTGAGCCATAGGTGTAGGCCCGCTTGTAGTGCCACGTCGCGAAGGAATAGTTGTCCGGGTTCGTCGCCTTGGCCGGGTCGAGGGCGACGTCGAAGCGAAGCAGGATGCCACGATCCATCGGGATGATTTCGCGCGGCGTGAGCGAAGGTGCGCCCGTGTGGCGGACGCGTTCGATGCCGGTGAGGGTGGTAAGCGTATTGCCCCAGCCTGCAATCTGGAAGCCTGCGATGTATAGCTGGCCGTCGACCGGATTGACCGACCCGTTGAGGGGCGGCGTGGCGAAGTCGCTGGCGATGCTGACGACGCTGGCCTGCGAGCGTGAGCCACGATGATTCCAGAGCACGCGTAAAAGATCTGGTTTATTGAAGCAGATTTGCACCATCTCGTCATTGAGCGGTCCCATCTTGGCGTCGAACAGCCAGACCTGCGACAAGGCGGAGGCGTTGACCGCATGGGGTATCCAGGTGAGCGGCTCCGCAATGGGGGCAGGGTATTTCTCCTTGGGAAGCTTGTCGCTCAGGAAGCCGTAGAACTGGCCGTCCTTGACGATATGGATCGGCGTGCTGGGGATATACTGGCCCTGCTGGTCGCTGGCGATGACGAGACCCGTGCGCGAGTTGACCGAGAGGTTGGGTTGGCGGAAGCCGTAGCCAAGCAGGGTGGTCGTCTGCCCATCGGCGGAGACTCGGAGGATACTTCCGTTGTGCTTGCCAATGGTGGTCGCTTCTTGGCCGCCCTTACCAATGACGAACTCGCCTTTCGGTGCGAGGCGCATCGTACTCGGGAATTCGCGCATGTCGGCGGTCTGAGCGAAGGCGTTCGAGAAGAGTTCGTGCACGTCCGCTTCGCCGTCGCCGTTGGTGTCGCGGAGGCACCAGATGCCGTTACGGTCGAAGACGTAGATCTGCTCGTCGCGGATGGCGCAGGTCATTGGCTCGTGTAGGCCGGAGGCGAAACGGCGCCAGGTAACCTTGGTGGAGCCTTCCTTGAGTCCGCGTGCCAGCCAGACGTCGCCATCGAGGGTGACAACGACCGCGGTTCCATCTTTAAGGAATTGAATATCGCTGGTGCGGACGGCCCGCTTCCATGGGTTATCGACGGGTAGGCCAACGTGATCGATGACGTAGGTTTCCTGGGCGGAGCTAAGGGCGACCTTGGTCGTGACCGATGATTTCCATCGGTGGGTCGTCGGGCCTGAGGGAATGGCGACGGCCACGATACTCGGGGCAGCGTGTTCGTCGCAGAGCGTGACGCAGATCGAAGCCGCGGCCGCGTTAGCCGGAACCTTGACTACGAAGAAGTCGTCGTCAGGGGTGAGTTCGGCGGGGCCACTCACGGTCACGCCAGTCTCGAGCTCCTGGGATGGGCCTTGGTGGCGGGCGCCGACGATGAGTAGCAGGTCCTTCGCATGGGCGGAGACGGATAGATGGCGCTCGATTACAATCTGACCGTCGTTTTCTGAGGTCTTCCAAAGTTCGCGGATGGTCGCATCGGCAACACGGTAGGTGAGTACGACGTCCTTGCCGACGAGTTCAACGGATTGGAACTGGCCGAGTGAGGTCGGGATGGGGCCTCGACCGACTTCTTCGGACGAAGGAGCGGGAGAGCGTGGGTCGGTGTGGTCGACGGTGGTACCGAGCTGCCACCCAGGAATAATTGCATGGCCCAGCCAGAGCTTTCCTTCGGGCTGAGGCGCAGGGAACTGGCCGCCGAGCGTCTTGCGGCTCGGATCGAGGTAGGAGCCCGGGGCGAGGGCCTTGTCGCTGACGCCTTTGCCGCGCCAGACGGCGGAGACGCGGAGCAGGTCGGTGTCGAAGCAGGCCCAGCAATCGTTGGGCAGTTTGATGATGATCCCGCGCGGTGTAAGGTTGTTTTTGCCGAGTCCGTCCCGTCGTGCGTCGAGGATGGAGGAGAAGAACGGGAAATCAGCCTCGACCCAAGGGCCCCAGGATTGCGGCTGGTACTTCGCCGTCTTCTTCGTCGGTTCGGCTGCGAAGATCGCCGCCGCACCGCAGAGCAGGGAAAGGATGAGCCGGCTGAGGTTCATGGGTACTAAGAGTTAGTCCTCTCCCTGACAGAAGGCAATAAGACGCAGTCGCGTGAAGGGGAAACCTCAGAGCCCCTGCAGCCAGCGGAGGAAACTGCCTTCCTCTGAGACGAGGATGCGAAGTAAATCGCTACGCTCGTCAGTCCAGGGGAGGATGCGGGCTGAGAATTCGACCGGATCGCTCGCGGCATCGTGGATGAGCGGCTGCTTCATCAGCTCGGCGTTGCGCGTCATGACAATCCAATCGGAGCCGTAGAAGCCTTCGTCTTCTGAGGCCGTATCATTGTCATCGATTGTGACGGCCGGGAAGCCAATCTTCCCAGCGATACGGTACACCACTGGATGGAGGTCGAGGTAGCGGTTGGAGACGTGGACAACGATAGAGCCGTCCTTCTTAAGGTGACGCTGGTAGGTTGCGAAGGCTTCAAGTGTGAGCAGGTGGACCGGGATGGCGTCGCTACTGAAAGCGTCGAGGATGATAATATCGTATTGCTGGTCAGGTTCGCCTTCCATGCGGAGGCGGGCGTCTCCCATGACCAGTTCCGTTTTTGCCTTTGAATCTTTGAGATAGGTGAACGTTGTGCTCGCGAGGTGCGCGACGTCATCGTTGATCTCGTAGAAGCGGAACGTGTCGCCTTTGCGTCCCCAGGCGGCGAGGGTGCCGGAGCCGAGTCCGACCGCGCCGACGCGGCGGCCGCCTTCGGGTTTGTAGGTGCGGAAGAGTCGGCCGACGCCGCTCGTCGAGGTGTAGTAGCTCGTCGGGTCCGTGCGGTGTTCAGCACTCTGATACTGAAGGCCGTGAATCGTGGCGCCATGCTGGATGGTCAGGTGGTGGCGGGCCGGATCGCCTTTATCGGATTCAGTGACCTTGAGGACCCCGTAGAAGCCGCGGGTCACACTGACAGCGCCGCGCAGAGAGGTCGAAGCGACGTCATAGAGGCCGTAACCGAAGGCCGGGAGGAGGATGAGCAGGACCGCCCACCCCCATCGGGCCTTGCCGTGTTGAAGGGGGAAGGAGGCATCCTGACGGAGGACGCCGAGCACGAGCGCCGCCGTGAGGAAGAGCGCGAGGTGGAGTTCGAAATAATCCGAGAAGATCAACGGGGCGACGAGCGCGACGAAGAGGCCGCCGACGGCGCCGCCTGCGGAGATCGAAAGGTAATATCCGGTTAGGCGGCCGGCGCCCGGACGCAGGCGGAAGACCTCGCCGTGGCAGACCATGCAGGCGACGAACATCGTGCCAAGGTAGAGCGTGGCGAGCGGCGTAATGTTCGGGTGCGATTCCGCCTGGTCTAGGTTATACAGCACCATGCCGAGCAACACGGCCAGGAGAGGGAGCCAGAAGGCGCGGTGATACCAGCGCGGGCTGTCGAAGCTGATGATGAAAGAGAGCAGGTAAAGACCGAGCGGCAGGACCCAGAGGAAGGGAACAACGGCGATATCTTGGCAGAGCTTGTTGGTGATCGCGAGGAGCAGCATCACGCCGCACGCGGGCAGGGCGAACCAGAGCAGCTGGCGGCTCGTCGATGGTACTTCTTTGGTGTCGTCCGCCACGGCGGACTTCGTGTCAGCACCGGCGCTATTCCAGACCTTGTAACCGCACCAGCCGGCGAGGCCGGCGTACAGGGCAAGTCCGACGGACCACCAGTTGGCCTGGGCCTGGCGGGCGAGCTGAGGTTCGAGCACGAATGGGTAGACGAGTAAAGCGAGGAGGGAGCCGATATTGGAAAGGGCGTAGAGGCGATAGGGAGACACGCCGGGGTTGGCTTTGCTGAACCAAGCCTGCAGGAGCGGGCCGGTGGCGGAGAGCACGAGATACGGCAGACCAAGGCAGGCCAAGAGCAGCAGTAGGATATGCCCAGCGGCATGGGAGCCGTCGGCGGGCTTCCATTGGTCGCTCGGGGTGATCGGCAGAAGAGCCACCGCAAGCGCTAGCAGGCAGAGGTGCGTAATGACCTGTCGGCGTGGCGTCAGGCGGCTGATGCTGAAGTGGGCGTAGGCGTAGCCCCCAAGGAGAAGAACCTGAAAGAAGAGCATGCACGTCGTCCAGACCGCAGGGCCACCACCGAACCAAGGGAGGATGAAGCGCGCGATCAGCGGCTGGACGAGGAAGAGCAGGCAAGCTCCCCAGAAAATGGTCAGGCTGAAGGCGAACATGGTGGGGGTACGTGCTTGAAACCCCGCCGTAAGGCTAAGGTTTGGGTAAAGAAGGGCTAGGTCGCTGCCCCCTTCATGGCAATCCCCATCAGGCCCTCGGTCGAATCCGGAGCACGAGCGATTCGTAGCCCAGCGTTCGCTCATAGGAATGTTCCTTCTCCACGCGTTCCTCGGCTGAGACGACCTCCAGCGAGTCCACGAGCTCGATACATTTCTGGAGCAACGTGCGGAGGATGAGTCGCGCGTGAGGGGCGCCAAGGCAAAGGTGTGCACCGAAACCGAATGACACATGCGGGTTCGGTTTACGGTCGATCATGAATTCGTCGGCCTGCGGGAAGACGGACTCGTCGCGGTTGGCCGAAGCCCAGCCGAGCGAGACACGGCCACCGGCGGGGACCGCTTCGCCGTGGACGGTGGTGGCGACGGGGCAGACGCGCCCGATGTGCGTGAGAGGCATGAAGAAGCGGAAGAACTCTTCGCTCGCATGCGTGATTCGCTTTGGGTCTTCGCGAAGATAGGCAAGCGCTTCGGGGTTGGCTGCCAGATGGCCGAGCACACAGGCCACTGTATGGATAATCGTGTCGCGGCCGCCGGCGAAGGCGATGTTTGCGTAACCGAGCTTCTCCTGGTGCGTGAGTGGACGGCCTTGGAAGGTGGCGTGCGTGAGTGGACGGCCTTGGAAGGTGGCTGCGTGCAGTGCGGAGAAGAAGTCAGCCCCGGGTTGGGCGGCGGTCGCGGCGAACTTGCCTTCGATGTATTCGTCGAGTCCGGAACTTTTGCTGAGGCCGTCCTGCTTGCGGAAGACGTGTGTGCCCCAGCCAATCCAGAGATCCGCTTCGCTCTCGGGGACATTCAGCAGGTAGGTAAGCGCGCGGGATTGGAGGGGGAGGGCGAAGCCGTGGACGATCTCGGTCTCCGCCTGGGCGAAGGCGTTACGGAGCATCGCTTCGGTGAGGGCTTCGACCTGCGCGATCATCTCGGCTGACTTCGGACGCTGGAAGAAAGGCTCGGCGATGGCCCGGTAATCGGCGTGGGACGGAGGGTCGATTTCGAGCGGAAGCTGGCGGACCGAACGGACGGATTCCTCTGAGGGAATCGGCACGCGAAAAGGGGCGTCGGAACTATACGTCTGCCAGTCCTTGGCGGCCTGCCGGACGTCGGCATGGCGCAGGATCATCGGAATCTGTTCGCCTTGGAATTCGTAACGCGCGACCGGCCCAGCTTCCCGCTTCGCCTTGAAGGGATCGGACGGCTTGTGGCCAAAGGGACATTTTCCTCCGAACATCAGATCACTTCTTCTTCGCCTTCTTTTTGCCGCCTTCGGCTCCTGGTGCGGGGAGTACGTGGGCGCGTTCGGCCCAAGCGTGCCAGAGGGCGGCGAGTTCCTTGGCCTTCTCAGGCTGGCTCTTGGCGAGGTCGTGCAGTTCGGTGCGGTCGACCTTCATGTCGTACAGTTCCCAGGCGCCATTCCGTCCCTGGCGGACGAGTTTGCATTCCGTCCCTGGCGGACGAGTTTGTGGTCGCCGACGCGGACGGCGGCGTTGCCTTCGTGTTCCCAGTAGAGCGCCTCACGTTCGATGGGCTTGTCGGTGAAGGCGGGCACGAGGCTACGGCCTTCCATCGGCAGGATGGCCTTACCGTTGAATTCCTTCGGGTAGGTGGCGCCGGAGACATCGACCACCGTGGCCATCACGTCGATGAGGTGGCCAGGCTGGCGGCGGAACTCGTCCTTGGCGGCGATGCCGGCGGGCCAGTGCGCGATCAGCGGTGTGCTGATACCCCCTTCATGGTTGAAGTGCTTGTAGAGGCGGAAGGGAGTGTTCTCGGCATAGGCCCAACTTTCACCGCAATACCACTGTGACTTGCCCGTGCTTGGATCGCCTTCGGTGCGACCGTTAGCTCCGCTCTCGGCGTTGCCGCCGTTGTCGCTCATGAAGAGGATGAGGGTGTTGTCGAGGACGCCGCGCTGCTTAAGGCCAGCGACGAGGTCGCCGATGGACTTGTCCATGTGGTTCACGACGGCGGCGTAGGTGGCCATCAGGTGGTCGAAGCGCTTCTGCTCTTCGGCCGGGACGTTCTTCCAGGCCTTGATCGCGTCAGGCATCGGTGAACTTGCCCACTGCTTATCGATCAGTCCCATCTCCAGCTGGCGGGCGTAGCGTCGGGCGCGGACTTCTTCCCAGCCAAGCTGGTATTTGCCGAGGAATTTCTCGATGTCGGCCTTAGGTGCCTGGAGCGGGAAGTGTGGGGCGTTGTGGCAGAGGTGGAGGTAGAACGGTTTCTTCGCGGCGACGGCTTCGTCGATGAACTTCAGGCCGAAGGTCGTCCAGAGGTCGGAGGTATACCAGTCCTTCGGCAGGCGTGGGTCGTCGTTCGCAATCTGTTCGCCGTTGAGGAAGAGTTCCGCGCGCGGGGCGTCGGCGAAGTAGAAGCCACCAGCAGCGGCGTTGAGGCTACGATCGAAGCCGCGGGACTTCGGGGTGACGCCTTGGTTCTGGCCGACGTGCCATTTGCCGGTCATTGCGGTGAAGTAACCGGCGGGCTTGAGCACCTCGGCCATCGTCACGCAGCTGTCATTAAGGTGGCCGACGTAACCGGGAAGTTTCTGGTCCTCGACCATGTGGCCTACGCCGGCCTGGTGCGAATACACGCCGGTGAGCAGGGCGGCGCGGGTCGGGCAGCAACGTGCGGTGTTGTAGAACTGCGTGAAGCGCAGGCCGTTCTTGGCGAGCGCGTCGAGGTTCGGCGTGGGGATCTCGCTACCGTAGCAACCGATATCCGAGAAGCCCATGTCGTCGACGAGGATGACGACGATATTGGGCTTGGGGTCGGCAGACGCTCCTGCCCCGAAGGCGAGGAGAGCCAGGAGGATGAGGAGCGTTTTCATGAAATGTTATTTGGCGTCTTCTTTCGCGACCTTGGCGGACTTCTTCGTCGGCGGGCGGAGTTCGTCGGAAGTCCAAGAATTCGGGTGGTCGGCGAATTGCTTGCGGATACCGGAGACGAACTTCGCGTCGACGGGGGTTCCGTTGTGCTCCCATTCACGGCGGACGTAGGTAAGAACACCGGCGATATCCTCGTCGTTGAGGACGCCCATCGGCGGCATCGTCAGGTCCCAAGTGCGGCTCCCGACCTTCACGGGACCACCGAGGCCGTTGAGCACAATGCGGGCAGTGACGTCAGGCTTACCGAGGACCCAGTCGCTGTCGACGAGGGGAGGGGCCAGGCCGTCGAGGCCATAGCCATGTGGCTGGTGACAGGCCGCGCAGAGGTTGGTGAAGGTGACCTTGCCCTTTTCGAAGAGCTCCTGCTGGGCCTTGGTGAGGGCGATGACTTTGGGCGGGGCGGGGGCGCCGGGCTTGCCGATCCAGGCCAGACGAGAGGCGATATTTTCCAGATTCTTGGCGACGTTCACTTCGGTGACTGCCTTCTTTAGTTGGGCTAGCGAGGCTGGTGCGGCGTTGAACCACACCGTCTTGAGCGGAACGGCCTTCTTCTGCCTCGGGTCGCGGGTGGACTGGTCTAGTCCACGCAGTACGGACGCCCGCAGGTGGCGGTCTCCGAGGGTGGCGGCAATCTCGAGCATGCCTTCAATGGGACCGGCTTTGCCAGCCTGAGAAATCAGGGCGGCGAAACCTTCGAGGACCGGGCCGGTCTGCAGCAGGTTACCGGCCGAGCCAAGCGCGCCGACCGCTTTCGCAAGAGCGACTTCGCGGCCGCGGGCACCGGTGAGCGCGCCTTCGCGGACGAGCGCGTTGTCGCCGTGCGCGGCGAGGAGTTCGGCGAGCGCCTTGTCGGCGTCTGGTAGATTGGCGGCGGAGAGGCGAATCGCGAGGTGCGCGAGCACGAGAATCTCTTTCTCGTCCTTGAGGGCGCAGAGGTCGGCGAGCATCTCGGCTGGGGCGATGCGGATGGCGGCTGCGCGGACCTGGTTGTCGGTGTCCTTGAGCGCGAGACGGATGTCTTCGGGACGGGCGGCGGCGAAGCCGTCGAGGGACCAGAGGGCGTGCAGGCGGGCGGATGCGGGTGCTTGGGCGTCGGCGAGCAGGGCACGGAGCGGGGCGGCGGCAGCGACGTCGGCGGATTCGACTAGCAGGCGCTGGGCGGTATCCCGCACCCAACCGTTGGGGTGCGTCAGCAGTTTCACGCGGTCGGCGGCGGCGTCCGGGATTTTCGTGGCGTGAGGAGCCGCTTGGTCATCGCGGACAATGCGCCAGATGCGGCCGCCTGAGACCGGGAGTTCGAGCTTTCGTGCCTTGATGTTGGCAATGAGGTAGTGGGTGAGGAATGCCGGATGCTGGAGCATGCCGCGATACAGGTCTACGACGTAGAGCGCGCCGTCGGGTCCGTTGGTCATCATCACCGGCCGGAAACGTTCGTCGGTCGAGGTGAGGAATTCCTTTTCTTCGTAAGCGTTGGCGCCCGTAAGCAAGCCGTCTTTCTCCGTGATCGTGATGCGCTTCACGAGATTGGACGAAGGCTCCGGGATGAAGGCGTTACCGCGGAATTCGGCGGGGAAGGCGTCGCCGCGGTAGATCACTGCGCCGCAGGTGGAGGTGGCGTTGGCGAGGGTACCGTCGTCCCGGAGCGTCTTGGCGTCGTAGCCACGGTTTACGCCAGGGGTGGGATGGGACGGGTAGACCGACTGCTCCTTAATCACCTTATTATTGATGCCGAGCGCGTCACGGAGCAAAGGATTGCGCGCGTAGGCCGCGGCGGGCAGCAGGTCCGCGCGGAGGAGGTCGGAGTTATAGTTGTAGAACAGGCGGCCGGCGTCGTCCTGGGTAAGGCCCCATTGGCCGCGACCGAGCCCCGGGCCTTTCAGCCAGGCGCCGTTGGTGAGTTTTAAGCTCGTGCCGTAGCCAGCGGCGTAGACACGGTTATCCAGTGCCCATGTTGGCGTGTTGGCCATGTGCTCGGGTTGCCCGCCCAGCGTGCCGAAGTCGGACGCAATCAGGACCTTCTCATCGGCGACGCCGGTGCCCTTGGTGTCGCGGCAGAGAAACAGGTTCGGCGGTTCGGCGATGAAGGCGCCGCCTTTGACGGCCATCACGCCTCGCGGCATCACGAGGTTGTCGAGGAAGGCCGAGGCCTTATCCATGCGGCCGTCGCCATCGGTATCGGTCAGAAGTGAGACGCGGCTGGTTGGATTCTTCTCCGTGGTGCCTTCGAGGTCGCGCATGTAGCTGCGCATCTCGACGACGAACATCCGGCCTTGGTCGTCGAAGCTGATGGCCACCGGCGACTCGATCATCGGTTCACTCGCGACGAGCTCGATGCGGAAGCCAGGAGGGAGTTTGAAAGTCTTGAGTTCCTCTTCGGGGGAAAGCGGTGCGGGGGCGGGTAAGGTGAATTTTAGTTGAACGTCGGTCGGGCCGGCGTTGCCCTTGTTGAGGGCGAAGGCGGGAGTGGCTCCGATAAGCAGAGCCAAGAAGGCAAGCGGGGTCTTCATGCTGACCTTTAAGACAGGCCGAACTTCAGGGGGTTGCAAGGCGAACCCCCCGTTTTACCCCTAGATGAAGCCGAGGCCGAAGGCTTACTTCTTACCCTTGGGGGCGGAAGCGACGGGCACCGGCCAGTCGTCCGTGCGGAAGGGGGAAGCGGGTAGGCCGGCGCCGTTGGCGAGGCTGTATTCCGGCCAATCCTTCCAAGCGTAGCGGACCGCGGCGGGCTGGGCGACGTCGGCGCTGCTGACGACGACGGTCTCGCCGATGATCTTGGCCGCAGCGGGCTTCCAATGTTTGTCTTCGCCGGCAATCTGGAAGCCCGTGAGGGCGCCACCCGAGATGGATTTCAGTCCGCCGTTCGTGTGCTTGAAGGAAACCGTGATCGTGTTGCCGCTGATCGAGGAGCCAGCCGGGAGCGGGCCGCTGATGGCAGGGACGCTCTTGCCGTAGACCGTACCGAGGGCCCAGAGGGAAAGGCGCTTACCGACGTCCTGCTTATTGGTCGGGTGGATGTTTTTGATATCTCCGAGGTCGATCGTGATGGCCATGCCGGTTTTCGGAAGTTCGAGCGTCTTCATCATCGACTCGCGGATACGGGGCCAACCTTCGCCGGGGGAGGTATAGTTAGGAAGCTGTACCCAGGCGAACGGCACTTCGTCGTTCCAGAGCGTGCGCCAACTCGTGACGAGCTGGGAGAGTTGCTTGTGGTAGAGGGCGGCGTTGCCAGCGTTGCCTTCGCCTTGATACCAGAGCATGCCGCGCAGCGTGTAGGGGACGAGGTTTGCCACCTTGGCATTGAAAAGGCCGGCGGGTCCGCCCTTGAGTTTGCGCATTGCGAGGGGATCCTTGGGGCCAGGGGTCACGAAGGGCGTGCCATTGGCTTTGGCTTTGGCCACGGCGGCTTTCCAAGTGGCCAGCTGCCTCTGGTAAAGTTCGGGCGCCTTGGCTTCGTCGAAGGCGAGGTAGTCTTTCATCTTCGCATCAAAGTTGGCTTTGGTTTCCGGATCAGAGGACTGGGCCTCGGCGGAGACCCAGGATTCGATGGGCGTGCCGCCGACAGAGGTGTTGATCAGGCCGACCGGGACGCCGAGGTCAGTGTGCAGTTCGCGACCGAAGAAGTAGAGTACGGCGGAGAAGCCGCCGACGTTCTCAGGCGTGCATTCTTGCCAGACGCCTTTACCTTCGGCGGCAGGAGTCGTGGCGTGCGTCGAGGCCTCGCGGTAGTGGCGGATGAGTGGGTATTTCGCGGCGGTTTTCTCGGCCCCGAAGTTGTTGGCGGACTGGACCGTGAAGGACATGTTGGACTGGCCGGAGCCGAGCCAGACTTCACCGACGAGGACGTCCTTCACTTCGATCTTATGCCCGTCCTTGCCCGTAACGGTGAGCGAGCGCGGCTCGGCGGAAGCGGTCAGGGCGTCGAGCTTAAGCATCCACTTGCCGTCCGCGTCGGCGGTGGCGGTCTTGGACTGTCCGGCGAAGGCGACGGTGACGGACTCGCCCGCGTCAGCCCAACCCCAGACGGCCACAGGCTTCTCGCGCTGGAGGACCATGTGGTCGGAGATCGGCGCGGCCAGGCGGAAGCCGGCGGCAAAGAGGGAGGAGCAACCGACCAGGACGGCCAGCAGGATGGGCAGGAAGCGGGGGAGACGCATACCTTTCAAACAGCGAAACTCACTTAAGGTTGCGAGAAAAAGATGAGAAGTCCGCCCACGCCAACAACTGCTTCACAATAGGGTAGGGCTCGACACCGTCAGGCGAAAGTCCAGGCCGGCAATTAGACATTATTTCTTCTTCGTGCCACGCTTGGCGCTTTCCTTACCAAGTTGTGGTCCATTATCCGCAGGAAGGGAGTGATGCCAGGCAAGCACGGCGGCAGTCAGGCGTTCGGTGACTGCGGTCTCTTGGGCGGCGAGGTTATTCGTCTCACCGACATCTTTGGCCAGATTATACAGCAGTGGCTTGGAGCCATCATATTCGCATAGTAGCTTCCAATCTCCTTCCCGGACGGCAAGGTCGGGCTGCGGAACCGCCAGAGCGGGGAGCCAAGTCTTCTTTTCTGGGGGTCGGCGCCAGAAAATCGGACCGGGATGGGAGGCAGGCATCCGGCCGAGCAGCGCGGTCGATAGGTCTGCGCCATCGAGCCCGTCCGGGGATTTTGTGCCGGCGATATGCGCGAGTGTGGGCGCCATGTCCATCGCAGCGAATACCGAGGAGGCGTCGAGCGTGCCAACAGCGGCTTTCTCCATACGACCTGGCGCCCAGACGACGAGCGAGGAGCGGATGCCACCTTCGTAGAGTTGCGACTTATTGCCGCGTAACGGGCCAGCGCTACCAGCGCCTGGTTCGGGTCCGTTGTCGGAGCAAATCAAGAAGATCGTGTTATCGCGCA
>Ga0209190_1001714_pt1 | contig 15199 bp, 13 predicted proteins | sample M_140205_XF_Meta_FD_187315 | JGI IMG/M metagenome (GOLD analysis project Ga0209190, IMG submission 187315) | Freshwater microbial communities from Lake Montjoie, Canada to study carbon cycling - M_140205_XF_MetaG (SPAdes) (version 2) | ecosystem: Environmental > Aquatic > Freshwater > Lake... | reverse complement strand
CATGAGAAAATGGTGGCTGCAATGAACGCAGAGATGGAGATTCTGTTTGAGCTCGAGCGCGTGGACTAAGGCACCACAATCTGGACATTTGACCCACAGGCCCTCCGGCATGTCGTCACGACGTTCATGGCTGCGCAGGCGAGGTTTGCTGAAAATGCCCATAAGGTAGAAAAGATGATATCTATCACGCTCTGCTGATAGCAGATTTCTTGTGGAGGTAAGATTAGAGAGCCAGAGGATAGAGGACAATACCCATTTGTTACATCTATTGATAAATCCTTATTTTTACGGTTGCAATTTCGGCAGGAGAAATTAAAAAACGTGCATTGGAAATAAACATTTCCAGACTAATTGATGAATACCCGTAAATTTGTAAGTGGTTCGTCGATCATCCTTGCAGGATGGCTCGGAGCAACATTTCTCAACGAAGTACCGTCTCAAAGGTATCCTAAACTTGATAGAAATCCGGCAACAGTCAGGTTGAAAGTCGATGTTGAAAAAAATGAAATGTTCGCGGCTCGCGAGAAATTAGCCTCTTTGGCAGTCTCGGTTCCACGCTGAACGCTTGATAAAAGATTACTTTACGATGACTGAAAAACCGATTGTATGCGACAATAAGCCAAGGGCTCTTGAGGTTGAGGCTGGCACTTATTGGTGGTGTTCCTGCGGACGTTCCGGGCACCCGCCGTTTTGCGATGGATCCCACAAAGGAACGGGTTTGCAACCGATGAAATATGAAGTCGACGAGAAAAAGACAGTTTGGTGGTGCCAGTGCAAACACACTGCGAAGCCTCCACTCTGCGATGGTTCGCACAAAGGTTTGCCGATGCCCGAGTGATCGTAGGCCGAATGTCGTGACGCTCGCATGAATTGAAAGGGAGCCGTTAAACCGTCCGTCAAAAGTTTTCTCGGACGCTGCTTTGACAAGCGAAGCTGTCTTACTTATTCAAGACCATGCGATCATTAATCAAGCACGTTCTTAAAAGCACCGCGCCCATGGAGGATCTCCACGTCGCTGGCTGGGTGCGGACCCGCCGAGATTCGAAAGAGTTTTCATTTCTTGAACTCAACGACGGCACATGCCTCGGAAATTTACAAATCGTCGCGGACGCTGGTATTGCAGGATTCGAATCGATTTCAAAAATGAATACCGGTGCATCGGTTGAGATTCGTGGCAAATTGATTCCATCCCCAGCGGCTGGGCAGGACTGGGAAATGCAGGCGACTTCGTTAAAATTACTCGGGGAAGTACCAGAGGACTACCCACTGCAAAAAAAAGGTCACGGACAAGAATTCCTGCGCTCCATCGCCCATCTACGACCTCGCACTAACCTCTATGGCGCGGTCTTCCGCATGCGCAGTCGGATGGCCTACGCCGTGCACAAGTTTTTTCAAGAGCGCGATTTCATCTATGTCCATACGCCCATTATCACTGCTAGCGATTGCGAAGGCGCGGGTGAGATGTTTCGAGTGACGACCTTACCAGACAATAAGATTGGAAAGGCTGAGGAAGACTTCTTTGGTAAACGTGCATACCTCACAGTGAGTGGACAGCTTGAGGGTGAAACTTTCGCCTGTGCTTTATCTAACATTTATACATTTGGTCCAACATTTCGTGCTGAAAATTCTAACACTTCACGCCATGCTGCTGAGTTTTGGATGATCGAGCCAGAGGTCGCGTTCTGTGACTTGGATGGCGATATGGACCTGGCTGAAGACTTGGTGAAATACCTCGTTCGAGAAGCGCTTGAAAATAGCGAAGGTGATCTAGCAATTTTTGAAAAATTTGTAGACAAAGGGCTCCGTGAGCGCCTCGAGTTCGTCGCCAGTCGTCCCTTCGAGCGCATCACCTACACCGAGGCGGTCAGGTTGCTGGTTGCGAGCGGCAAAACCTTCGATTACCCAGTCGAATACGGTCTCAATCTCCAGTCAGAACACGAGCGCTGGCTCACTGAAGAACACTTCAAAAAGCCAGTCACAGTTTTTAATTATCCCAAGGAAATCAAACCGTTTTATATGCGTCTGAACGACGATAACAAAACAGTTACCGCCATGGACGTGCTGGTGCCCGGGATCGGCGAGATTATTGGCGGCAGCCAGCGGGAGGAGCGGTTAGATATCTTACTGAAAAATTTTACCAAGCACGGATTGGATCCTGAAGCTTACGATTGGTACATTGATCTGCGTAAATACGGTAGCGTCCCTCACGCTGGATTTGGACTCGGTTTCGAGCGCATGCTGATGTTTGTCACTGGAATGGCAAACATTCGAGACGTTATTCCTTTTGCAAGAACACCGGGGCATTGTGAATTCTAGCAGAAATGATTCCTGCCGAGCATAAGCCATTGATTTCCCGCTACCGCCTCAAGGCACGTGGGTTGATGAACTCGATTTCCAACCGGCGTGAATTTGATGGCGCGCTGATTCAGATTGATGGCGGATTTGGCTGCATCCATCCTTGGCCAGAACTTGGTGATCCTACGCTGGTAAAATGCCTTGCGGATTTAGCGGGTGCTCGCCGCTGGCCGATTGTTCGCCGTGCGATTCGTTGCACGGAATATGACCGCGTGGCACGCGATTTTGATTATTCATTATTCGAGGAAATGGAGGTTCCTAAGAGCCATGCAACAATGGCTTTAGCGGATGCGAACGAGGTCGGGCTTGCAATGGAAGCCGGATTTACGACGGTGAAACTCAAAGCCGGGCGTGATCTCGCGAAGGAAAAGAAATTTCTAACATCGATGGTCGTAGAGTATCCATCGTTAAAATGGCGTCTCGATTTTAATGAGTCGTTGACTCACGAACAAGCCACGGATTTTCTTTTAGACCTTGATGATACAATACGTTTTGCCATCGATTTTGTTGAAGATCCATGTCCGTATTCTGATTCGTCATGGAGTGAATTGAGGGAGAAAACGCGGTTGAAACTTGCTGTAGATCTTGAAGCTGCGCCGTTGACCGCGGCCGCACAAATCATGGTGATTAAGCCGGCGGTGGACGAACCGTTCCTTCTCGGTGAAGCCGCAGTCGCACAAAACCAACGCGTGGTGATGACCAGTTATATGGATCACCCGGTAGGGCAGGCCTTTGCGGCTTGGGAAGCGGCGCGATTGGAGTTGCAGTTTCCCGGCTTGGTTGGGTTGTGCGGCTTGCAGACGCATCATCTTTTTGAGGCCGACGAATTCACGGAAGCTTTAGGCGATTGGTCGCCAGAATTCAAAGTTCCAGAAGGGACGGGTTTGGGATTTAATGACCTGCTAGATTCACTGCCATGGACAAAACTTTACTGACCAGTGCGGAATTTTGGAATGATTTATCAAGCGCTGTGCCGGGCGTTCCTGAACTTGCTGGTCACGTACTATTCAAAACATCTGGAAGCACCGGTGTGCCGAGGTCGGTTGCCATTTCAAAACAAGCGTTGCTGGTTTCTGCGGCAGCGGTGAATGACCATCTTGGTGTGACTCGTTCGTCCTCTTGGGGACTCGTGTTGCCACTTTATCACGTCGGAGGATTCGGCGTGGCGGCGCGTGCCTACGAGGCGGGTTCTCAACTCCACGAGTTTGGCATGCGCTGGGTTCCCAGTCTTTTTCGTGAGTGGATTGAAACTAGCAAAGTTTCTCACACGTCGCTTGTGCCGACGCAAGTGTACGATCTGGTCAAAGAGAATTTGAAAGCTCCGGATGGGCTGCGAGCTATTGTCGTCGGAGGTGGGCACTTAGATCCAATTTTAGGACAAGTGGCACGTGACCTTGGATGGCCTGTTCTCGCCAGTTATGGCATGACCGAGGCCTCTTCGCAGATCGCAACCCAAGGGCTTGATTCGCTTCAGCGGCCATATCAATCGGAGCGAATTCCTATCCTGCCGATTTGGGATGTGAAGGCCTCCGAGGATGACCTACTCAGCATTTCAGGTACGGCACTTTTTTCGGGGTATGCCAGTGGTAAAATTTTCACCCCGCTTGAAAGTTTTTGGTTCCAAACTTCAGATCGTGTGTCTCTTGTGAATCGCGAAATTAAATTGTTAGGTCGTGCTGATTTTCAGGTGAAAATCTTAGGCGAACTCGTCGACCTCGAGGCGATTGAGCGGGAGTTGGTTCAACTATCGCAGGGCGAGTTCATGGCGAATCATTTCGCAGTAGTTGCCATTCCGGACGAGCGTGCAGGAAGTTTGCTCGTGCCAGTTTTTGAATCTCATGTCCGTCGTGACAACGTCAAATCAGTGTTGCTTTCTTATGAGAAAAAAGCATTCGGATTTCAAAGATTACAGCCTGCTGTCTTTGTTGAAAAGCTACCTAGAAGCGTTCTGGGTAAGCTGCGCCGAGACGAACTGGTGACGATTTGCAGAGCTAGTATTATTCGGCTTCCGTGAGTGATTCTTCACCCGCAGGGAGTTCGATTTTTTTTCGCTCACGAGCTTCGCGGAAAAAGCTTTGAATCATAAAAAGACATTCTTCGCCGAGGATGCCGGCGGTGACATCACATCGGTGATTGAGTGGAGGGTTCGATTCTAACAAATTAATCCATCCACCTGCAGCACCGGCTTTTGGATCTGGGCAACCGAAGACCACACGCTCTGGGCGGCAATGAACGATGGCACCTGCGCACATGGGGCACGGTTCTTTGGTGACGTAGAGCGTGCATTTCTCGAGCCGCCAATCACCAAGGGTTTCTTGTGCGGCGGTTAGTGCCAACATTTCAGCGTGCGCGGTGGCATCTTTAAGAATTTCAACCTGATTCCATGCTCGAGAAATAATCTTCCCCTCCCGCACAACGACTGCTCCGACAGGAACCTCGCCGGCCGCATAAGCCTTGCGGGCTTCGCGCAATGCTTGCCCCATGTAATAGACGTCGCTGTGTAAATCGATGATTGGCCCTTCTTCTTCCACGACCGAGGGGTAACTCATCCCGCCCATACACGCACGCTGTTTCGTCTGGGGAAGAAATTTTTCCGTGTTTCGTCGCCAGATTCATGTTTCTTATCACAACCGTGATCCCTAAAACTTTCCGCGACCGTGTCATTGCGCCATCATTGTTGGCAGCAGATTTTTCCTGCATCGAAGAAGAGGTTAGTCGGGCAATTCATTCTGGTGCGGATTGGATGCATCTCGATGTGATGGACGGCCATTTCGTCGACAACATATCTTTTGGTCCTGCCGTCGTTCAAACGGTTCATGAGTCGAATGATATTTACCTTGATGTTCACTTGATGATCTCGCGTCCGGATCATTATTTGCAGCGCTTCATTGCCGCTGGATCTGACATGATCTCGGTGCATATCGAAGCGCAACACGATGTGGCGGAGACTCTGCGGAGAATCCGTGAAGGCGGTTGTGAGGCGGGCCTCGCGCTCAATCCCGGTACCCCATTAAGTGCCGTTGAGCCGTATTTGGATCAAATCGATCTTTTGCTTTGCATGACAGTGGTTCCTGGCTTCGGTGGACAAGCTTTTATGCCGGAAGTGTTAGAAAAAATTACTGCTGCCAAATTACTACGAGACTCGAAAGGTTTGTCCTTCCACATTGAGGTGGACGGAGGCATTGACGTAGCAAATGCCGCTCGCTGTTACACCGCTGGTGCGAATGTAATGGTCGCGGGCTCTTCCACCTTTCGCGCCCCGGATATGGCGGTCGCCATTGCTGAAATTCGCAACGCTTGATACCAAGTTTTGATATCAGATGTTTGGAGAAGCTAACCGAATTCCGTTTGTCTCGATAATGATTTGGCGTTTTTTCCAAAGCGCTCCAGTTGCTTGTTTAAACGTTCGCTTGCTGACGCCGAGCTCGGCATTGATTTCTTCGGCCGGGCTGTGATCTCCAAGAGGCCAGAATCCGCCTCGGGCGTTGAGTTCTGCTAGGATTTGACCCTCAAGTCCCTCGACCTTGGCGCGTCCCGCTGCGTGCAGGCTAAGGCCGATTTTTCCATCAGGTCGTAGGGCGGTGATGAAGCCTCTGAGCGTCTCGCCGGGTCGCAGTTCTTGGAACACGTCGTTCGCAAAAATCAAACCGCTGTGGGTGCCGTCGATGATCGCTTTGTATCCGAGATCGGTTTTCCCGAAAATGATTAGATCGACTTCTTGTTCGAGATGGAAGTTATGCGGCGTCTGGTCCATGTGCCGCGCGATGCGAGTGGTGGCGATGAGGCGTCCACTTTGAGGATCGATGAGTACGTAGACGATATAGTGCTTACCGATTTCCATGCGGATTTTTTGCTCGCGGAACGGGACGAGTAGATCCTTTGGCAAGCCCCAGTCGAGGAAGGCGCCGACGTCAGTGATGTCGACGCATTTTAGGCGGGCAAATTGCCCTGGCATTGCCTTAGGAGCCTTGAGCGTTGCCACTTGGCGGTCCTCGGAGTCGAGGTAGAGAAAGACGTCGACTGATTCGCCAATGCCCCATTTTGTCGGCATTTCGCGACGCGGCAGCAGAATTTCTCCGAGATCGCCACCATTGAGGAAGAGTCCGAAGGTTTTTTCGTGGAGGATTTGGAGAGAAGCGCGTGAACCGATCGCAGACATGCTGCGAGGATGGATGGGGGCGGGCAATGAGTCGATGGTGATCTGCCCGAGGTTGGTAGAATCGATCTTGTCGGTGGAGCCGCGGCACGACATTCTCCAGCCATGGAGAGTCACGAGTGGTTTCAAGATACCGACGATGGGAAAATTTTCTATCGTGCGAATTATATGGGCACGCGGTGGACGATCATGACCACCACGCAAAAACGCAACCCCACATGGACCGACATGAAGTCGCCGCCGGAGGCGATTTGGCGGGAGTTGCGCGACGTGGTTTGGAAAAAATACCAACGAAAACGCTGCCCGTGGGAGCGGGTTGCGGACTTAGATAAACTACTCGGCGATGAGCCGCTACCGAAGCCGGGCGCCTGACAGCGAGGAGATTTTGAACAAATCGTTCTGCAGACCCAGATGAGTTCAAATTTACGGGTTTTGGAGCGTTTTCAGGATTGCCGAATAGTTTGGATTTGTTTAATTTTTCTCGAAGAGGTGTCGCGGAATTATTTGCGGCATCTGCGCCAGTTTTTTCACTCGTCAGATCTTGCCCAAATCATTGAAAATTCTCATCGCTTGTGGTGGCACAGGCGGTCACTTGTTTCCCGGAATCGCGGTGGGGGAGGCTTTGCGCGCGCGTGGTCATGAAGTGCTGCTGCTGATTTCGGAAAAAAAAGTGGATTCCGAGGCATCGGCGAAATATCGCCACCTTCATTTCAAAACTATGCCTGCCGTGGCCAAGCCTCGGATTTTGTCGCCGCACATGCTGCCGTTTTTATGGCGACTTTGGAACTCGGTGGCCCAATGCAAAAAAGTCATCGGTGAGTTTCAAGCGGATGCAGTTCTCGGCATGGGTGGTTTCACCTCATTGCCGCCGGTCTATGCCGGGTACAAGTTAGGGATTAAAACTTTTATTCATGAATCGAACGCCCGCCCTGGACGAGCGAACGTGCTAACCAGTCGCTTCTGCACTCGAGTGTTTCTCGGTATGAATGCTGCGAATGTGTTTTTTTCCAAGCGAGAAACGACTACCACCGGAACTCCGGTTCGATCGGAAATGATCGATTTGCCAAATCGTGAGGTAGCGGCAAAACTTTTCGGGCTTGATGCCAAACGTCTAACCATTGTGGTGACAGGGGGTAGTCAAGGTGCTCAACGCTTGAACGAACTCAGCGCGCAAGCTGCAGCGCTTTTACCATCAGAAACACAAGTGCTACACATCGCCGGGGCGAGGGATTTCACGCGAGTTTCCGAAATCACTCAAGGGCGTGCTGGATACAAGGTGCTCGGGTTTTGCGATCAAATGCCAGCGGTGTACGCCATCGCAGATTTGGTAATCACGCGGTCCGGTGCTTCTAGTCTAACGGAAATATCTATTGCGGGCCATCCTTCAATTTTAGTGCCCTATCCATACGCGGCGGACGACCATCAGACGCGAAATGCCGAGGTTTTCGAATCTGCGGGTGCAGCGAAACTTGCCCACGAATGCGAGCTCGATGCGGCTAAGCTCGCTTCACTTGCGAATTTCATCTTACACGACCTTTTCACACACAAGCGGATGGCAAAGGCGTCGCGCGCACTTGCCGTCCCGGACGCTGCTGACCAAGTTTGCGCCGCCATCGAAGCCACTTTCTCTCCTACATGATCGAACTCAGCCAACGCCTAACAGACCGGAGCGCACCGCTCCATATCCATCTCATCGGCGTGGCCGGATCTGGCATGAGCGGTCTCGCATTGCTGCTTCTCGGCATGGGTCATCACGTCAGCGGATCGGATAAAGTCACCACCGCGGAAACCGAGCGGATGCAGGGGGTGGGGCTAAATTTTTCCTCGCCGCATTCCGCTGCCGCCGTGAAGAAAGCAGACATCGTTGTCTATTCATCCGCGATCAAACCGACGAACCCAGCATATGCCGCGGCGAAGAAGGCAAAAACTCTGCTGCTCCGTCGGGCCGAATGTCTAGCAGCAATATTACACACTAAGAAGGGCATCGTCATTTCTGGAACTCACGGAAAAACGACAACATCAGCGATGGTTGCACATGTATTGCGAGAGGCCGGTCAAAAACCCAGTCATTACGTCGGCGCGGAAATTCCTATTCTTGGTGCCAATGCAAAGTGGTCAGAACACGGTGAGCACATGGTCGCCGAAGGGGATGAGAGCGACGGTACGCTTAGCCACTATCAGCCGGAGCATGCGGTGATTTTGAATATCGAAGCGGAGCATCTCGATTTCTACCGCGACTTGGATCATATCAAGGAAGTTTTCACCAAGCTTGCCGATCAAACGCGTGGCATGTTGGTTTATTGTGCGGAGGATGTCGTCGCAAGTGAAGTTTGCGCCGGTCGTGATCGTGCGATTTCCTACGGCTGGGAGGACGCGGACTTCACAGCGATTGATCTTCGCGATCTCAAAGGCTCCTCGGCTTTCACCGTGAAAAAAAATGATGAAGTGTTAGGTGATGTTGAGCTTGGGATTCCAGGAAATCACAATGTACTCAACGCTTTGGCCGCCATCGCTCTCGCCGACAGTTGCGGTGCAGAATTTGCACTTGTCGCCCGAGCACTGGCCACTTTCGCAGGAGCGAAACGCCGTTTCGAAACCAAGTATCTATCAGCGAACTATCGCATCATCGACGACTATGGTCACCATCCCTCTGAGCTCGCGGCGACGCTCCAAACGGCTCGTTCGTTGAAGTCGAAACGGTTGATTGTCTTTTTTCAACCGCATCGCTACACTCGAACTAAGGCTCTATCAGATGATTTCGGTAAAGTCCTGCAAGCGGCAGACATGGTGTTTATTACGGATGTTTACGCCGCCTCGGAAAAACCGATTAAAGGTATTTCTGGTCAAACACTCGTTGACGCGATGAAAGCGCACGGCGATATCCCAGCAGTCTATTTACCAGACCTTGCCACAGCTCACCATGCCCTCGGCCACGCACTCCAACCCGGTGATTTACTCGTCACTCTGGGTGCAGGAAATGTTCACGAAGCGGGCACGCGTTTAGCCGCAGACCTTAAGATACTGGAAGAAATGCGCGGGCTTATGCCTCCGGGTGAAATTGATGGAAAACTCTACGAGCCGATGAGCCGTCACACAACCTTGCTCGTCGGTGGACCTGCGCAGTACTGGATGGAGCCTCACGGATTTTATGGCTTTGCCTTTCTTGTCGACTATTGCCGCGAGCGTGGCATTCCAGTGCGTGTGGTCGGCCGAGGATCTAACTTGTTAGTTCGTGACGGAGGGATTCGTGGAGCGGTCATTCATCCAACAGGTGGTGTTTTTTCGGAAGTCACAGTTGATGGTCGTGGGCATGTCACCGCCGGCGCTGGCGTTCGGCTTAAGAAACTTGCCAGTGCGGCGGGCAGCAGTGGCATCGGTGGTTTCGAGTGGATGGAAGGAATTCCTGGCAATGTCGGCGGTGCTTTGCGGATGAATGCTGGGGCGATGGGCATTGATACGTTTGACCAAGTGGTTAGGGTGACTTTTCTCGATGAAGATGGGGTGATTCGGACTCGGGAACGGGAAGAAATTGTTGCTCTATACCGCAACGTCGCCGAATTGCGGCGGAACTTCGCGCTTCAAGCGGTTTTTAAAGGGAAATCAGACACGGCGGCGAATATTAAGGAACGCTGGGATGCCTCGCGTGAAAAACGCAAGATATCGCAACCGATCGCGGCATCAGCGGGCTGCACTTTTAGAAATCCTGAGGAAGTTCCAGCGGGACGCGTCATCGATTCACTCGGGCTCAAGGGCACCACTTTTGGTCATGCGGCAGTTTCGGAAATTCATGGGAATTTCATCGTGAACCAAGGTGGAGCTTCAGCCTCAGAACTTCTAACACTCATTGATTTCATTCAAACAAAAGCTCGAGACGAGCGGCAAGTCGAGCTTGAGACGGAAATCAAAATTCTTGGTGATGACGAGCCGTCATTTTAAATTTATCGATCAAAAAATGTTAATCGGAAAAAAAATTGCGGTGCTGATGGGTGGTCCGGGCTCGGAGCGAGACGTCTCTCTCGCTTCTGGAAATGCTGTGCTCAATGCATTGTTAGGACTTGGTTTGGATGCAGTCGCGGTTGATGTTACTAGCTTTGAAATCAAACTGCCGCCCGGTACGGATCTCGCCTTCAACGTGATACACGGAACTTTCGGTGAAGATGGGCGACTGCAGGAAATTCTTGAGGAAATGAAAATTCCTTATACCGGTGCGGGAGTTAAAAGCAGCCGTGTCGCATTTGATAAAAATTTGGCGAAGGCCGCCTTCATTGCTCACGGCGTGCCGACACCTCAGGCAGAAATAATCGACGTCTCTGCTGGTGTACGCTTGCCATCGTTCTTGGCTCCTTTCGTCGTCAAGCCACCACGCGAGGGTTCCAGCGTAGGAGTACACATCGTTCGTGACCAAGCCGCGGCTGCAACTGCGATGGTGGATGCGGCGAAGTATGGGAATGATATTCTTGTTGAAGAATTCATTGAGGGCAAAGAACTGACCGTTGGAGTTCTCGATAGTCTAACTCTTCCTATCGTTCAGATCAACCCACCCAATGGGGTTTATGATATGGCCAGTAAGTATCCGTGGCTCAGTGGCGCGCAGGGCAGTGTCTACACCTGTCCAGCCGACTTGGACTTGGAGACAACCATGATCGTACAAGCTGCCGCGCTTGCCGCGCACCGCGCACTGGGTGTAGAAATTTATTCACGTGTGGATGTCTTGCTGGATTTGCAGAACCGACCGTTCGTCCTAGAAGCTAACACTATTCCAGGTATGACGGAGACCAGCCTATTGCCCAAGGCCGCCGCTGCCATCGGAATTTCTTTTCCTGAGTTATGTAAAACCATCGCTGAGATATCACTGAAACTTCGATCCTGATATGTTCAACCGTCAAATTAGTAAGACCCGTCGCCGCCCGTGTTCTAAAGTGTTAGAGGTTCGAGTTCTATCTCCTCGGATTGCATGGCTAGGTTTTCTCAAATGTATAGGTCGCATTGCAAAATGGGCATGCGTTCTCGTTGCAGTTTTTGGAATCGGGTGGGGACTCTGGTTCGGCATTCAGCGTGCATTTTACAAAAATCCAGATTTTCAGCTGAAGGTAATTGATTTGAATCCTAATTCGGTGATTCAAGAAAGTGGTCTTGCCGAGATTGTTGGCATTGATCCGCCACCAAGTTTGTTTGCCATCGATATGGCCGGATTGGTCGACAAGCTTAAAGTGATGCCGGGCATTGCCGATGCCCACGCCGAGCGTCACCTACCAGGCACATTGGTGGTGAGGATTGTGGCTCGGACTCCACGCGCATGGATTTCTTCTTCAACTGGAAAACTACCAGCAGAACGCCAGATCGGTGGTTTATTGGTTGATCACGCGGGCTTTGCCTACCTTTGTCCTCCGTTACAGTTCGAGATAGCGAAAAATTTACCAGTCGTCCAGCTTCCCACTTCAGAAAAATTTCCCGTCTGCGCGGGTCAGTGTCTCCGACACCCTGAGTTAATCCATTGTTTTCGTTTGTTGGATGCGGTGATGGAGGTTGATCCAGACTCTATACACTGGATTGATTCATTGAAACAGGAAAACGCATGGTCCTTGCTGCTTGTAACTCGGCAAGGAACCGCGTCAACATTTGGACTTGGTGATCATGAGCGTCAGATTCAACGTCTCCGCCTCGCAATGGATCATTCGAATAAAAAAGGATATGTCATAAATACGATCAACCTAATCCCTAAATATAATATCCCGATCACTCTGCGCAGCGAAGTTCCGGCCCCGCGCACGGTGTTGGTTCGAAAACTAAGTTCTCAAGAAACTCAAAAAAATAGCCGCACACAGGAACCACAATCCAGTCCTATTCGAAACTGATTTATCTCCGTAATCAAGCTCATGGCACGTCGTACAAAAATTCATGTCGGTCTCGAAATCGGCACCAGCAAAACTTGCATCGTCGTTGGCGAGGTAAAGGCGGACAGTGCTGTCAAAATCTTGGGAATAGGTGTCACAAAAACCGCCGGCGTGCGGAAGGGTGAAATTTACGATTTCTCGCAAGCGCGTGCATGTCTCAAAGACGCGCTCTCTAAGGCTGAGGATGCTAGCGATGTAGAAATCGGCAGCGTCTTACTTGCGGTCACCGGTTCTCATATTCAAGGAGTCAACCACCGCGGAACCTACCGTCTACCCGATGGCGAACCGAACGTCACCCTCGAGCATGTCGAGGAGGCACGCACTATTGCTAGAGAAGTTCATATCCCCAACGATCACGTCTGTCTTCACCCGATCATCCGCAACTATTGGTTAGATGGACTGGAACAGATGTCCAGCCCCGTCGGACTTTTTGGTAAAACGGTGGAAGCAGATTTTCACGTCGTGCATGGCATTGGCACACGAATTCAGAATAGCATAAAGCTTGTGCGAGAAATGCCATTGGAAGTGGATGATATCCTTTTCTCCCCCATAGCGACGGCTCAAATGGCACTTGACCGTGAACAACGCGAACGTGGCGCATTGGTAATCGATATCGGTGGCGGGACCACCGATTACGCACTCTATCTAAATGGCGCCATCGCCGCATCTGGCTGCATTCCTGTGGGCGGCGATCATGTCACAAATGATATTCATTTGGTCACAGGCCTGCCATTTTCAAAAGCAGATCGGCTGAAAATTATGGAAGGTGATGCATCAGCAGATCCGGCGAAATCAGTGGGTACAGCAAAACTAACTGATGATAGGGGTTTTTCAGAAGTTGAAGTCGGGCGAAGTATTTTGAATGAAGTTATCCGCCAGCGCCTTGAAGAAACTCTCAAATTGGTGCACGCGCGTTTGCCTGTTGGAGCGGTCGAGTCCATTGGAGCGGGTGTCTTTCTCACAGGCGGAACCAGTCTAATGCGTGGTTTTAGTGAGTTGGCATTCGATGTTTTTGGTCGTGACATTTACCGGCCAGATCCACCGGAACTGAGCGGCATTCAGGCAAGTTTCAAGGACCCTCATTATGCTACGGCGATTGGTCTAATCCGTTATGCTCAAATTCTTGATGCCGAACGCGCCACGCCACCTGGTATGATCGGGAAAATCGGCCGCATGTTTTGGCCATTTGGTAAATGAACTCAAATCTCCAAATCTAGCAACTTACACTTCTCATGATTCCTTACTCTCGCGATCCGCAAAACATCATCCCAACCTCATCCGTGAAAATTATAGGTCTCGGAGGTGCTGGAACTAACATGCTCGAGCGAATTGCGCTCGACGGTATGGATGGTGCTGAACTCCTCGCTCTCAACACGGATGTGCGAACGCTTACCACCTGCCTTGCACGGGAGAAAATTCAACTCGGCGTGAATCTCACCAAAGGTCTTGGATCTGGCGGTGATCCAGAGTTAGGGCAGCAGGCGGCACTGGAAGCGGAAGACCAAATCCGCGCTTCGATCAAAGACAACCAGATTATATTTCTCTGTGTTGGTCTTGGTGGTGGTACCGGTTCTGGTTCGGCTCCTATCATCACCCGTATCGCTCGTGAGGAAGGTGCATTTGTCGTGGTGTTCGCTACGATGCCTTTTGCTTTCGAGGGCAAACGCCGCCGTGATCAGGCCGAGACCGCCCTTAACGAACTGGCCGTGCTCTCTAACGCTCTCGTTACGTTTGATAACAATCGCATGGGGGAACTCGTCCTCGCCAAACAAGGAATTCACGAAGCATTTGGCGCCGCAGATCATATGATTTACGAGTCAATTAAGGCGGTCATCCGCCTCGTTGTGCGTCCCGGAATTATCAATGTAGGTCTCGATGATCTGATGAGTGCGCTGCGTACTAACCGATCTCGTTGCCTTTTTGGATCAGGCATTGCAGACGGTAAGGATCGTGCCGCGAAGGCTTTGCGAAATGCACTTAATAGTCCCTTGTTAGATCAAGGAGCTTTATTAAAAGATGCTCAAACAGTATTGGTTCATTTATCAGGTGGTGAAAATCTTACGCTTTTTGAAATCGAACTACTGATGCAAAGTTTGCAGAAATACGTTCCCGCCTCAGCTCATGTGCTATTCGGTGCAGCAATTGATCCTGCCATGGGTGATTCTCTATCAGTCACCCTAATCAGTGCGCTACCTGAAGATTCTCTCGCCTCCGCCCCTAGAATCTCGCTGACTCAGCGCTCGCAGGAAGCTTCGGTTCTCGATCCGAGCGTTGGATTCACACCGCCGCCAATGAAAGCAGCGGATGTCGAAACAGTAACCCCTGTTTCACGATTATCGAGATTTGGCAAAGCTGTTTCGGAGGCTGCCTCTGCACCTTCGCTATTTGAAAGTGATCGACCCTTTGCGGAGCCTGATTTCAGCGAGCAATCTAATAAAGCGCCGAAAGCAGATCGTGACTTGTCAGCATTTTCCTTTATATCAACGGTCGTACCTAAACCCGAAGAAATAGATGGAAAAATCACGGTGGAACCTTCTGCAGCAGGTTCGCCGCTAGAGGTAGAATCATTAGAAGTGGAAAACGAGGTTTCAGTGGCTTGTGCCGATAGCAATGAGATCGACCCAGAGCCAATTGAAAACTTAGTGGCGGAGGTCACGGATGAACTTACAGCGGAGGTTTTTGTGCCATCGCCGCGCAAAAAGCCATCATTACTTGCCCCTTGGAACCGTTCTAAGGCGGTCAAAGCACCCGAACCCGAACCCGAACCCGAACCCGAAAAAATCACAATCCTTGA
>Ga0209190_1001713_pt1 | contig 15209 bp, 27 predicted proteins | sample M_140205_XF_Meta_FD_187315 | JGI IMG/M metagenome (GOLD analysis project Ga0209190, IMG submission 187315) | Freshwater microbial communities from Lake Montjoie, Canada to study carbon cycling - M_140205_XF_MetaG (SPAdes) (version 2) | ecosystem: Environmental > Aquatic > Freshwater > Lake... | reverse complement strand
AATACAGGTACTGCGGGAGCCAGTGGCGGCTCAGGTATTGTCATTATTCGCTACGCTGACACCTTACCCGTTGCAACATCAACCACAGGGTCACCAACAATTACAGTGGCTGGTGGCTATCGTATATATCAATGGACTTCATCAGGTTCAATTACTTTCTAAGGAAAAAACAAATGTCACACTTTGCAAAAGTAGAAAACGGGATAGTCACTCAAGTCATAGTGGCAGAACAAGATGTCATTGACTCTGGCATCTTTGGTCACGGATGGGTGCAAACCTCATACAACACGCATGGCGGTCAACACGCTAATGGCGGTACACCTTTGCGTAAGAACTACGCTGGTATTGGCTACACCTATGACAGCACTAGAGATGCTTTTATTCCTCCACAGCCATACCCATCATGGACATTAGTGGAAAACACTTGTTTGTGGGATTCACCAATTCCAATGCCAACAGATGACCAACGCTATTCTTGGAACGAACAAAACCAATCTTGGGATGTGCAAGCATGACCGCATTTGTTTGGAAAATTCTTCAGACTACCTCGGTGGATAACAGCCTAAAAAGCGTTCACTACTTGGTAACTGCCACAGACGAAGGCAAGGTCGTGGAAAGCCAAGGTCATGCTGATGTAGATGGCAAGATAACCATTCCTTTTGAGCAAATAAAAGAGTTGGACATAATCAACTGCTTAAAAGAAATGTATATGCAAGATGACGCAAAGTCATTAAAATCACGCCTAGAAGAACAGTTAAATTACCTAAAAAACGAGGTAAACACAGACTTTCCTTGGGCAAAACAAGTTTTTACGCCTAATCTGGGGTAACCATGACAGTTCCATACGACATTATCAGCAGAGCATTAAAAGATATTGGCGCATTAGAGGCTGGTGAAACACCGACTTCAGATGCCGCGACAGATGCTTTGGATATGCTGAACGACCTTATTGACCAATGGTCAAACGAGGACATGATGGTTTTTAATGTGACTGAGATTATTTTCCCTGTCATATCTGGTCAGACTCAATACACGATTGGCCCAGTAGCCTCGACCGCTAACTTTATTGGTGCATCTTTCACAGGCTCAATTACTGGTGATGTGCTTACTGTGACGGCTATTGGCTCTGGCGCTGTGGCACAAGGGCAAACCCTAAGTGGTACTGGAATTACTACTGGAACAAAGATTGTTGATTTTTTGACGGGCGCTGGCGGTAATGTTAATGAGGTCGGAACATACAAACTCAACATTAGCCAAACAGTCGCATCAACAACGATTACTGCTTATTACGAAAAGCCTTTAGGTATCAACTCTGCTTTTGTGCGTATTAACACTAACTCGAATGGTCAGCCTGTTATCAATGGTGGTTTGGACTATCCAGTATCTGTTCTTGCCCTACAAGACTACGAAATGATTGGTTTAAAGACGCTAAGTGGCCCGTGGCCTAAAGCGATTTACTTTAATGCTGGCGCTGATACGGGTAATCTGTTTGTGTGGCCTAATCCCTCGCAAGGCGAGATGCACTTGTTTGCTAATACAATTTTTAGCAGATACGACACTTTGTATGACAACATTAGCCTACCGCAAGGCTATTCAATGGCGCTTCGTTGGTGTTTAGCAGAGCGTTTGATGCCTATGTATGGCAAAGCCTCACAAGTGCAAATTACCATGATTAACGCCTATGCCGCCCAAGCCAAAGCAACCTTAAAACGCACAAACATGAGTCCATTGCAAGTGGCAAGATATCCAGATGCTTTGATGAACTCACGCGCTAAAGACGCTGGTTGGATTCTTACTGGAGGCTTTGTTTAATGGACTTTGGCTTTGTTGGCCCTTCTTACCCCGCGACTTCGGTTTATCAGGACTCGAATGAGTGTATAAATTTCTTGCCAGAAATTGACCCCCTCAAACAACCTGGCGACCGAGGCGTGGTGGCTTTGTACCCAACGCCTGGTCTAACGATTAAAGCCATATTGCCTAACCAACAAGAAGTGCGCGGTATGCGTACCCTTTCGGGTGGCACTCGGATGTTGGTGGTTTGTGGCGCTTATGTCTATGTGTTCAACAATGTTTTAAACCCCACCATGATTGGTGAACTCAATACCTCAACGGGTCGAGTCACCATTTCTGATAATGGCATCAATGCTTATATCGTAGACGGAACTTATCGTTACACATGGCGCATAGCAACTGCAACAGCGGCTGTGTTTACGGGTTCTGTATCTAGCACGACTTTAACTGTTACAGCCGTTAAGTCTGGAACTCTTGCGGTAGGTCAGCACTTTTTTGCGGTGGGGGCGCTTCAAGAAAGCGTTATAACCGCGCTAGGAACGGGGTCTGGCGGTACAGGCACATATACCCTTGGTCTATCGCAAACAATCGCTTCTAGCCAGATGTATACCTCTAGCGCGGGTGCAATTATTACAGCCGCTATATCTGGCACAACATTAACTGTTGCTACTGTTACTAGCGGTACTTTGTATGTTGGTCAGACTATCCAAGGTACTGGAATAACTACTCAAACCATCATTACCGCACTTGGTACAGGTAGCGGTGGGGCTGGAACTTATACAGTAAATAATTCACAAACTATTGCATCTATAACGATGTACGCCCTTAATTGGACTGTACTTCCAGCAAGTGATGGCGCGTTCACAGGGGGTGAAACTTGTGACATTGTTGACAATTATTTTGTATATAACCGCCCAGAATCTCAGCAATGGGGTGCTTCTGGCGTTTTATCCCCTATTTCTGGCAATACTTCTTTTTCTTCTAAAGATGGTTCGCCAGATAACTTAATTGCTTTAATTGTTGACCATCGGGAAGTCTATTTGTTGGGTGAGGTTTCTTCTGAGGTGTGGACTGATGTGGGCGGTGTGCCTTTTCCTTTTCAGCGCATACCAGGCACTAACACCCAACACGGCATTGCGGCTAAGTTTTCTGTGGCTAGGTTCGGTGACTCATTCTGTTATGTATCTCGCAACAATCGTGGTCAAGCGCAGATTATGCAAATGAAAGGCTATGTGCCTACACGCATATCTAACCACGCGGTCGAGAATTCACTTGCTAACCAATATGTTGATAACGCTATTGCTTGGACTTATCAGTTAGAGGGTCACGAATGTTATGTCGTGTCTTTTCCTAGCCTAGAGTTAACTTGGGCTTTTGACCTAGCCTCTGGTATGTGGCACAAATGGTTATACACAGAAAACGATGGAACATATACCCGTCACAGAGGTAATTGCTGTGCAGTATTCCAAGGGCTAGTGCTTGTTGGTGATTATGAAGATGGTTCAATCTACGAAATAGATAAGTTGAATTACACCGATAACGGGCAACATACCCGTAGATTACGCAGAGCGCCTCATTTGGTGGCTGACTTCCAGAGACAGTATTTTGATGAGTTGCAGATTCAGTTTCAGCCTGGCGTTGGCATCAGTGGCATCACAACCCCATTAAACGATGAAGTGGTTGGTGCTGACCCACAAGCAATGCTTCGCTGGTCAAACGATGGCGGTTCTACTTGGTCAAGTGAACATTGGACAACTATTGGCAAAATCGGCAGATACAAGAATCGCGCTATTTGGCGTAGATTGGGTTCGGCTAGGGATAGAGTGTTTGAGGTGGTGGTAAGCGACCCGATTAACGCTGTGATTATTTCGGCTAACCTAAAAGCAACTGCGGGGGAAAACTAATGGCATACGGCATTTCCAATACAACGCAGTTAAACCCATACCCACAGACCGAGTTCTTGGATGGACAGACTAAGCGACCCACACGCGCTTGGCAACAGTTCTTCCTTAATCTGCTTAACTTCAGTTCGGCAACTACGGCTACGGCTGGCTCTGGTACTTTGCCTGCTAACCCCGTGGGGTTCATAAACATCACAATAAATGGTGTTCCTTATAAAGTGCCATATTACAATGTATAGCATGGAATTAACCGAAATTATTGACAAAGGTATCCAATGTGATTTGGGTACTGTTCATCATTTTTCGGATGGGTTATATGCCAAACAGATGAGTCTACCTAAAGGCTACATGGCAGTTTCTCATGTCCATGCGTATTCACATTTAAGCATTTTGTCTAAAGGTAGCGTAATTGTTACCGCAAACGACAAGGTACAAGAGTTTAAAGCGCCAGCCTGTATAGAGATTAAGGCTGGTATACATCACGCAATAGAAGCCTTAGAGGATGTTGTGTGGTTTTGTATTCATGCTACTGAAGAAACAGATGTTTCTAAAGTTGATGAAGTATTGATTAAAGGGGAATAATATGCCTTGGGTAGCCGCCGCAGTAATTGGAAGTAGTGTAATTGGTTCTGAAGCCGCTCGTAAAGCAGGCAATGTTCAAGCGGATGCCGCTCGTTATGCCGCTGATGTTCAAAAGCAAATGTTTGAAACTCAGAACGAACAGCAAAAGCCGTATCGTGAGGCTGGCTATTCTGCGTTGAGCGATATAGGCGCAATGAAGCCCTATTTAACTCAACAGTACACGCCAGAAGATTTTGCTCAAGGCATAGACCCAGGCTACCAATTCCGACTTCAACAAGGTCAAGAAGCCACCAACCGCATGGCAAATATGGGTGGCGGTATGCTTAGTGGTAACGCTTTAAAAGGGCAACAAGACTATACCCAAGGGTTAGCAAGCCAAGAGTATGGAAACGCCTTTAATCGCTTTCAAGTGGGTCGTAGCAACATCTACAACACGCTTTCTTCAATAGCGGGATTAGGTCAAACTTCTTTAGGACAAACAACAGCCGCTGGAACAACAGCCGCAGGCAACATTGGTTCTAATATCGCTGGTGCTGGCGCGGCTCAAGCGGGTGGTATTGTTGGACAAGCAAATGCTTTATCTGGTGGTTTACAAACATTGGGTAATCAACAATATTTGTCCAATTTGTTATCAAATAGAAATCAAGTTCCAGCAGGATATACAGATGCTGGTGGATTCGCTGGTGGTGGTTCTGGTGTTTTAAATGTGCCAGGTCAAGGAACAATGTCTATTGGTGATTACTTTAGACCAGCATAAGGAAAAATCATGGCAGAACCAGTAGCACTACAAGTTAAACCACCCCAAGTAATGACACTTGGGGATATGCTAAATCTTGCCCGTGGCGCACAGGCTTATCAGCAAGAACAACAAATGAACCCTTTGGCTTTGGAAAAAGCAAGGGCAGAAACGCAAGTATCTACTGGAACAGTTACACCAAGAATTGAACAGGCGGTATCTCAGGCAAGAACTTCCGAGGCTGGCGCTAGAGAAAGTGAATTAAAACTTGGTGGATTAAAAAGGCAAGCCGCTTTACTTGCTGGCGCTTCTTTAATGAGCCACCCAGATGTAATTTCAGCATCAAAATTAAAGGCAGATTCATCAGCACAAGAAAAACAGCAACAAATTAACAAACTTATTAAATTAGTTAATACTGATTTTGTAACGCGATTGGAACAGGCTGATTTAACTCCTTTGGAAATAGAACACCAAAGAAATGGTTTAGTTAAACAAATAATGGAAAACCCTCAAGATTTTGCAAGTCATTTGCAAAGAGGTACTGCGCTTGCTGGTGGTGCAGAAACACTTGCTGGTCAAAACTTGCCACAAATTAAGAAGATTGGTAATGTGGAATATCAATTTACTCCAGCAACTGGGGAACTTAAACAAATTGGCGCAGAAGGAACGCCTAAACCAACAGAGGGCAAGGGCAACGAATTGTTTAAAGAAGATATGCCAATCCCTGCTGGTTCTGTCATGCAACTTAACGAGCGTCAACAAGCGCGTTATAACGAAGGTGACAAAATACAAAAAGACAGTATTAGCGCTTTAGATGCTTCCAATCAAATGACGCAAAGCATCCGCAAGATTCGTGAAACTATCAATTCTGCAAAAGGTAGTTTGACAGGACAATCATTGCGTAACGCCATTAAAGCCGCTGTGGGTGATGCTGAATACGAAACGCTAGACAAAAATTTGACTGACTTGTATGTGCGAAATGTAGGTGCAATGGGTGGCGATACTGATGCCGCTAGAGCATCTATTAAAACCACATTGGGTAGCCCAGACATAACCAAAGAGGCTTTGGATGGCATTGTTGATAGAGTCGATTCAAGTACGCTTGCGTTAAAGAAATTTAACAAAGGATTTAGCAATTACGCTAAAAAGACTTCAACCGAAAATGCTTTGGTTCATGCTAGACAGTTCCAAGAGGCATGGAATCAAAACTCTGACCCGTTAGTGTTTATGGCTCAATCCATAAAAGAATCTACAAAGTCACAAGCGGAAAAAGATTTGTTTCGTCAAAAGATGCACAAAACGATTACTGACGAACAAGCGGCAGAACTTAAAAGGAAGTCTAAAGCGATTGATAAACTTGTAGAAGGTGACCGCTTTTTGGGGAATAAATAATGGAAGATGATTTCTTTGACCGCCCTAAACCACCCAAAACAACAACAAAAAAGTCTTTTCCAAATGTTGTTACTAATGAAATACTTGACCGCTTAGAACAAGTTGAAAGTGGTGGAAAGCCGCAAGATGTAGTAAACCCAGATTCTGGCGCAGAAGGCGCGTACCAGTTTATGCCTAACACAACAAAAATGCTGTTGGCACAAGGTTTAAAGTTTAATCCTAAAAATAGAAATGAAGCCAGAGGCGCGGCACGAACTTATTTACAACAACTTGTTGACCAAAACGATGGTGATGTAGAAAAGGCTTTGGCTCAATATGGTGGGTTTATAAAAAAAGACCCAACAAACTATGTAAACATGGTTATGGGCAGACAGCCTATTGGTGGCACTAAACAAGAATCTGATTTCTTTGATAGACCCGTTGCGCCTACTATAAAAACAGCAACAGGCAAAGAAGAACCCATACCGCCTACGCCAGAAGAAAAAATAGCCAATCAAGCCGCATTTGGTATTTATCCAAGAATGGCTGGTAGGCGTGATGTTATCGAAGCGCGTAAGCCACCTACAACAGAAGGCATGGGCGGCTCGTTAGCGGCTATTGGTGATGTTATTGCTGGCGCACCATCTGCATTGCTTGGTCTTGCTGGCTATGGCGGTTTACGACTTGCTGGCAGAAGCCCAGAAAGTGCGGCTGAAACAGCATACGGCACAGCGGGTTTAATTTCTCAACCTATTGGAAAACTAACGGGTACGGCTGGAACGCCTGCTTATGAAAAAGATGTATTGACTGCGCCATTGCGTCAACTGGGCAATACACACAATCTAAAGCAAAAGAGATTTCACAAGCAACTGGAATGTCAGAACAAGACGCGGAGTTTGCTATTAACGCGGGTTTGCTTGCCGCGCCTAAAGTTGCAAAGACTGTTGTACCTCCCGTAATGAAGGCATTTGGCGGCGCTGGTAAAATGGTTAACGATGTTAGAGGGCAAATGGCGCAACAACTTGCCGCCAAGCAAGCAGGACAAGTTCAACCACAACCACAAGTTAACCCACAATTCCAAAGCGGTGGTGCGGCGGCTGTTGCACACACAAATGCTGTTAAATCCGCTTTGTCTGAAGCACGACCAGATTTGCAAGCAACTTTTGCAAATAAAAATCCATTGGAAATTACTCCACAAGATTTGAAGGCAATAGAGATTCACAACAAATTTGCCAAAGTAGACAAAGATTTTGTTCCTACTGAAGCGCAAGCGTTGCAAGATATTGCTAAATTGTCAGATGAATACAATTTGAATTCAAAGCCAGGCTATGAAGATTTACGCAGAAAATTTACAGAACGCGACCCATTTCTAATTAAAGGGTTTAACAATGTAAAAGAAGAATTTGCGCCAAGCCATTCTGGTGTTGGTCAGCAAGGAAAAGCCAATAATATCTTGGAAGATGTAAAACTTAACAAGGTTGATGTTGACAATCAAAACATTAAAAATGCTTATACAAAACTTGAAGAAGCAAACAATGGAAAATTTCCATTAGACGCTAAAAAGGTTTCTGAAATTGCTTTGGAAAAGTTAAATGCAAGTGATGACATAGACTTTTTGCCAGACACTTGGAAAAAAAGACTTGATGATTATGCAACTGGTGAAAAAGATTTAAATCTTAATAAATTTGAAAATCTTAGAACTCAATTAGCAACTGCTAGAAGGGCAGAAAAAGATGGCAATGTAAGAAATGCTATTGGTCATATTCAAGATGCTTTAGAACAATTACCTTTAACTGATGAAACTGCAATTCAATTTAAAGGGCTTGCAGATAATGCAAGAAATTTGTTTAGAGCGCAAAAAGAAGTTTTAGACCCTAAAAAGCCAACATATAACAAACTTTATCAAATGGCTTATGAAGATAACAGAACGCCAACAGAAGTAATGATGGGTAATGTCCCACATCCTGCGGCTAATGGATTTTTTGAAAACTTTGTTGCTGGTAACAAAACAACGCCTGCCGATTTAAGTAGAGCGATTGAATTGGTTGGTAAAGATTCTCCAGCACATCAAGAAATTATTGCTGGTTTGGCTGACCATCTAAAACAAAAGTCTGGTGTGATAGATGACAAAGGAAATGTAAGTCAAGCGGCTTTAAATAAAGAACTGAATAAACTTGGCCCACGCTTAGATTTGGTTGCTGGTTCAGAAGTGGCAAATAGATTAAGAAACATAGGTGATGTTGCTGGTTTATCTGAACATGTTAGAAACAAGGCTGGCGGTAGTGCCAATGTGTCTCAAACTACAAAAACATCAGAACGCGAAGCCGCAAAAGAATTTGTCGGTGGATTAGCAGAAACTGGTTTGAATTTAGCAACTGGTGGCAAAAGTGGTGTTGTTGCGGCGGCATTAAAACCTATGTTTAAAGCAAGACAAGAGCGTTTAGCAACTGAAGCGGCACAAAAAGCACAGCAAGAATCTGTAAATCGTATGGTTTCACCTACTGCTGGTATCAATACAACACCACGCATAGAATTAAACAATATGCTACCGAACAGACCTTAAAGGACACACATGGCAGTTAATCTCTCCCCCATTGGTAACGGCTTTCAGTTCTTTACCATTCTTGGACAACCGCTTGCTGGTGGCAAGATATACACCTACCAAGCGGGTTCATCTACTCCGCTTGCTACCTATACCGATAACACGGGCGCAACGGCTAACGCCAACCCTATCGTATTAGGTACTGATGGCAGACCATCTAGCGAGATATGGCTGACTTATGGCTATAACTACAAGTTCATTCTAAAAACGGCAGATGACACAACGATTCAAACATACGATAACTTGTATGGAATTATTGGTGTTCAACCTACTACGGGCGCTACGATTCCCGCTGGCATGATAGCAATGTGGTCTGGCTCTATTGGGTCTATTCCTAGTGGCTGGTATTTGTGCGATGGTTCTAATGGAACGCCAGATTTAAGAGACAGATTTATTGTTGGTGCTGGTAATACTTATGCGGTAAATGGAAATGGTGGCGCGTCTACTGTTACTTTGGTAACGGCAAATATGCCAGCCCACACGCATACAGCAACAGTTACAGACCCTGGTCACTTGCATAACTGGGGAACTACAAACGGAATTTTGAATTCTGGTGGAAATGCTACTCGATGGGAAGCAACAAATAGTAGTGCTGTAACAACGCAAACTGCCACAACTGGAATTACTGTTACTAACGCTTCTGTTGGTTCTGGCACTTCGTTTAGCGTATTGAATCCTTATTACGCTCTAGCGTTTATTCAGAAGTCTTAATATGTCTGACATTGATTTAGTCAAATATGGCGTTCTTTGGCAAAAAGTCGAGGATTACGAAAGACGCTTTGATGATATGGATAAGAAGATGGAAAAGATGGAATCTCAACTTGAGAAACTTATCGAACTTGCTAATAAGGGTCGCGGTGGCTTTTGGGCTGGCATGGTGTTCATTAGCGCTTTATCTTCTGCTGTTGGTTATGTTTCCCACTTTCTAGGTAAGCAAAATTGACCCGCTTACCATTGGCGTTGCGTTCAAAGCATTGCAACTTGCATACGATGGGATTACCTATTGCTGTGATGCCTTAAACCAAGGCAAGGTAGCGATAAAAAAAGTAAAACAGGCAACCGAAGATGCAAAAACCATTATTAATGAAACCAGAGGACTCTGGGGTTTCTTTGTCGGATTATTTGGGACTAAAGCCAAAGCGCCCACCGATGAAACCAAGCCTGTGGGCAAAAAGAAGGAAACCTTCACAACCCACATCCCAAACGAGTCCGAAATAGTCCAACAATTTATAGGACATTTAGGGCAATTTTTTAAACATCATAAGGAGTTAACCGAATATGTTGAAATTAAATATGAAGAAGTATTTAGAAGTGCTGACCCAGACCCTCAAACGATTCTGGAACTCTCTGTTTACAAAAACGAACTAGACCAATCCTATGTGAAACTAAGTGGAATGATGAGGGGCGCAAATGTGCCTTATCAACTAGGGCCACTTTGGGACAACTACAACCAGATTTACTCCAAGGTACAAGTAGAACAGCAAAAGAGAAAAGAGCAAATCAGAATTAGAAGGCAACGCGAAGCCTATCAACGGGAAAGGTTTAGACAAGAAAAGATTGAACTTAGCATGGGATTGTTCTTGGTGCTACTCATTGTTTCTTGGCTTTATGCCGTATGGATAAATTCATTTACCGAGGGATTCTGATAATGCTTTGCGTGATTTTGTCCATTATCCTAATCATTACGCCTGTGATTATTATGATGTGGATAAAAATTCAAAAGGCAGAAATCAGGATTGAAAAGAAAGAGCGCCAAATTAACCGCCAGTTACAACAATTAAGGGAAAAATAATGAATGATTTATTTAACTTGCTTAAAGGCATTGCGCCTACTCTTGCTACTGCTGTTGCTGGGCCTTTGGGCGGTGCCGCTGTTAGCGCTATTGCTAGTCGCTTGGGTGTTGGCGATTCTGTCGAAGCGGTAGCCAAGGCTATTGCTGGTGACCCCCAAGCCGCGCAGAAAATAGCCGAACTTGAACTAGAAATGACCAAGGTAGCGGCAGACGCTATAAAGAACGAAGATAACAATGTCACAGGGCGCTGGAACGCAGATATGGCTAGTGACTCTTGGTTGTCCAAGAACATTCGCCCTATGAGCCTTGTAGCCATCTTTGTTGGCTATTTCTTGTTTGCCATGATGAGCGCCTTTGGGTTAAACGCCAACGAAGCCTATGTCACCTTGCTAGGGCAATGGGGAATGTTAATCATGGGCGCTTACTTTGGTGGCAGAACTGTTGAAAAACTAGCGGAGATGAAAAAGAAATGAACTTATCTAATCACTTCACGCTAGAGGAAGCAACATATAGCGAAACTGCTATACGGATGCACATTGATAACCAGCCCAATGAGCAACAACTGGCAAACATGAAGGTGGCGGCTGAAAAATTAGAGGAGGTGCGTAATGTCACAGGCGCTCTTCGTGTTAATTCTTGGCTACGCTTGCCCGATGTTAATCTTGCTGTTGGCGGTTCTAAGGTATCAAGCCACATGGATGGTTGGGCTATTGACTGCTCTTCTACTACTCACACTCCTTACGAGTTATGTCAGATTGTTCTAAAAAATGGCATCAAATTTGACCAATGTATACACGAATTTGGAAAGTGGATGCACCTATCTTTTGCGCCTGAGATGCGCCAGCAATCGTTGACTATCTACAAGCCAGAAGGCAAGTACAAGATTGGCATCCTTACAGAAGCCGAGTACCACGCTTAGTCTTTGTCTACGCTAATCCACAGAATAGCCACTAGGATGCCAGCACCGATAAAAGCGCCAATAAGTAAAACAGAAATGATGGTTAGTATGCTTGAAATCATAGCGTTGTGTACCTAATTTTTGATGGTTTAGCAACTGCTTGGGCAAACACATAAAAGCGTCTTGGCTTTACTGTGCGCTTGGCGGCTTCGCGTTCTGCTGTTAGCGCTTGTTGGCTTTTTGAGAAATCCCAAAACTTTGGGTAATAGGTCTTAAAAAAATCTGGATGGAAGGCGTTCATGTGTTTTCCTTTAGTGCTTGCTCGATGTATTCACGCAGTTCATCTATTTCTTCATTTAACCGCTGTTGAATCATTGAGTTAGTAATCATCCCACTTTGATGGTCAGGGTGTTCTTCACAGCGTTGATAGAAATCTTTAATATCTTCGTATTTCATGTTTTGCTTTCCAATTTAGCCAGTCTGTCACCCAGTTCGCGTATCAACATACGGGCAACGGCTAGTTCTTCCATAATTGATTGGTATTTGTCCATCTGTCTGATACCTTCTTTTCTTACTGAACTTTGTTCCATAGCGCTAAATACTTCCCGTTCTTCTGGTGTCTCAAGCATAGTGCCTCCAAAAATAATAGATAAATACCGCTAGGGCAATTTGCCCCATAAGGATAGCAAAGTCTGTAATGTGTGTCATCAGAATTGAATATCGTCATCTACACGACTTGCACCACCACCAAACTGGTTCTTGGGCGCATATTCGCTTTGTTCAAATATCCACAACTTGCCTGTGAACTCTTGACCGACTGGAACTGAATCAAGTTGTATGGTCATCTTCTTTGTTGCGTCATCTATCCACAAGTTTCCATGTGTTGTCCAATAGGTTTTTTCAACGCCTTGAACTTTGTATTTACGGGCAGGGAATTTAATATCGTATTTCATTTTTTTGCTTTCAAGTTGGTTAATTTGGTTACTTTATCGTCTAGTTCTTTGAGGAACAGATTTACTTCTTCTTCTAACATTGCCACATAAGGCGCGTCAAATTCAACACGCTTAACAAACAACTGAAGTTCTTGGGGCAGGCGCGGGTCAAAGGATACAAAGTCGCACCATTGACGCTCACAGCATCGCAACTGCCATTGAATTTGCGGAATGTATTTGGATGGCACTTTGTCAGACAAAAGTGTTTCCACCATCGTATTTGTCTGTGGGCATTTCACTTCTAGGATTCCAAACAAACCCACAAGGGCATCTGGGGATGCGCCAGCCATTGCAATCTTTGGATGGTTAACAAACCCAACAGTTTCAGTTAAACAATCTTTGGCGTTCTCGTAACAACTAACCGCTAGTGGCTCGTTGTCCACACCCCATTGCATTGCAGAGTTTGTAAACGATTCGCCTTTTTGACCCGTCAATCTTTCACAGATTAATTGCGCCATATAATTATCTCTGCTGGCGCTGTAACCGCTTTTGGTCTTGGCAATCACATCTGCCACCCGTGAAGCGGTAACCTTGCCCAGACGGGCGGCAAACCATTCCTCTGAGCGTTGTTCTATTTCTTCAGTCATTTCAATTTCCTTTTCATTAAATCTTTTGCGCCAGTTACAGCCTCTAGCCATTCTTTGTCTGTGCCTGCCGCTTTATAAGCCTCTTTAAACCGCGCTTGGAGTTCCTCAACTGTCTTAGCGTCTTGGATGGCGGTAATGTGGTCTTGCATAGCGTTGTGGTTAGCCTTTGATTTAGGCATCACTTCATGTGTGTAATTTTCTGTATCGTTATCGCCTTCTGTGGGAATAGAAAACGCTTGCATGGCGGCATATTTGTAAGCGGCTGACATAGCCTTGTTGGTGGCTTTATCACCAGAATCCATTGCTTCGCCAAATGTGCGGATGGTGTGCTTAGAACCATCTTCAGCGGCAACCAAGTCAAACTCTGCCTCTACTGTCACATAAAAAAGGTTGCCACCAGACTTGGACATTCTTTCTTCGCAGGCTCTGGTCAACATCCGTGGAAGAATACAAAGCCCGTGGGTTGCCAATAGCGGTGAGAGCGCATTAAACACATCGTCAATGCCTCTAAATTTGTAGCCTGCGCCTTGGCTATTGATGCGGGCTTTTGAGATGCCTACGCGGGCTAAATCAGCCTGCACTTTGTTAATTGCTTGATAAACTTTCATTTAATTTCCTGTGATTAAAAGGGTAAAGACTAAGCCTGCTACAAAGCCAGAGAGCCAAAACAATACTTTGTCAACAAGTGTGGGTGGTGGGGTAAACGGGCCTTCAATGCCGTGTTCTGTGTAATTGCTGTGTTTCATGCAAGTTCCAATGTCAAAAGTTTGTAAGTGTTAATTGCTTGTTGGCGGTTAGCCTTGCTAACATTTCTGTACCAAGATTTAGTGTTGCAATGACTTTGTGAGCCGTATGCGCCACCAGATAACCAACGCTCTTGAAGAACAATCGCGTAAGTGCCACCTAAGTGGTTTGCACAAACATGAACGGCAAACTTAATGCCTTTTAAATAAAGTTCTTGGTATCCTGTTTTCATGACAATTCCTTTTTAAGTTCGTAACGGGCGATGGCGGCATCAAGTTTGTCGTTGTAGGCTTCTTCTTTGCAAGCCTTGGTGTATTGGCGCTCAAAGTCTTGGATAACTGAATCGCGCAACATCTCGGTAACCAACTGACCACCGATGTATGCAAAGTGCAAACTGTCTGTGTATGAGTCAAAGAAGCAGTCAACTTCTGTAAAGTCGCACATACAAGTCATGCGGTCAAAGTCGCTGTGTTCGTCTGCGTAATCTTTAATCATGCTGGCACTCCCATCTTTGCAAACTCAGTAACAGTTACAAACCTAATCAAACCGCGTTCATAACGGCTGGCATAACGCGCATTATTTATAAACGCGCTGGCTTGTTTAAATGTGCAAGGGATAGTCAATGCTGACCAAGTGTTGTCATAGTCACTATGGGCAATGACCAACCATTCTTTTGTCCAAGAGTTGCTTTTCATGTTGATTCCTAGCGAGTTATATATAACAAGTTGCCGTTTTTAATTGCTTGGTCACGGGCGGGATAATTAAACATCTGCACAACATAATTTTCTTCATCACGCACAACCATATAGTTGTGGTATTGCATTTGAGAAATGCTTTGTTGTTTGAGGCGCTCTGCCTCGTTTATGGCTTTATTAACAAAGTGCCAACTGTTTGTAATATTCATACTGTTTCCTTAAAAGACCCTTGCGAAATTGCTAGGGCATGGTTGATATTATAAGCGGGATTATATAGTTGTCAATACTATTTTGTAGGGAGTTTCCCTAACAGGGGGTTGCCCCCCCATATTTATGCGTACCCAAGTCGTTTGGCTATACGCGCTTTCATCAATTTGAGTTTGACAAAATTTAAAACTGTATTGCCTTGTGGTGTGTCTGTAACTGGGCGATATGCGCGACCGCGATGGGTAACACCCCATTCGTTGTCAGTCTTGGTAACTGACCATGTATCGGTGTCACTTGCTACAACATATTCG
>Ga0209190_1001710_pt1 | contig 15223 bp, 17 predicted proteins | sample M_140205_XF_Meta_FD_187315 | JGI IMG/M metagenome (GOLD analysis project Ga0209190, IMG submission 187315) | Freshwater microbial communities from Lake Montjoie, Canada to study carbon cycling - M_140205_XF_MetaG (SPAdes) (version 2) | ecosystem: Environmental > Aquatic > Freshwater > Lake... | reverse complement strand
CCTCCCCGAGCGCTACAGGAAGACAGCGAATCCCTATAGCCGACTGAACTCAGCCTCAATGCCGTCAATCTTCGTCAGCAAGTCCGAGTGGCGGGCGAAAAAATAAAATTGAACGGATTTTTCCCCCTCCTCTTAGCAGATAAAAAAGAACTTGTATAGTCATAAATGGTCTGCTCCAACTGCAAACAAGAGGGTCACAACAAGGCGACGTGCTCGGTGCTAATCAAAAAGAAGTTTGTGATAAAGCCCAAGGTCGCTGAGGTGGTTGAGGACAAGCCCATCGACCCTGTCGAGGCCGCCAGGCGCGCCCAGGAACTCCTTGCCTGCTTTGTGCCCCCCCAGCGCGCTTGGAGCGAGGAGGAGGATGCCTGGGTCGCCGCACCAAAGCCGTCGCGCTGGTCCGACACGCCCGTCCCTCTGCCGGCGTGGCCATCTCAGCAAGAAGCAGGACCTCACCCGCACGGAAGCGTCCGACTCCCGTGTAGGTATGCCGAAGGCTGCACTCGCGTCGGCTGTAGGTTCGAGCACCCCCCAGCCCATATCAAGCCCACCAAACAGCCCGACTTTGACCCGATGCATACCTTCAGACTTGTCTGCACCAGACTCACCGGCCTCTCGGGCGACATGATGATCGACAACATGATGCGTGAGAAATACACAGCCGACCCGACCGTCTTTACGCTCCTCCATGACGTTCATAACGACAAGGAGGGGCGCACCTACTTCACTGTGACCTGGAAACTCTGGGGCAAGCAATCGTGCGTCATTCACGTCTACGGGCTTCGCATTGGGCGCGTATTCGAAGTCGACTATCTCACCTTCATACAAGGAAAATGCGGCTATCAAACGCAGTATAAGAAGGCGTAATCAGGCCAGCGGGTCCACATAGGTCTCTGGATTCTCCTCATGAGTCTTCCAACGAGCAGCCTTAGCCTGTTCTCTCGCGGCCCTCTCCTTAGTCAGCAACTCCAGAGCAGCCAACCGTTCCTCTGCTTCGAGTCTGTCGGCTGCTTCTTTTTCTGCCCTGATTCGCAGCATAGCCTGTTCACGCTTCCTCTCACGCTCCCTGCTGAGAATGACGTCACTCTCTACCATCAACTCATCGCGAGCCTTCCTATCGAGTATTAGTTGCTCCTTGGCTTTGAGATATACTTTTCCTGTAGGTGCTGACTTACTCTCTACTATACGATTCATTGTCGCAGTATAGTCGGCAACTTGTCCATCATACTTTTTATTTGCCGCATCTATCATAGACTGCGCATTAGTATCGTTACTCTCTATTTCTCTTTGAAGACACTTAATCTGTTCCTGTAGGCGTTGAATTGCTGACTCTCGCCTTGACCTGTAGGTATCGGCTTTTCTTGTTAGTTCTGCAATCTCCTTGTCCTTTCTCTCAGGAATACTATTGAGTTGTGCGTTATAGTAAACGTATCCTTTATCGTCCGAGTAATGAACTGTCTGACGATGGACTTCCTCTTCTGCTGCTATACTCCGCTCAAGTCGTTCAATAGATCTGGAGTAGTTAGCGAGTTTGGCGATCACAGATAGTTCGTAGGAAGAAGAGGTCATTCTGGGTCTCTACCGGAGGATTATAAATTATTTTTTAGGCCCCCCTTTCCTTTTTTGCCACCAACTACCACCCCCCCCTAAAAAATTTCGGGCCGGAGGCCAAACACTTTCCCAAAAACGGCAAAAGCAATTCTCTTAGAGGAGCCAGACAATGTCTCGGGGAAGATTGATCTTCCAGCAGTAATAGAAGCAATCGAAGTTACAGGCATTCTTACCGGCTACTATCTTTCCGTCGACCATCTTGTCGAACTGTATCCTCTTGCGCGGGATTATGATTTGTAGTTTGTCCTCGGTATCTTTGAATAGGTTGCGGACGTATTGAGTATTGATTTTGGAGGATGGGAAGATCACGATGAAGGGCTTGTTGAGTTCTTTCAGTTTCCCCAGGACTTCTTTTGCCTTGCTGAATGGCGGGTTGGATATTACCATGTCTCCCAAGTCATTCTCGAAGAAGTCCACTGGTTGGTGTATTACGGGAAAGCCTAACTCCTGCAGATACTCTCCAGACTTCCCATTGCCATAGAAGGCTTCCCAGATGACCTTGTTCTTGGGAATATACTCCTTGATGTTCTCCCAGGCATACTTCGGAGTCATGTAGTCATCGTGGAGGGTGAACGTTTTCGTATGGAATCCTGCCATTGCTTCTATATGAGTGGCAGGTATCCCATGAGGTCGCTCAATTTTACCTACAGGGGCAAGAAGCATCATCTAAGGGTTCGATGCGAGTCTCCTTTGAGGTGTGGCGACCTTCTATGGTCAGCGTGCCCTTCTCGAAACTGACCTTCTCGACATTAACAGACTTTATTGCCCAGTCCATCGGTATCTCTATGCGTATGGCGGGTCCGCGGAGTTCGATGCGTGTTATGGCGGCGAGGATAGTGGCTATAAATTTCATCTACTATGGGTTGCTATTTGAATTTAGGAGTGAAGGTGGCTGCTACGGGCTCGGGGAAAGGTTCTACTGCTTGCGCTCGCTTACTGTAGATAATGACGATTCTGTTGCCGCTGATACGGCAACTGCGCAGGAGTCCGAGGCCGTTCTGTTCGTCTCCAAGGGGGATGTAGTAGTTGTGGTTCTCCATGCTCTCGTTGTAGGATGCCTCACGCATATCGAGAAGGTCTTTCATACGGCTTGCCATTATAGGGTGATTTAAGGCAGACGGTTTAAGTGTATACTATGTGTTGGGTAAATGATAAGAATTTGCGGATCGATAAGCATCGGGCGGACAAGCAGAGTCCCTACCTTGTTCGTGCTCGTAGTGGCGGTCATTATCTATTCAGTCGCGTCTTTTGCACCTACAGGGACGCGCTCGAATTTACGCACCGGTTTATAGAAAATGGTCGAAATCTAATATAGATGTTAGAGGAGGATATGTTTGCGGAGGAAGTGGGAGTAATCTTTGCTACCATTTCTGCCGTTGTGCTTACTGTCGGGGGAATTGTCGTCGCACTACTTGTTAAATGAGACGAGGGTCTTCATGAACCTCGCCTGGCGCACGGTAGTCTCGTCGAAGTCCTCTGGGTTTTCCAGGACCATCCTCATAAACCGAGCGGTCGTGTGCCCTGCGGACTTGGCCTTTTTGGTGAAGGCACCTTTACGGAATTTCGGCGACTCGACGATGTCCTGGATGAAATTGGAATTGGGGTAGGCGGTGCGCATCTTGGCGCGGCGAATTACTTGAGAGTCCATCTGCCGGACATTTTGAAATTATTTCTAATTGAAGGAGACTGCGAAGGATGGAGCAGCGACATATATTGGGCGTTTTATGCTGTAGCCGTGTTGGGTCGTTATGCCATTCGCTATGAGTGCGTCACGATACTCTACTGCGTCCTCGAGCGTCTCGAAGTATCGTTGGTATCTCCTGTTGCGTTTCTGTATCAGGACACGGAATCGAACCGTTCCGCTGGGGTGAACGTATCGGAAGATATATTGCATCTATTTATTGGTAGAGGAGTTTGCGAACGGTGGCATACGAGAACGGCTGGCGGCCCTCCACGGCTTTCACGTCGGGCACGTGCGTCTTGACCTTGCGGACGGTCTTGTTGGGAGGTGCGGGGACGGGGGCAGGGGCGAGAGGCGTATTGTCCTTCTTGTTGGTCTCGAGGAGTTTCTTGATCGACTCCTTCTGGCCGGGATACTGCGCAGGGATGACGGTGTTGCCCGTCGCTTCGTTGCGGACCTCGTCGTTATCATTATACTTCTCGGGCTTGCCTGTGGAGGAGAGGCCCTTCGTGGGGGCGCGCTCGGGGACTACCTCAGCGTCCTTCACGATATCCTTTTTGGATGCTACCTGCTTGCCCTCGCCGGGGAGGTTGGGGACGTCGATGGGGTCGGACTTGGACTTGGAGGGGTCGACGGGCGTTGCTGCGACGGCATTGACGGCATTGCGAGGGGCGCCGGCGATGGGAGGGATGGTCTCGCGACCAGCGGGGGCGGCGCCAGGATCGACCAGGGCGCCATCGTCGGTCTTGACCTTCTTCGCACGGGCCTTGCGGGGCTTGGGGTCGGGCTTACCCTCGGCCTTTGCGGCTGCACGGGCGGCCTTGATCTTCTCGCGACCGGCCTTGAGACGCTCGAGGAGTTTGGATTTCGCCTCATCAGTCATCGGGGCCATCTTGTATAATGAAACAACAGATTATTATTTCAATTGGCGGATCCACTCTCTTTTGGAGATGGGGCCTAAACACTTTGGAGCGGTCTTGCCCTTCCATTCGCGATACTGGGGTTCGGGTTCATAGTAGCCTACTGGGACTGTCTGGTGTTTGGCTATGTGGTCTTCGTAGGCCTTTTTGTTGGCGTCGACGGCGAGCCAGGCCTTTTTGGAGAGTGCGTTGGGCCGAAGGATTACTTTGGGGCGTTCACGATAGGGGCGTAGGTCCTCTAAGGTGCGAGCGGGGGGTGGGGGTGGTATGACGGTATTGTCGTCGGGGAAGATACGGCCGGACTGCCTCATAAGTTCCATGATGTCGAGGTGCTCTTTGGACCCTGGCTTGACGGGCTTGTCGGGGCATACGCGGGCTTTGGCCTGTGCGAAGGTGATAGGCATCTATTAGGTTTTGATAATATAAAACATTGAAATATAGTTGGGATCCATCCTATAGGCTGTATTAACGAACCCTACGCCGTTAATACTATTCACTCCGTCCTGGTATACTGTGGGTCCATTGGTGCCTGCTTGAGGAGGTGAGGCGCCTGTGCCGGTCGTGTAGGTGCCTGGAGAGCCGCCGTGAGTGTGCGGGGCAATTTCTTCCAGTGTCATAGTCTTAGCGGTATTGGGGACACCGGCGCCGCCATACTTACCTGAGGTGTAGAGTGCGCCTGCTGCTCCTGTGCCCGTCAGAGGGAAGAAGCCAGGGCCGACCGAGGGGATTGTCGGATTGTTGTTGAAAACGAGGACATATCCGCCGTTATTGGCTGGATTCCAATCTATAAACTTGGCGATGAATATATCTCCTGTTGCGCCTACAAGATTGAATCTCGATCCTATATTGATTTGTCCGCGCACTACCGTCTGAATTTCCCACAACTTGTTAGATCCTGGGGGGCAGTAACTATTGATGTCTGGGCCGGTTCTAAAAGATATTGTGGCCTGATAGTTAGTTTGACGAGCGCCCATCGGCACAGCGTAGGTTAAATCGGGTAGGTAGAAACTTCCAACGGGTGGAGCAGATTGGAAATTAGTCGTATAGCGAACACCGATAGCAGCATACAGGGCCGGATAAGTCGCAACGAGAACCGTGCTTCCGTCGCAGATGAGCCATCCAGTAGGTGCTGTTAGGCCACCCCAGGTGATTACTGCGCCTGCAGGCAATAAAGTAACAGGCGGTGGATAGACGGCGCCGTTGATGCTGCTGACATTGATTGTCGGTGTGCTGATGCCGGGCACGACGTTCACAGGCGCAGCAGATGTTAGATTGAATCCCTGTTGCCCGAGCATATTGATAGTTTGGGCATTGACATTGAGTGGAGCAAAGCCGGGTGCGCCAGACGATGCGCCGTTGGTCGATATGCTTAGTGCGCCATTCGTTAAAAGTAGTGCATCGGTATTATTGGGTGCTGTCAGTGCGACTGGCACTGTAGGAGATCCAGTTGGAAATATTCTGACGTTGCTCGTAGCATTGAATATCTGGGAGTATATGATTGAGTTAGCAGAACCCGCAGCACCCATATTCAATGTCGCAAATCCGTCGGTGATTGTGGCGTTGAATATCGCTTGAGATGGTGTATTCAATTTCAGACCGTTTTGGGCAGTGATGTATACTCCGCTTTGTCCAAGGTCAGGATTGCCTCCAGTGATGACTCCCTGTGATACGCCGTTCGTGTTTTGGACACTGCGGTTCTGGACTCCAGTTGTGGCGGCTTGAAAGAGCGCGCCGGCGTTTGTGAGGGTTACGTTGCCTGTGGCGGTCAGAGATGAGACGGCGAGGGTAGAAGGTATCGCTAATCCTGAGGGGGGGTAGATTGCGCCGTTTATCGAACTCACGGTAAAAGAGGAGATCGTGCCTGTTCTGGCACTCAGAGTGGAGGTCGTGACACCATTTGCGAAGAAACCAGTATTTGCTGTCACTCGACCACCCCCTGTGGTATTGACGTTGAATATCGAGCCGACTTTGTTTGGGTTGATGGCCACATCGAACTCAGAGGTTGTTGCGAGGTATACACCACTGAGCCCAAGAGATGGATTGCCGCCTGTGAGAATGCCATTAGTTAAAGGGACGGCCGTATTTTGGATATTGAAAACTGGTGCTGTGATCGTGGAGGCTCTGAGAAAAGTGGTGCTGAGATTAGTGGTATTGACGGTGCTTATGTTTAATGACTTATTGGAAGCACTGAATCTGGCTATGAGGTCATTGAGGCCGAAGCCGCCGTTGATGGTGAAGTTTGAATTGACGGTCATAAAGAGGCCAGTAGATATTTGACCATCCGTCAATGAAAACCCGTCGAGTGAGCCTTGGACTTGATTCGAAAGGTTAGCAAATTGAATACCTGGGAGTTGGTTATTGGGGCTACTGATGAAAATGCCGAAGCCGGCATTGTTGAGTGTCAGTGGGCCGGTCATATTAATCGTCGAGGCATTTAGGGTGGATGGGATGGTGGCTAAGATGTTGGCGTTTAGGGTGCTGACGTTGAGCGTGGAGATCGTGGCGATTCCATTGACGAGTAGGCTGGTGGTGCTGATATTGCTTGTGTTGATGGTGGTCGTGTTGACGGTCGAGGCATTGACGGTGCTGATGGCCATTGCCTTATCGGCGAAGGTGAATCTGGCTATGAGATCATTGACGCCGAAGCCGCCTGAGATGCTGAAGTTCGAATTGACGGTCATAAAGAGGCCAGGCGTGATTGGTTGAGCACTGGAAAACCCGTCGAGTGAGCCTTGGACTTGACTCGCGAGGTTAGTATATTGAATACCTGGGAGTCGGTTGTTGGGGGTATTGACGAAAATGCCGAAGCCTGGATTGTTGAGTGTCAGTGAGCCGCTGACATTGACCGTCGAGGCATTCAGGGTGGATGGGATGCCTGCGTTGCTGCTGCCAGGAGTGAAGAGACTGGACACGGTGAGTGAGGAGATGATGCCGCTGCCTGGAACGAAGAGGAGGGAGTTCGTGGAGAGATTGACATTTCCTGACACGTTTAGGGTGCTGACGCCGAGAACAGGGGGGATGACGGCCTGGATGTTGGCGTTTAGGGTGCTGACGTTGAGCGTGGAGACATTGGCGACTCCGTAGGCTTGGACGCCGGCGACGCGGAGGGTGGAGTAGATGTCTACCGTCGCATTGGAGTTGAAGCCGATGTTGGGGATGAGGGGGGTATCTGCATTTTGGATTCGCATACCGTTTGGTGCTACGACGGTGATACCGGTATTGGGCTGGTTGATGCCGAATATTTGGCCTTGGGCTCCGAGGAACTGGTCGACGAGGGAGAGCCGGTGGATGGACGTGCTGAGGAGAATGGACGGTCCTGCCCAGGCGAGAGTGGCTGCGGGATTGAAGCCGTTGAGATTGCCGCTCATATTGATACTGGACGCGGTTAGGATGTCGGGTGCGACTGAGGCACCTGCTACGAGTGATGATACGAAGAGGGATGATATGGAGGCCGATCTGGAAGTGAGCGTGCTGGCGTTTAGGGTTGATACGTTGATGGTTGGGAATGTGGCCTGGCCTGTGACGACTGGGACCCACTGGCCGAACATCTGGATTCCCCGGGTGGCTGAGTCGATGTTGAGAGGGTCGGATACTGAGCGGACGCAGTAGGTGCCTGCAGGGACGATTGTCGTAGTGCGAGTGAGGTTGCCTGGAGTGGTCAGGGGTGCGGCAGAGTCGGTGTCGAGGAATACGGACGTGGCTGCTGAGCCTAACGTGCTGAACTGGAGTTGCGTGGAGCCGTTGACGGTTTGGAAGATGGAGGGATTCACACCGCCGGATGTGCGACCCGTGATGAGGGCAGTGGCTCCTGTGGCGAGTCCTGCGGCACCGATAGTGACACCGAGAGCCTGGGTCGCCGCGCCGCCTATGAGACCCTGGATGACGTTTCCGAGTCCGAGATTGATATCGGGTGATACAGTTACGTCGGCTTTCAACTGGAGAGTGCTTGTGATTGCGAATGAGACGCGGCTGGTCAGTGATGAGAGGGTGTTGGCGTCTATTTGATTGGCTGTGAAATTTCCTACTGCGATGGTCGAGATGTTGGCAGTGGAGAAGGTGGCCGTGTTGGCGAAGAGGTTTCCAGCGCGACTATTGAGTGTGCTGAAATTTTGGGTATTCAAATTGAGTGTGCTGATGGTCTGAGAACTTAAGTTGGTGATAATGGCTCCTGGGCCGGTGATGGTGCTTCCGAGTAGGACTGTTTTGTTTGGTAGAATTTGCGCGGGGTAGAATCCGCCGAGGAAATTGCCCAAGAATACTGTGCCACTGTCGGCCTGGAGTTGGACACCGAGGGTATTTCCAGTGAGACTTCCTACGAAACTTGGGGGGAAAACATTGTTTCTGATGTTGAATGCTCTTGAACCCACCGAAACATCTGCTGAGATAGTTCCGTAATTCAGTGTGCCAGTGTCTAATCCGATGAGGTTTCCGAATGTGCTGACGTTGCCTGCGGTGAGGTAGCCGGTGCTTATGCTGCTGAAGTTGCCAAGTTGCGCGGTAATGACTCCCGTGGAGATCGAGGAGATGTTGATGTTGCTGGCGACGATGGTGCTGGCGGATAGGGTGCTGGCGGATAGGCTGCTGAAGGATGCGGATAGGGAGTTGAGGGTCGAGTATGTGCCGTTGTTGGCGACGACGGAGGAGATGTTTGCGGTGCTGATGGAGGCAGTGACGACTTGTGCGTTAAAGATGCTGGCCTGATTGAGAGTGGTGGTTCCATTGAAGCCGGCATTGAAGCCGTTGAGAGTGCCGTTCATAGTGATATTGGACGTCGTGATGCCGATCCGGTTCTCGATGTTGTCCGAGTAGAGGATGGGGGTGGACATAAAGACGGAGGCCGTGAAAGATGTCGCAGTGCCTGGGACGATGACGCTGCCTGCTGTGAGTGTTGATACGAAGAGAGAGGATGTGTAGAGGCCAGGGGTATTGATAATTATACCGTTGATGTCTCCTGTGATGTATCCAGCGGGTCCATTATTTGCGACGGTGGTTTGGTCTCCGTATACCTGAAGACCCTTGACGACGAGATCATCGTAGGCTGTCCCGCTCATCTTGGTCGCAGCGATGAATTCGCTACCTTGAGGATAGGGCGCGGGGCCGTCATAGGAGGGAACTATAGAGAGGGATGCGGATGGGGCATTGACGTCGCCAGGCGATCTCTGGAAGATGAGAGGGGCGCCGATTTGCCCTAAGTCTGTGGTGTTCATCGTGAGCAGTATGTTTCCAGCCGGAACAGAGTTCACGGTAAGTGTGCTGACTGCGAGATTGGCTGCACCGGCTGATGGACCGAATGCCGACGCCCATAGTGGGGTATTGGAATTCGCGTAGGATCCATTGAACAGTAGCGGACCATAATTGACTTCTTCCATCTGTTCATTAGATTTATTTTCATTCTATTATAATTTATGTGCCTATAATTTGGGTCGGGAGTAGTCTGGTGAGGAACATATGACCGTTGATGTGGTCGAGGACGATCCACTGGTAATTCTCGGTGAGCCTCTTGTAGAGTTGAATTTTCTCCGTCATCTTGAGGTTGGCTGGGAAGTGTCCCTGGAGATATTCCTTGATGTTGCGCTCAATTTCGGAGGATGAATTCATGCGTCCGAGGAAGACGTAATTGATGTTGGAGCGGGCGAGTTTATTGACGATGGTCGCACCCTGAACGCAGACGATACAGGAGATGCGTGAATTGCGGTAGATGGTCATCAGACGTTTCATCTCGGGGTCTTCGCGTTTGTCGGGAACGTCGTCGATGATGGCGAGAAATTCATAGTTGTTCTTGGTGCCGTGGTTGATCTTATACATCTCCTTCAGCAGTTCCGGGAAGTAGAAGTCGGAGGTCACACACTTCTTCTTGAGATAATTGTAGGCGTCAGAGTGGAGTGAATTGGACATAAGGATAGAGATGTGGTCTTGGAAGTGGCGTTTGAAGAAGTAGTTGAGCAGGGTGGTCTTGCCGGAGCGAGTGGAGCCACACATGATCATCGAGCATCCGAATTTCGAGTCGGGGAGTTCAATTGACCCGGCATTTAGAACTGGGAGATTCATCCCGGCCACGTTCTGCATTACGGCCTGGTGAATGTAGTCTGATGACTGGTTCTCATCCTTCTTGTCCTTCTTGGGGCGAATGTCGTTGTCGGATTCCGAGTCGCTCATCTATTATGTAGAGATTATTTTCTTGATTATGATAGATGCCTACCGCAGAGATCCCGGCTTTCCTCCAGGACTTTATCAGTCATAGACAGCACGTGAAGAACAAGGAGAGTGCGCCGGAAGTGAAGAAGAGGCTCGGCCTTTCCGATAAGAAGGGAAAGGCGGAACTTCATATGGCTATGGAGGGTATTATCGATAAGAAGCCGAATCCTAAGATAGTCGCGGAGTATTTTGAGAACCGCATAAAGGACCTGTCGAGTGAGAAGATGAAGTGAATTTACATCTTGCCCTCGGGGAATGCCCCGGAGCCGAACGTCCCGCGACCTTTGGGAGTAGCAGATGCCTCTACGCGCGCCATACCGGCCGCCAGCCCCTTCTCGGCCTTTCTGGGAATGCCCCGGACGATGCCGTCAACAATTACGGGGCTGACGTGCTTGGGGAGACCCCCGACAATTCCGTCCATCAGCCCGGACTTCTTCTCACCAGTGGCTTTCGTGGCCTTCATATCCGAGTCGAGGTGCTTGGAGGTCTTAGACATTGTTTCTAATTTAGAGCGGCGATATTTATTTTAATTGTATCTTCAATGGCTGCTTGGAAATCGAGTAGCCACTTTTCGGCCTCCGCATCCTGTCCGAGCCGGAAGCGTTTTGTGAACGTCCGTTTAGTTACGGGGCATCGTATGCGACATTGAATCCGCCAGCCTGTGAATCGTTCGGGAGTGTATAGGGACATTCCTTTTACTTTTGGGCGGAGCATTCGATTCACGGAGGCGATGTAGGCTGGTTCGTTTTCCATTCTGATAGACTCCCCGGTATTATTTTAGGTCAAATATTTAAATAAATTAAAATCTTTTCCAAAAGTATAGACCAATGCAGAACGATCTGACCGAGTCCGTGCAGTCGAGCATCCGCCCCGGTGAGATGGTAGACACCTATTATGCCGGCGAAAGCAACCAGTCCAAACAAGCCTACCCTGCAGTTGTCAACACGCGTTTCGTGCAGGCGTTCACAAACTTAGGTGCAGGAAGTAGTCAGTTTATTGTATCGCCCAATGGTGGGGTTTCCGACATCATTATCCAGATGGTGACCCCGCCGTCTGCGGGCGGCAACTACACGCTGCTCGGGCTGAGCCAAGGTTGGGGTTATGCGCTGATCAATAGAATTTCCGTGCGCTACGGGTCGAGTGCGCAGTATTTTTTCACAGGTGCACAGTCGTATCTCCAGAACCTGCTGGATTGCGAGAACTCCGCCAAGGTTGATGCGGTGTCCGTGCTTGGTGGCCAGGCGCTCCAGGGTGCGGCGTGCGGCGGCGCGGTGGCGAACGTCTACCTGAAACTCCCGCACAACTCGATCCGCGCGAACGGTAAGCCCCTACCCTTTCCTACGGACCTGCTCGTCCAGCCTATCGTGATTACTGTGGAACTGCTCTCTCTCAGAGACATTATGACGCTCCAGGGCGGCGCTCTGTCGACGGCCCCTACGGCTCTCCAGTCGGCCCAACTTCAGGTGAAGCAGGAGATGCTGACGGACACTTCCGACACGCTCGCTCGCCGTGTCGATATGAACACGCACGCGTATACGTTCCCCCTCCAGTATTTCGCCCAGCAGGAGACGCAGGTCCAGGTGACGAGCACTGCCGCCAATGACAAACTTTCGATAAACCTGACGGGCTTCCGTGCAGGGGAGGTGCGCAGCATTGTTCTTTGGCTCACGCCGGCGTCCACGTCCACGGTTGGAAATGGTTCGTTCCAGCCTCTGGTCTGGCAGTCGCTCGCGAACGTGACGCTCACATACAACGGCGAGATCTTCTCTCGGTTTGACTCGTCTTCGTATCAACTGTGGAACCTGTCTGAGAACGAGAAGGTGAGTTCAGTGAATATGGTATACCAGAATACCGGCTCGGTGGGTGTGACGACGGCGCCCTCCTACTGGGTGGAACTGCCCTTCGCCCAGGTGTCGAAGGAGTGGGACCGCGAGAGCAAATTTGTGCATGGCAAACCGATCCTAAACGCGGTTGTTAACCTCGAGTTCAACGTGCCGGCGGCTTCCACGTCATACATCCTCCACGCGATGTATCTGTATAACGCGTCGCTGCTGTGCTCTCGCGGCTCGGCGGAGTATATCTTCTAAAGAAAAACCTATACTCCCGGTAGAATGGAAGGAATGATGACTTGTGAGGAGTTGGTCCACACACCCCTTTTGGGCGCTGAGGCTCTGGACTGGGTTATTGAGCAGTTTAAGCATCATCAGTTGGAGTCTGTGATTCTCTACGACGGCATGGAGCCCTCGACATTTAAGGTAATATACCAGAAAAAGATTCCAGTCAAAAAGTAGATGGGAGATCTTCCCGAACTCGACGGCTCTGCCTTTAGGGATTTGCTAAATCATTTAGGAAATCGTAAAGGAGGTGGTGAGTATGGACTGAAGAAGGATGAACTCTCTCGAAGGAGTATCGTGGATCCTAAGATGCACTACCTTTTGATGAAGTTTGCGCTCGTGAATGTCCCTATAGCATTCACGACCGTAAAGATAAACGGGAAACCTCCGAAGAAGTCTGGGCAGTATTACATTGTGGGGTTCGGGTCATACACGGGTGGTGAGTTGGTAATTGCGAACGAGTCGCACAATATATGGCACAGACCGCGTATAGTCAGGGAGGGGGCTGAGGCTACTGCGTGGATCGGGAGGCGCTGGACACTCACATTTTATTCTATCGAGAGCACCAAGCGTCTTGATGACTATGAAGCCGTCGTGGTAGATGATGAGTGGGTCATCTCGCAGCGCAGGGAGGGTCGGCCGCCGATCTATCTGAAAGCGGAGAAGCGCGTGAAAGTCCCTATGGAGATTGAGGAAGTGGAGGAGGCGTGGGATGATAGGTTCAATGAGGTTCAGAATCTTATGTTGAGGGCTTCTAAAAGGTCAGGGTAAATTCTGTATTGACATCATCGACTCCGTTGTTGGCGCTCCAGCCGATCTTCTCTACCGTAAAGTCCAGAGTAGGTGTGGTGGCCCCAGAGTTCGTGCTGATGGCTATGGCTGAGATGGGGATGGTGTTGATGTCGGCAGGTATCGCATTGCCTCCATTGACTATCAGACCGGCGTTGAAGCCTATGTGCTGCATATCTGTATGAATGTCGTAGGGGTCTCTGAGGAAGCCTGTCTGGGTGGGGGTCTGCATACCAGAGAGGAGCAGAGTTCCAGATGACGTTACACTGATTACGTCTGTAGTAACTGTGCCTGTGCCTACAGTTGTGCCTGTTGCGACAAAGACGCATCCTACCGTATTCACTGCGGCACCGGCGAGGACAAAGTTAGATGTTCCAGTAGTCAATATCGTATATTCTGTGCCTATCACCAGAGCCGTAGCCGCCACTGTCGCCGTCGTCTGAGGAGGGAGTTTAGGCAAATCCTCGCAGAAGATCAGATATCTGTATCCTGCGGCCAGAGTCTGGGCATTGGTAATCGCCTGAGTAGAGCCACCAAGACTGGTCACGTAAGTTCCGATAGAATAGTCCCAGCGTGTCGTGAAAGCGGTATTGACCAGAGGAGGTGTCACAGTGTTATAAGAGAAGATATTGAAGAAGAGACTGCCCTGGATGTTGATGCGGTTCTTGGTGTAGATGACGGCGTAGAGGGACTTGAGATGGTTCTTGGTATAGGCAGGGCTAGGAGGGGCCAGGTAGGGCAGTGTCTGGCCGTAGTAGGGGTTGTATGGGAACCACTGGACTTTCGTCGCTACACCAGATGTGCCGACCTCTTTGAAGTTTCTCCAGCCGCTGTTGTTGCCTCCTGCGATGGGAGAGGCTGTCGTGGCATCAGGAACCCAAATGTTGGGCGCAGGACCAAGGGCAGTGAAATTCACTGAGCCAGGCACAAGACCAGTCGCAGTCGGCACTATGCGCATTTTGTTCTGGAGTCCAGGGGTCGCCACATTGGCCCAGAGCAGATCGGTGCCGTTGCCTGCCGTCAATACCTGATTCGCAGCACCGAATGACACACCGTCAAAGATGGTGTCTGGAATCAAACTATTTATGGACGCAGAGCCCCATCTCGCACTGGGTGCTCCAAGGTTATTAGCAGAGTCGCTAAGAGGATATAAATTACCATCCACCGTTAGAGTATTTGTTGGACCAACAGACGTGAATGTCATTGCTAAACCGCCAGTAGCACCGACGCCGCTTGGAGAGTATATGAGGGCACCAGTATCGCCTGAGAATGTGAATCCCGCGCCAGGCGCACCCGTATCACCCGTCGTTCCAGGAATGCCCTGAACACCCGTATCACCCGTATCGCCCGTCGCACCAGTTACTCCCGTAGCGCCCGTCGCGCCCGTCGCGCCCGTATCGCCCGTCGCACCAGTCACTCCCGTAGCGCCCGTCTCACCTGTCGCGCCCGTCGCACCAGGAGCACCAGCAGAACCAGCAGAACCAGTATCGCCCGTCGCACCAGTCACTCCCGTCGCACCAGTCACTCCCGTAGCGCCCGTCTCACCTGTCGCGCCCGTCGCACCAGCAGAACCAGCAGAACCAGTATCACCTGTCGCACCCGTAGCGCCCGTCGCACCAGTCGCACCCGTATCACCAGGGGGACCACCGGACGGCCCAGTCGCGCCAGTCGCGCCAGTAGCCCCAGCCGCGCCACCGCTCGGCTGATTATCGAGGAACGCTACAGGGAGCAATACGACATTCGTCCCATCGGTTATGTTGCCGTCCTGGGTGCAGATGTTGGCGCCCTGTGTCAGATTCACCTGGCCCAAGCCGGCATTCTTAACGATGACGTGATTGCCTCCGCCGAGATAGACGCCGAACGTGTTGTTGGTCATCGTAGCGTTGATCTCTGTGGGCGTATCAAAGAGCACT
>Ga0209190_1001709_pt1 | contig 15225 bp, 8 predicted proteins | sample M_140205_XF_Meta_FD_187315 | JGI IMG/M metagenome (GOLD analysis project Ga0209190, IMG submission 187315) | Freshwater microbial communities from Lake Montjoie, Canada to study carbon cycling - M_140205_XF_MetaG (SPAdes) (version 2) | ecosystem: Environmental > Aquatic > Freshwater > Lake... | reverse complement strand
CGACTGGCACGGCCAACTTGATCACCAAGCGTGACGGGGTCACCCCCTTCAATCAGCTGAGCACGCTCGGAAATGTGACCGTCGACGGGAATTGGGATAACAACAATTCCCTGATCCTGCTCTCACAGATCGGCAATGTAACGGTCGGCGGCGGCATCGGCGGCGGCAGCACCCTCGGTGTTGCAACCGGCATGAAGATTACTTCAGCCAATTCCGGCACGGTGTCGGTCGGCGGCGTTACACCGGCGGCGACGAACGCGGTCACCTTTAAAGTGATCAAGCCCTACACTGGCACGTTTACCATCGACGGAACACCCTACACCAACCAAGCAGCCGCGCCTTACAACGGCACACCGGTTGACGGCCTGCTGGTCACGCTGATCTAAAGATCGCTGGCAATAAATCACGAGAGGCCGCGGGCAAATCCCGCGGCCTCTTTGCTTTCTGTGACCCGTGATCTCCCCCCAGGAGCATAGCCCCGTGTCAGCGGGCCGGGCTCTTATCCGTGCCTATTTGCCTGCGAATAGGCACACCGTCCTCGGCCGTCTCGCAGACTCGGCTGTGGCTGGCCTTTTCCCTGCGCCGGCGCTGCGGAAAGTTGAATGTTGAACGGTTCGAACAGCTTGTTTTGTCCCGAATGATGACTTTGTGCGAGCCGCAACACGCTTTGTGGTACCCCCCACGAAGTCTGTTGCTACGCGCACAAAGACCAAAACTGCGTCGAAATGACATGGTTTTCTCTGTAGACTCCGGAGGCCGCGCCGGGAAAGGTAGGCGACCTGCAGCCGCTCTGATTTGCGCGCTTCCGGAGGAGTTGAGAGCTGAGGGCAAGCGTCCCTATGGCGAAATCATCGAGCGCGGCCCGTGTCAGCGGGCCGTGCTCTTATCCGCGTCTATTATACCAACGTCCCGTTGGTCGCAGACTTTTGGCTTGGGCAGGGGGCACGGGCGTCCCGCCCGTCATGATCAGGAAACACGGGCGGGACGCACGTGCTCCCAGTTTTTGCAGAGGTCCAAAAGCTAAGGGACGTTGGTATTATTGTCAATTTGCCTGCGGACAGGCACTGCTCTCGGCCGTCTCGCAGACTCGGCTGTGGCCTGCCTGCGATCCTCTTCAAGGGAGGTCTGTGTCGAAATCGCGGTAAAAAATATCCCGCCCCCGCTTGTCCGTGCCGAAAAAAATCCACGGGGGATTTTGTTTGGCGAAGTGCTCGCGGAAGCGGTGGCGACGGAAAGCCGGATTTTCCGCCACGATGACTACACCTCGAATCTCTTCGCATCCCGAAGGCATGTGCTCTTGCAAATAGCGATGGCTGGCGAAAAGGACGAACCGGGGAAGTCCGGAAACACCGCGGAACCTTCTGCGCATGAACATGCGGAAGTGCCAGTAAGCAAGTCCCGTCTCGCCGAGCGGTCCAGGATAAACCGTGCAGACCCCGGCCAAAGTTCCCGATGTTGCTTCGCGAATAAGGAAAAGAACTTCGCTCGTCCGGCGCGAGGCTTCGTTGGAATCGAGCACGTGCTCACTAACCCACATGTCGCGCACTTCCGCCGCCTCGCCCGGTGCAATACACCCGAGCACGGGTCGCAGGACGAATTTTCCGAAGGTGAGGTCCACGGCCAACGACCAATACCCAAAACGATCCAACGGGGACAGGGCGAAAGTGCCCCGCTGGTTGACTGGTTCGCCTATTGCTGCTCTGCTCGCTCAAACAGCCTATGAAAACCCCCCTCGTTATTATCAGCCTGCTCACGTGTCCCTTGGCCCTCTTCGCGGGCGAGACCACCGCCATCATCGGTTACTCCGACACTTTGCCCGCCGCTTTGAAAGCAAAGGCTGCGGGATACTTCAAATTTGCCCTTATCGATGAGGGTGTGGCCACCGATGCCGGCGTGCAGGCCACCGCCGTGGCCCAAGTAAAAGGAGGGGGAGTATCGGGAATTGTCGTCAACAACACGGGGCGCGCCTACCGCGCGGCCCCGGCGGTGACCATCGTCGGCAATGGCTCGGGCGCGACTGCCATAGCCGTGATCAGCGGCGGTCGGGTGACGGAGATCAAGGTTACTTCCAAAGGCACCGGCTTCACTTCGTCGCCTTCGGTCCTCATCGGGGCTCCCGATGGCGAGGCCAATCACCAGACATTCTGGAGCAACGACGGCACATCATCGCAGGGAAGCGAACCGAATTCCTCCATCCTTCTCGACATTTCCGCGGGTGGCTACACCGCGCACCTCGGGGACGAAACTTATGGCCCTAACATGCAACCCCTGCCCGATGGTCTCGCGGATAAAGGACAACTGCTTCTGCGCGTCTGGTATGCGGCGAAGGCCACGGGACCTTTCACTTTGCTCGCGCCGGACCAGAGAATTGGTGCCGGCTTGCTCGCACTCCGCTCATTGCGGGCGGATACCGCAGGCGAGTCAGCCCGTGCCCTCCGTGCCGACGTGGCCGATGCCTTGGCTCCGGGACTGACCATCGACGGCGCCAAAATCAACCCCGGCAGCATTGGTTCGACCCAACTCGCCGACGGCAGCTTGTCCGCATGGAAGGAGACGAGTCAGTCGCAAGTGCAGGCTTCGGCCAACCAAGCCTACGTGGTTCCCTATGGCGTGAGTTCCACCTTCACTCTTCCCGCCAATCCCCAGATCGGCGATGTGGTCAAGATCAGGGGTGCCAGCGCCTCTTTCGTCGCCGGACCTGGTCAGGTGTTCCTCGGAACGGAATGGGATTGGACCGCGCGCCCGGTGCCTTTCGATCCGGAAAACGGCGAGCCTTATGTCTACAGCGTGGCCTGCTCCGCCGACGGGAATCGCCTCTATGTCCGGACGGACTATGAAATATTTCGCTCCACCGACGCAGCGCGCACGTGGGTGCGAATCCACGAGTTGCAGGAAGGGGGAGGAGTCTTCTGCTCAGCCGACGGGATGACCATTGTCGCTGCCAACGGCTCGCAGGAGTTCCGGCGATCACGCGACGGGGGTGAGTCTTGGGCCCTGCTCTCGGCGAAGATCGAAGGAGAAGATATTTATCCCGACGGCTTGGAGTTGTCTTCGGACGGCAGCGTCATGGCCTTCCACGACGGCCTGCGTCTTTTCCTCTCGAGCGATGCGGGCAACACGTGGTCCGCGCGCACGCCACCCGACACATCCTCCGAGTTGCGGCGGTTTGCGCTCTCGGGCAGCGGAGCCACGATCTACGCCGTGCATGACAACGGCGACGGCCCGGTGCTTTCAGTTTCTAAAAACACCGGCGAAAGTTGGTCGAGGGTCAGCCTGCCGGTGAATGCCGCGCACGTTGATTATCCCGAGGCCGTCTTTGTCTCGCGCGACGCGCGCCAAGTCAGCGTCATCGGTTATGCCGACGATTCCGAGGGCATGGTGGAATCCTATCCCGTGCGATGGCTTTCCTCGGATTCGGGGAATACTTGGAAGCGGATCGCGCTGGCCCCTTATTCGACCAACTGGGACACCTACATGCCCGTTGCCCACGGTGGCGACGGCCGCACGTTGTTTGTTTCCGAAGTGCAAACGGAGAACGGCGACAACCCTCCGGCTATTTCTTACGATGGCGGACAGTCTTGGCGATCGATTTGGACGTTCTACAACAGGGGCTTTTATCTGGAGTCGGTGACCAGCTCCAACTTCGGCCAAAGATTGGCCGCCGTGGCTGATGGCAAATTGTATACTTCATGGACCGATGAAATACCCGCGCAGGGCGCCGAAACATCCGTGGTCTATGTCGGCGATGGCAACTGGTTGCGCTGAGCTGCCGCGGCGCGCGCGCAAAACAAAAGATTAGACCGGCTTAAGTTTTTCCGTATCTGCGGCACCTCGTGCTGCGAGCCGATCGATTGGTCGGCGGGGACGCCGACCCTACATTTGATGTAGAGGCGCCGTCCCCGGCGCCTGTTGGAAAAAGGGCTACAGCTTTTCTCAAACCGCTCCAAAGCAACTGGCCCCGAGAGAGGTTAAAGTTTTGTTGTGGTTGGGTGCAGCCTTTATGCGCCGCGCCGAGAGGGCTGGTCCCGTCCGACGAAGACAGGTGCTGTTGCTCTCCCGCAACGCAAGGTCGAGGGCGGCGCTTCATCTATCGGACTGGCTACGACTTTTCCAAAACCGTCCTACCGCTTGCGCCGCGGCACGGTGACAAGCGGATCGAGTTTCTCGCTGTCCGGGCCCAAGGCCATGGCCTGCGGGGCCCCGGCCAAAACGGCGACGCCATGGACAAAGAATTTGTCGGATTCGCTGTAGGCGTGGTGGGCGATGTCTCCGGTCATCATGTCGACAAGAAGAATCCCGGAGAACGCCGGGGCTCTGCGCGCGGCAAAAATCTCCTTGGCCGGAAGGTCGAGTCCGGCGGTGCCTTCCGGCGGCTCGGCCGAGATCGAAATGACGGCCCAACGGCCCGAAAAAGACAGTCCCGTGGGATAACCGGGACACTGGCAAACCGGAACGAAACGTTTCGAAGCCGGATCGATTTTGCCGAACTCGGCAGTGCCGGCATTGAGCAAGTAGAGATCCGTCCCTCTCCAACGCGGCGCGCGGGGCAGGCATAGACCTTCGCCATAGGTCGAGGAATCGTGCATCAGCGTGACACAGCCGCCGCCGTTGAAATTCTCGCGCCACCCATCGGCCTTGTCCGAGCGGCCCCACAGGGTGACGCAATGCCGCTCTTTGTCGAAAAGGCCGATGCCGGAAAGTCCGCAGCGGTCTTCGCGCACAAGCTTGGTGATGAAGGGCGGTTTCCAAACCACTTCGAAGCTCGCGTCGTTCGAGGCTCGCCCCACCGCCGAGTAGGCGCCGCAAGCCATGAGCAGCTCGCCCCTGCCATCGACCGCCATGTCGCGCGTGCCGAGGTCGGAGGTGAAAATGCGTAGGCGCGGCGCATAGAGACGGCCGTCGTTGACCTTGTAGCCGCCGGTTTGCGTCATGTTTTCCCACTTCCACAGAAAATTTTTCTCCGCCGACCAAAGGGTGCCGTCTGATCCCGCAGCCACCGAGCAAATGTCGCCCTGTCCCGTCTGCTGGAACATAACTTTTCCCTCTTTTTGCCGCCCCACAATAGCAAGACCAGCCGGAAGATTGCAGGCGAGCGCCAGGGAGCAACTCTCGGACTGGAGGAAAGATGCGAAGAGCCTTGTGAAGCTCAAGCCTTCGTTTTTTTTCTCGCTCATAGCAGAGGCTGGGACGTGCGGTCTTCGTGCCACAAGCCCTGGTCGAGCGGCAGCACGCGCGTATAGCGCGTGCCGGGCAGAAGGAACACGTCGTAGATTTCCTTGATCGGATCATGGAAAAGAACCAACTCTTCCGCCTGGCCCGTGGCTAAGTCCACCGAGTAGATGGCGCAGCGCGCATGCGTACCGCGTTTTTGCAACTCCTCGTCAATGGGCAAACCCGAAAAGGTGCGGTTCTCGCGGCAGTCGGACAATCCCACGATGGCCTTGCCCTCGCTGAAAACCATGCCGCGACCGTAACCGGGCAAAAAAGCGATCGGCTCGAATTTTCCGGAAGCTAGGTCTACTTTGCCGAAATAACCCGCGCCGGAATTGACCAGATAAAGATTCCCGTCATGCCAGCGCGGGCTGTGCGGCATCGACAAATCTCGGCACACGATATTGCCGGACGGTATCTCCATGACAATGCCTCCGCCCGACCGGTGGTGGCGCCAAGACGCGACGGCATCGGTCTCGGAAACGGCCGTGCAGTAGGCGGGTTTTCCATCGCGCACCGCGATGCCGTTCAAATGGCAGCGATCCTCGGCCGCGATCTTGGTGATGAACGGCGGTTTCCACACCGCGTCGAAACAGGCGTGCACCGCCGGTTTGGCCAAGCAGCTGTAGCGCGCGGCCACGAAAACAGGCAAGCTTTCTCCGTCGACCGGCATGGCCACGTCGTGGCCGTCAACATCGCCCACGGTGTAGGCGGCCCGTGCGGCGTATTCGCTGTCGAACGGCGGGGTGGGCGGAAGCGGCGAGCGCTCGAGGCGCCAAAGTTGATGTTGCGAGGCCACCCAGAAAGTCTGACCATCGGGCGAAGCCGCCGCGCCCATGCAGCGCGGGCTGTTGGCTGAAGAGAGAGTGGCCTGTTTTTCGTTGCGCGCCCCGATGAAAATGACTTTGGCCGAAAGATAGGTGGTGATGCCCAGCGTCTGCCCAGTCCGGTCAAGCCATTGGCGGCAAGACGGGTGCACAGTGAGGGGGTTTTTTGCCTGCTGTTGGTTTTGCGTTTCGGACATCAGAACAAGACCGCCACCATGCAAAGGTACAATAAGCCATGTCAAAGCAATTAAGCCGAAGATGAATCGATGATTTTACCTCTACATTTGCTATTCGACTTGCCTTTTTCGCTATTTCTAATGATTTTCGGATTTCCGAAATTAAACATCAGCTTTTTAACACTCCATGAGCAAAGTCACAGAACTCACCACCTACGACGCAGTACCCTATCCGCCCTACAGTTTTCCCGCCACCAGCATCGGCCGTTTGGCTGCGATCGGTCGAGTTTTCTCGCTGCCCACTGCTGATCCGCGCAACGCGCGCGTTTTGGAACTCGGTTGCAGTAGCGGCGTCAACACACTCGCCATGGCACAGCTTTATCCTGAAGCCGAGTTTGTCGGAGTCGATCTTTCCAACCGCCAGATTCAACTCGCCGAAGAGGCTCTCGCCGCCACGGGACTCAAGAACGTGCGCTTCATCCAAGGCAACATCAGTGACCTCGGCAAGGACCTCGGCAAGTTCGATTACATCATCACGCATGGCATTTATTCTTGGGTTCCGGCCAATGTGAAGGATGACATTTTGCGACTCAGCCACGATTTGCTCAAGCCCGAGGGCGTGGCCTACATCAGCTACAATTGCCTGCCGGGATGGCGGATGCGTGGTGCGCTGCGGGACATGATGCAGATGCATACGGCCACGATCAAAGAGTTGCCCGCAAAAGTGGCGCAGGGCAAGGCTCTCATCAAATTCCTCGCCGAGTCTTGCACCGAGGACACGCCTTACGGCAAATACCTCCGCCAGGAACTAGAGGTGCTTCGCACCACGGACGATTCCTACATCGCGCACGAATTCTTCGAGGAGAACAACGAAGCCTATTACTTCATGGATTTCCTCAAGGAGGCTGCGCGGCACAAATTGGCTTATCTCGGAGACGCGGAGCCGGCGACCATGGTCGTGGACAATCTTCCCGCCCAAGCGGCCCAGACGCTCAAATCGCTCAACCTTAACCTGCTGGCCACCGAGCAATACATGGACTTCGTGCGCAACAGGCAGTTCCGCAGCACGCTTCTCTGCCATGCCTCCGCGCCGCTCAGCCGCAATGTCGATCCGAAGACCATCGACGGCCTGAATGTGATCAGTCTTGTCGGCGTGAAACGGCCTTTGAGCGAGAGCGAACCCGCCCTCTTCGTCGCTGCCAATGGTACCGAACTGACGGTCAACGAGCCCTTCACCGCGGAACTCTTCTCCCGCATCGCTGCCTCCGGACGATCTTCCTGCTCCTGCAACGAAGTGATCGACGAAACCATGCAAGCTCTCTCCGGCAAGCTCGAGGGCAAAGACCCCGAAGCCGTGCGCAACGATCTCGGGCGTATCCTGCTTCAGGGTTACTTCCGCCGCATGGTCGATCTCACCGTTGGATCAGTCGGCGTGCCTGCGGGCGTCGAAAGCGACAAGCCGGAAGTACTGCCGCTTGCTCGCTGGCAAGCCTCGAAAGGACTGCGTGTCAGTTCGCACCGTTTGGATATGCTCAACACCGACCCGTTCGTCGGGAAATTTATTTCTCTCTGCGATGGAACGCGCGACCGCACTGCTCTCATCGACGCAATGATCGAGGCAGTGAATAACAAAGAGTTCCAGCTCAACGAGAACAACCAACTTGTTGAGGATCCGGAGCGCGCCCGATTCATCATCGAGAAACTCTACGACGGATCGGTCAACAACCTCCGCCAGTTGGGTATTCTTGTTGCCTCCGCCGGCAACGGTTCCCACAACTAATCCTAGGCTAGGGGCAGCAGGTTTCCCATGCCTCGAAAATCACCCCCCACAAAGACAGGGGACGCTAAAGAGGTTCCGGCCAAGCGCCGCGCCACGCCACGCGGCGTGTGGCGGCCGCCGCCCTTCGCGTGGATCCACAACGGAGGTCGCACCGGGCCTCCGGCAATTGTACCGAAACGCATTCTCTGTGCCACGCTGCCCGAAGCCTTCCTGCTTGCGGCCAGTTTTAAAGAGGCTGAGGTGGTTGCAGTGCAGCCCTCCGCGGAGTTGGTGAAGACAGCCCGCACTGCTGCCTCGCGACGGCGCCTGCGTAATCTGCGCATCGAAAATGCCGAGATAGACCAACCCGCGCTCGGAGAATTGGTCGGTGGAAATTTCGATGCCGTGCTGGCCCATGATGTGTTGCACCGTGTGCGCGACGCCGATGCGGCTTTCGCCAACCTCGCCGCGGCGTGCGCGCCGCATGGCTCGGTCTATGTTTCCGTGCGAGCGCAGGGCCATCCTTCCGCGCGCCTCGCTTCCGCCATGGAATCCTTCGGTCTTGATGCGCAGGAGTCCAGTGAAGATTCCGCCAAAGTGCGCCGGCTCCTCGCCGCTCTCGGTAGCTTTCTTCCAGTCTCCTCCGACTTGGCCGATGAATTAGGCACGGAAGCCGCTGGGCCCGCGCCAGCTGTCGCGTGGTTGGATCGCGCTTCCGCCGCCGGTCTGCATTTGCGCGCTTCGACAATCACAGCCCAAGCGCTTCCGCCCGCTCTCATCTCGGGCCAGACCAGCCTGCTCTCCGCCTTCAGCACGCCCAAACTCGTCGCTTTGCTCGACGGGTTTCTGCAGCCCGCATCCATCGAGATGGTCTTCGCTCGCACCGCGCACCGCGAGCCGCCTTGGCGCAATCCCGACGGATTGCGCGACTGGCGGCCGATTTGCCGCTACCTGCCGCTGGCCAAATTGCAGCCCCTCGAACCGCCATGGGACGGCATGGCCGCGGTGGAGGTCGAAATTCAAGGCATCCTTGAGCCGCAAAATTTCACCCTTAGCCGCTACCTTCTTGAAATTCTCCGGCGCAGCGACGGCAAGAAGTCACTCGGGGAAATCATGCAAGGTATAGATCACGAAGCTGATACGGCTATACTTGTCCCTGGCCTGCACTTCCTGCACAACGCCTTCATTCTCGAATTGCAGGCGCCTTAGTCTAAAAGCGTAGTTGAAAGTTGAGTGATGAGTGTAGAGGGACTGAGCATGAGCGATTTACGTCATCGGCTTGCCTCACTCTTGGGGTGAGTGAGCATGGCTCGCCAAGTCGTTGGCTTTCAACCTCTCAATTGGTCGCCGCGGCGACCTGTCTCCGCCGTCCTCCGGCTCTCAATCATAAACTCCAACGCTCTTTTCTAAACTTAATCACCTGTCACGATTTCTGGTGGCGAGAGTCCTGTTTCCTTTTTTCATCACCTCCACGCCTTCAGAAACCGCCATCCTGTGATGGGATTCGGGTTGTTTGAAGACTTGATATTTAGCCTGTTTTTCTCTCTCATGAGAGTCACTTCCATACTTGCCTACCGATATGAAAAAACTCGTCCCCCTTTTAATACTCCTTGTCGCCTTGATGACTTCATTGCCAGATGCCATTGCCCAGCTCCAGCCCGGGCCAAGCACGCTCTTAACTTTCTCAAGTCTCGATAACTACGGTGATGAATACTTCTACGATGTCTTTCGGGACCGGGACGGAGCGGCCTATGCTATCGGCAAATCCGATGGTCCGCTCGAAAACGACTTTTCCAGTACGAAGGACAAACTCATCATCCAGAAATATTCGGCCGCAGGGACCAAGTTGTGGGAAGTTTTTCTGAAAGATGCAGCCAAAAATTTTTATCCCTATCAGATTGTGGAGTTGGATTCCAACTCGCTTCTCGCACGTTATACCGACAGCAATTACGGTTACGCCGTCTATATCGTCAAATTGTCCAAGGCCACCGGCGAGCGTCTCTGGACCAAACCTCTTGCCGGAACGCTTGTGGCCAAGGGGACTGGAAGATTTTACCTGATTTCGGATGCGAACTATGGTGATTCCCTCACCACTGTGGAGTGCTACGACAGCAATGGTCTTTTGCTATGGCAGCGACAGGTGCAGTTCGAGGCCACTCAAACTTTTAATTCTTATCCTCCTTACAGCTCACTAAACAACTCCAACCTCTGGGGAGATTACGCCGTCTGCGATATTACGCCCCTCGGCGATCTTCTCATTGGTGGCATCACTTCCTATAACAATAACATTGCTTTCAACCTTCCTTCGTTTGTTCGCATCGACGCGTCCGGATCGGAAGTGCACCCCGTTGTAAAACTCCCGAACACCAGCGCCGGGAGTGTTTTTTCCGTCGTGAGCGACCCCGAGGGCAACGCTTATGTGCTCAATTTCATCGCAGATAACAAACTGGCCCTAACCAAAATCTCGCGGAGCGGAACCCAACTGTGGCAAAAGCAGTTGCCAAACTTTAGCTCTTACTACTACGTCAGCAGTTTCTTTATCGGCGACTACCTTGCCCTCGTCCAACACAATAGCAGCAACCCCTACTGGGTTGGAATCTACAACAAGGATGGAGATTTTCTGCAGTCGTGGAATTTCCAGCATGATGTCGGAAGCACTTACGGCTACAGCATCAACCCGCAGGGTTACCTTGCCTCGGTGGGCTCGGCCTCCTATGCCGCGTCGGCTCGTGATGCCACCTTGCGCTTGTCGAGGATCCAAGAAGTTCCAGTCCGCCAAATCTCGCTGAGCGGGGATTTGGCCTTCGGCGCAGTCAATGTCGGCACGAGCGCCCAGCGAACCATGACCATCGCCAACACCGGCAACAGCGCCTTGACCGTTTCTGCTATTTCTCTGCCTTCGGGCTTCTCTGCGAATTGGACATCCGGAACAATCGCGCCCAACGCCACACAGCAGGTGACTGTTTTCTTCTCCCCGGGGGCCGGGCAGAATTACGGTGGAAACATTACCGTCAATAGCGATGCCACCGGGGGTACAGCCTCCATCGCCTGCAGCGGTTCAGGTCTTGCGCCGGTTCCGACCATCACGAGCGCCACCAGCGCCAGCGGTCAGGCGGGTAGTGCTTTCAGCTACCAGATCACGGCAACCTCGCCTCCCACCAGCTTCGGCGCCTCCGGCCTGCCTTCGGGGTTGTCGGTGAATTCTTCCACCGGCCTGATCAGCGGCACACCAACGCAAGTCGGCACTTTCAGCGTGACCCTCACGGCATCAAACAGCGGCGGCTCCGGCACAAGCCAGCTCAGCCTGGCTATTTCAGCCGCGCTTCCGTCGCCACCCGTGACACCGGTCATCACCAGCTCTCTTGCCGCGCTCGGAACGGAGGCGGGTGTCCCTCTGAGTTATCAAATCACGGCAAACAATTCCCCAACAGTCTTCGGTGCATCGGACCTGCCTGCGGGTTTATCGGTGAATTCTTCCACCGGCCTGATCAGCGGTACACCAACGCAATTCGGATCATACTACGTGACGATTTGGGCTTCCAACGTTGCAGGAACGGACACGGAATCTTTTTACCTAAACGTTGATGAGCCGACGATCACGGCGATCAGTATTCCCAGCAAGCTCGGCGTCCGGGCCGGCAAAAAATCAAAGCTTGCCTTGCTGATACGCAACAGTTCGACGCAGGGACAGGAAGTAGAAGTGGTCTTTGAATCGTCCAACCAGAATGTGATCGAGACAGGTAGGGTTCCGCTTTGGGTTCCTGGAAAGAAGAAAGCTTCATCTCTGTCTAAAACGACAAAATTCTCGATAGTCTGGACACCGAATTACGATGCCAAAGGCCAAGCAACAGAGTTGGTGGCTTCGATTGGGGCACTGAATTCGAAGGTTTGTAACGTCCTCGTGAAGTAGCCTGACCTATCATGCTCTTTACAACGGCTAAGCCTCCTTATCCATTTCTCATGTTTGCGTATCGCACTTTTATTTCTAGAAGGCTGAGACTCCTAGCATTCGCTTGCTGCCTGAGCACACCTCTACTCTTTGCCTCCGTTTGCCACGCGCAGGAAGTGCTGACGATCGACTTTGATTCCATCCAAGGGATGCGGAACCTGCCCGGATCCTCGGTTCCCGAAAGTAGCCGGCTGACCGATCAGTTTTTGTCCAGTCACGGAGTGAGTTTCCTCTCCGAGGCTGGATACGCCGCAGTCTGCATCCATGAGGGTGTTGGCACCAGTTCGCCAATGCCAACACAAAGCCCTCCCAACATTCTGGGAGGCACCGTGGCGGATGGCAAGATGGCCTACAGCGGTCCGATCACCATTACTTTCCATGATCCAACCGATCCCGCACGGTCGGCAGTGACGGATTTCGTGAAGATCCGCGGCGAGATGGCACCGGTCGATGGAGCTTCGGCGAAGATGGAGGCCTTCGGCCTTGATGGCAAGTTGCTGGGATCCGTGAGCGATTTCGATTCGAGTGCCGGTCTGACCTTGAGTTTGTCGCTGCCAGGCATCCATTCGATCCGCCTGACACAGCAAAACTCGGGCGAGCCTTTCGGCACGATCGGCTATGACAATCTGGAATTCCATCGCGTGTCGGCAACGGTGATGCCCGCTGTGGCAGGAGGCCTACTCCCCACCTCGTCTGGGATGTCGGGCACGGAGGTGAACGACTTCCGTATCGGCGCCTACGAAGTGACGTGGGGCCAATGGAGGGATGTTTCTGCGCGGGCATTGGCCTTGGGCTACGACCTCGGTTTCATCGGTAATGGAAGCGCGGACAATCATCCGGTGCGTGAAGTGAGCTGGTATGATGCGGTGAAGTGGTGCAACGCGAAGAGCGAACTCGAGGGCTTGACCCCCTCGTATCGGTTACCCGATGGATCGGTTTACCGATCCGGTCAGGCCGAGCCGCAGTGGGATGCTTCGGCTGACGGTTATCGCCTGCCGACCGAAGCGGAATCCGAATGGGCGGCATGGGGAGGATTGCATAGCCAAGGTTTCGTCTATCCCGGAAGCAACAACCTCGACGAAGTAGCTTGGTATATCGGCAACGCGTTCGGATCGATCAACGACTACCACGGCGGCCGCGGATCCTGGCCGGTCGGGCTCAAGCTCCCCAATGAACTCGGTCTCTACGACATGGGAGGCAACGTGGCCGAGTGGTGCTGGGACCTCAGGTCTCCCGGTTACCGCGTTTACTACGGCTCAAGCAACTTCACCGTCACCGAGGCATGCGAGACGCAATTCCGCACCATGTCACCGTTCACCGCGACCGTGCGGAATCCCCACATAGGGCTGCGCTTGGCGAGGAATCTACCCTCAGCGGGCAACATTGTTGTCAACGGAAGTTTCGAACTGCCGGCACTCGGCAACGGTGTTGTCTGGCCGAACGCTCCTGTCGAAGGTTGGACGAGCAGCAATGGCACCTACGAGCGATGGACGGGAGGCTATCTGGGATTTGCGGCGCGCGATGGGGTCAGCCACGTAGAACTAGAGGTCAATGGTCCTACCACGCTTTGGCAGATTATTCCCACTTCGCCCGGACTTGCCTACAAGCTCAGTTTTTCCGCCGCGCACCGCAGCCCGGCCACGACTAAATTTAGCCAGATCGACGTTTACGTCGACGACGTGCTCGTCTTCTCCACCGGACCCATTTCGGAAATCTACAAGTGGTTCGACTACACGGGCCGCTTTGTTGCCTCGAGTTCGGCTAGCAAACTCGAGTTCCGGTCGGCCGGCAGCCCTGATCTCGGCGGCTTTGGAAATCATCTGGATAATGTCGCCGTCATGCTGACCCCAGCTTTCCCTACCCCGACACCAACCCCGAGCCCCACGCCCTCTCCTACACCTGATCCCACACCTACACCTACGCCCAACCCAACCCCAACACCGGTCACGCCCGTAGCAGCAGCCTTGGGAAGCACTGTCTATGTGATCGTCACAGGTCAATCATGGGCGGAAGCACAAGCTCAAGGTATTGCGCTGGGTGGCAACTTGACCACAATCAACGACCAAGAAGAAAACGATTTTCTCGTCGCTGCGTTTGGTCAAAAACCTCTATCCGCTTTTACCGGGTATACTAGAGAAGGTTCTTTGGGAGAGTGGCACTGGATCGATGGCAGTAGCTCAACGTACACAAGATGGAACAACTGGGATGGTATCAATTGGTCCGAACCAAATAACTGGGGAGGCAACGAGACCGTTGCGGTGATCATGTTGAACAATCCCGAAGAGGGCGGACGATGGACGGGTCGTTGGAATGACGTTCCATCGGAAGGACCATCCGTCGGTATTGTCGAACTCAAGTTTGTTTCCGAAGACGAGGACAACGATGGCGTGAGCAACTACCAGGAGATTCTGGAAGGAACAAATCCTAGAGATTCACAGTCGTTTCTGCCCGCCACACCCGATTCCACACCTACTCCTGCACCTGAACCCGCGCCCACACCTGGACCGTCGCCCACGCCTGAACCCACGTCCTCACCGACCCCAACTCCGAGTCCCACGCCGGTTCCTAACCCGACTCCGAGCCCCACGCCCGCGCCCACACCTGGACCGTCGCCCGCGCCTGAACCCACGCCCTCACCGACCCCAACTCCGAGTCCCACACCCGCGCCCACACTTGGATCGTCGCCCACGCCTACACCTACTCAGGATTTTGCGGCACCCGCGATTGCTTTACTGGGCGAAAATCCGATGGAAGTGTTGGAGGGTGGTGTGTTCGAAGATCCTGGAGCTAAAGTCACCGACAACGTGGATCCCGAGCGAACGATCTTCGGCTCCGGAACGGTGGATACCTCAGAAATTGGATCCTACATTTTGATCTACAACGCGAGCGACGCGGCTGGCAACGCGGCCGCTACCGCGGAGCGCGAGGTGCTGGTCGTGCCCGCAGGGCCCGACTTCGGTTCGGCACGGGGCGCTTACCTGGGTAACTTTTCCCTCGAGATGGATGATCCCGCAGAGTTTATCCGCCATGCCGGGCAAATTGCTTTGCAGTTGACTCCCAATGGATCTTTTACCGGCTCGTGTTTTATTGCCGGCAAGAGAGTCGGCATCCGTGGCGAGTTTGACGTGTCGGGCAACGCCACTGTTTCCTTGCCGCAAGGCATCTCGGGTGCGGCCTCGAGGATCGATATGCTTCTCGGTCACGACAATTTCGGTCATCGCGTGACTGGCACCGTCTTCATCGGAGCCGCGGAGATCGGCTTTGTTTGCCTGCCCGGCTCATTTGATGGAAAGGACACAGTTT
>Ga0209190_1001704_pt1 | contig 15234 bp, 16 predicted proteins | sample M_140205_XF_Meta_FD_187315 | JGI IMG/M metagenome (GOLD analysis project Ga0209190, IMG submission 187315) | Freshwater microbial communities from Lake Montjoie, Canada to study carbon cycling - M_140205_XF_MetaG (SPAdes) (version 2) | ecosystem: Environmental > Aquatic > Freshwater > Lake... | reverse complement strand
TCTGCCCACTCCACTTTGATTCAGGTCGCTGACACACAACAGGCGCAAAGATTTCCTGACGGCGAACCAAATCGGTAATAAACAGATGATTATTTGTGTAATCAAGTCCTATTTCATGCAACTCGTTACGCACTTCCTTAGACATCAACCAACCAGGTGCAATGAACCCAGATGGCGTAAAACCAACAACGCCAAGCGTGTGGAGCCCTAGGTGCAAGCGTTCCGCAGCTTCGTCTGCGTTCAGATTGAAGAATTCCTGACATCCACGTGCAAAGAAAGACCCGAACACCGATGACCTCGCTGAATCAACGCTTTTCTGTTCAAATGCATGGGTCCACCCGTGCAACACCACTTCGTGCCCGTGGTTAACGCATGAGTGCAACCACTCGTGCATACGTATGTCTTCTGAAAAATCCATACCATTCCAGCTACCTGCTACAACCAACAAGGAAACTGAAACGGCACGAGATTCCAATTCATCCATCCACCTACGTGAAACCTCAGCTGAAGATGGGCCAACATCATGCAGTGAGACAACTAGGGACTTCACGAGGCAACCGCACGATAAGCAAACGACATGCCTTGAGTTACTGAGTAATAGTGACCGATCAGTTCTTCCATGATTGATTCCCATGTGCGATGCTGCACGGATTGACGTGCATTGCTAGCGCACTGAAAGCGAACGCCTTCATTCACCACCAACTCTTGAACACTTTCGACCAGCGTGTTCTTTCGTTGAGGTGTCCACAGAAAGCCATTCACTCCATGTTGAACAAGATCAAGCGGTCCACCTACTGCTGGAGCGACAACAGGAGTGCCAGATGAGAGTGCTTCCTGCACCGACTGGCAAAACGTTTCATCCACTCCGGTGTGGGCAAATATGTCAAACGATGCGTACATTTCCGAAAGCGTTTTGCCGGAAGCAAACCCCGTAAATGTCGCTGACGGCATCAGGCGCTCCAGTTTTTTACGCACGGGTCCATCGCCAACAATTACCACCGAAACATTTGGTAGCGAACACACATCAGCCAAACGCTCTACTTGCTTTTCCCGGGCAAGTCGACCAACAAATCCAACGATTATTTTTCCGTCACCGCCAATCGATTTGCGGAGTTCTTCGTTTCTAAAACTCGGATTGAATCGGTCCGTATCAACACCACGCATCCATCTCACCGCGTTATCAACCCCATGCCGGCGCAAATCCCAAACCGCAGACGTTGACGGGGCAAGCGTGACATCAGCTCGCTTATGAATTGCCGCAACGTACTTCCATAACGCAGGAGAAGTTGCGCCAAGCCGATACTGCTTGGCAAATCCGGCAAGATCAGTTTGATAAATGGCAACGCATGGAATGTTGAGCTTGCGCGCCACCCTCCCCGCCCATGCACCAAGAACTGCTGGCGCTGCGAGATGAATGACATCAGGTTTGATTGCACGAATGGCAGCTTCGAGAGCCTTTTGTGGTCGCGAGATTCGAAGTTCTTCATAGCCCGGAAACCCAAACGAGCTCATGCGCACAACTGGTACTCCTGCTTCCATATCAGAACCAGGACCTGGCGCGATAACAACGGCTTCGTGACCGTTGCGCGTGAGGTACTCAATGGTGCGAAGTACCGAGTTGGTGACCCCATTGACATGAGGAAGAAAACTTTCCGCCACAATGGCGACCCGCAGTTTTGGGGTACTCGCGGCCGAGAGATTTCCTATCTGAACGGCCGGAACAGTCTCCACTGGCTAAAAATATGAAACGACTATGAACACATTGATTACAGAGAAATAGCAGGAGATGTAGTTCAAGCAAACTTGCAATGAACTAATTTGCCTTTTCTAGAACTCCGCGCACCCAGGATCCAATGAGTTCGATGGCGTACACCACCACAAAGATGGACAGCACAACCGCTCCAGTTGTGCCAAATTCGAACACTCGGATTGACCCCAAGAGCAAAAACCCAATTCCCCCGCCGCCAACGATCCCTAGCACTGTCGAGGACCGCAGATTCACGTCCAACATGTAGAGAATTTGACTTACTAGTGCTGGCATCGCCTGCGGCAAAACCGAACCGAAGAGCTCCTGGATCCTGGTCGCACCGGTAGCAAAAATTGCCTCACGAGGGCTTGGGTCCACTTCTTCAAAAGTGTCTGCAATCAGTTTGGACATAAAAAACGCAGTTACCAGCGTGAGCGCAAGCGTTCCTGGAACTGGACCAAGTCCCATAGCGCTCACGAACAATACGGCAATGATGAGCTCCGGAATCCCTCGCAGGACTACCAACATTGAGCGTGTGCCGACGAATACAGCTTTACGGACAACGATATTTCTCGAGGAGAGCAAACCCAACGGAATAGCAATAAACAGACCAAGCGTTGTTGAAATAAAAGCAATTGCTATGGACTCAGACATGCCGGTAATGAGTTCACTTCGGGCTGTCGAGAAATCTGGCGGAACCAATTGGGTAACAATTCTCCAGGCATCATCAAAGTATGCAAACGAACTAAAGATAGGCATATTGATGGTTCCAAGAGCGACTGCAAGCATGATGACATACACCCACACGCTGATGATTCGAGATTTTCTGTCTGATGTCATTGGTGGCACCAATGAACGCATCGTCACTGCATCGACTAGCAACGTACGGTCCTTACGAGTACGTCGTACCGCTCTATCTGATTGTCCGCGCACTACGACTACAGAAGCGCTTCGTTCTCCAAGAATTGACGCACGAACTCGTGATGAAAAGAATTCGATAGCAAGGATCACAATAAAAATGACTGATACCGCTGCAAGTGCGCTTGGATAATCAAGCGAGCGAAGTGCGGACTGAATGATGAAACCGATTCCACCAGCACCGACTAAACCCAACACAGCAGAAGCACGAACGTTGATGTCAAGGCGATACAGGGCTGTTCCAATCATTGTTGGTGTGGCCTGTGGAAGGATGGATGAAAAGATTGCCTGCCACTTTGACGCACCAGTTGATTCGCTTGCCTCGCGTGGCATAGCGTCAGCGTTTTCTAATGCATCGGCAAACATTTTGCCAATCATTCCAATGGAATGAAGCCCGAGTGCCAGAATTCCAGCTAATGGACCAATGCCAAAAGCACGTACGAATATTGCAGCGAAAATAAGATCAGGTATTGCTCGCGTCATAGTGATGATTCCACGACATACAGCAAAGACAAATCTGTTTGGGGTTGTGTTTTTGGCCGCCCCAAAAGACAGTGGAAAACTGATTAGTACTGCGATAGTCGTGCCAAGCAACGCCATCCATAGCGTTTCTATCGTTGCTGAAATGATTCCACTGAGCTGATAAAAGTCAGGAGGAAGCATCCGTGCAAGTAGGTTCAAAACATCACTGATCCCGCCGAACAATCCCCCAAACGACATGTGGATATACAGCCACGACCAAACAGTTGCGCAGATATAACAAACGAAAACGATCAAGAGTTTGACGTTGCGTGCAGTAAACGGTGGACTCAGGCGGCGCTGGTCAACCATTATTGAAGACATCGTAATTACGAATTCGAAATAGAAGTTGGCACATCTTCACCCGAAGTTGGTGCCCCAGTAACGTCAACCCGCTGATAAACGTCCATCACATCGCGCTGGTCAAGACCAACAGCACTTCTATCGAGAACAACCTTGCCAGCACGAAGACCAACAATTCGAAATAGAAGTTGGCACATCTTCACCCGAAGTTGGTGCCCCAGTAACGTCAACCCGCTGATAAACGTCCATCACATCGCGCTGGTCAAGACCAACAGCACTTCTATCGAGAACAACCTTGCCTGCACGAAGACCAACAATTCGATGCGCCCAACCCATTGCAAGTTCCACTTGGTGGAGCGTGCAAATCACTGTCATATTTTCTTCTTTTGCTATTTTTAGCAGCAGTTCAAGTACTTGTCCTGAAGACTCTGGGTCCAACGAAGCAACCGGTTCATCGGCAAGCAGCATTTGTGGCTCTTGCATCAAACTTCGTGCAATTGCCACGCGTTGCATTTGCCCACCAGACAACGTGTCGGCACGCTGATAAGCCTGATCCGCCAAACCCACGCGATCTAAATGGTCAAAGGCCAACCGGCGGAGTTGCTTGGGGTACGACCGCACACCGAAACGAGGCCAATTCAGACGACCTAACGCACCCGAAAGCACATTCTCTAAACATGTTGCCCGGTTGATGAGCCCGAATTGCTGGAACACGAAGCCTACGTGTCGACGCACTTCACGAAGATCCTTATTTGATGCCTCGCTCACACGCATGCCCATCACATCGACAGAGCCCGATGTTGGTTTATGTAGTCCGTTTACGTGTCGAAGAAGAGTTGACTTCCCCGAACCGGACAAGCCGATGAGACAGAGTAATTGCCCTCTTGGAATTTCAAGGCTCACCTGGTCCAATGCCAGTGTCCCATTTGGAAACCTTTTTGAAATGTCGCTCAACCGAACAATCGGATCAGCTTGCTGGTTAAATCGATTGAGCGACATGTTCAAATATTTAGTTGGAAGTGATTACTTGCACTTCGACGACTTGGTAGCTTCGCAAACCTGACGTACTCCGTCGTATTCCTTGTCTGAATAAGGAACAAAGCCCCATGACTTGTCTTCAATAACTTGGCATGTGGCTTCGGTGGCGCAGATTCCAGCGGCAACGAATCCCGTTTTGTTTGCCTTCTTGATGACGAAGCTCTTCACTGTATCTACTAATGACTTAGGCATATCGACGCGAATGGCCATTGGTGAACCAGCAATTTCGCCGCTCTTCCAAACGACCTTCAGGTCTCCAGCCTTCAAATCACCCTTTTCGATGAGCGTTGAATCAACCATCGTGTCGTAAGCAAATCCAACGTCGCATGTGCCGCGATTAACTGACAATGCTGATGCATCGTGACCGCCCGCAAATACTGTGCTTTCCTTGGTTGCATCAATACCTACCGACAACAAGCCAGCGTTTGGATAGAGATAGCCGGAAGTTGACGCTGGGTCAACGAAGCAAATCTTTTTGCCCTTGAAATCAGCAAGTTTGGTCACGTCCGCGCGACTCGACTTGGTGATTCCATACGAGAAATATCCAGGCTTTGCAGTTGGCGTAGCTACTGCTGACCCAACTACGTCAATTTTTGCACCGCGTGCCTTGGCAAGAACGTAGGAGAACGGTCCGTAGAACGCAAGGTCAACACGTCCGGCAACTTGTGCCTCAATGATTCCTGCGTAGTCAGTTGCAGCGTAGAACTCGACTGGCATGCCAATTTCCTTCGACAATGCATCTACGAAGTTCTTGTATTTCAAAGTCATCGATGCTGCGTTTTCAGAAGGTACCGCACCAACGATGAACTTCTTCGGCCACTTTGACTTGTCAACCTTCGTTGCCGCTGCTGAAGCAGCCTTCAACGATGTGACCCAAATATATTTCTTGGACAATGGAAGGTATGTGCACTTTAAGGTTCCCTCTACTTTGTTGAGTTGACCCTTTGTGCATGCCTCACCATTCTTCACAACCGGTGAAGACTTAGCTTGAATTGTTGACACTCCCGCACCTACTGAAAACACGGTTGCGAGCGCAATGGCTGTTGTAACTTTACGAGCAAAACCTGCTCGCTTCTTCATGATGTTCATTTCAATCCTTTCGAGATTTTGTTTTGCGTTGAATAATTATTTGGAGAATTGGTAGATGCCAACAGTTCCTGACAATTCGTAAGAAACGATGACCATTGCTTTACCAGTTGGACTGTCTTTTTCACTCACGATCAGAATTCCTTCAGGTGAAACATCGCCAGCAGCGGCAGTCTTCTTCGTGCTCTGCAACAAGTTTCCAGCAGGGTTTGATGTGTTGATGTACGACTTGAAGATTGGGAATGTCGGATCTGTTACGTCGTAGAGCATGAGGCCACCATCGCGCTCGAGGCCAAGCACCATCCACATGCGACCATAAGCACGACCTACGGCTAAACCTTCTGGCTCCGGTCCCTTTGATGCACTACGCGCATCAACTGCGTTAATTGCTCCAGTCGTGGTGTTCCAGTCGGCGTTAAACGTTGCCGCACGTGCGGTTGACAGGTACTGCTCAATTGACGAACCCGAGTCGTACACCTGCTTCATTGGGAAGACACCTTCACTCTTTGATGCCTGCCATACCGAGAACGAACGTGCTCCGAAGCTATACGCAGTCGAGACGGTCGTTGCACCAGTTACTGGCGAACCTGCAACTGACCCTGGAGTAAACGGAGTCACCTTCAAACGACCAGCGACTGAATCGGACTTCAAGGTTGCATCTACTGATGATGTTGCGTTCTTACCAAATCGAACGTCTTCTGCTTCAAGTGTTGTCGTGGACGTTCCGCCCATTAGGCAGGCGTATTCACGGGCATCACCTTCGTTGGCGGTGAACAAGTATGTGGTTTCTCCACGAGTGATCTGAGCAATCGCATCTGGCTGGTACATGCCAAATACTGGAGCTGGTGCGATTTTTACCGCAGAGTCTTTATCGCTTGCATCAAGACCAACTGATGCGTAGCTCTTGAAGCCAAGACCATTGATTCCAACAACCTTTTTGGTTGTCAAGTCAATGGTCGCAATCGCATTGTTTTCCTGCAGCGTCACGTAGGCATATTCACTGTCGCTCGAGATGGTGATGTACTCAGGCTCGAGATCTTGTGCCACTGTTGCATTTGGTCCAAACACACGTGCACCGGCATAGATCAACGCATTCTTACGATCGTTGAACTCGCTGAAGTCAACGGTTGTTGCCTTTAGCTTCGGAGCTGAGAGATCGATGATCGACACCGAACCGTTTGGATCGGTTGTTGTTGGCAGCACTCCATTGGTGAGGCAGTACGAAGTTGGTTCTGCTTCGTCAGCAGAAATGATGTACTGACCATTTGGTGAAAAATGCACTGAGTCAGGAAGTGAGCCAACGACGATGCCGTTTGGAGCTGACGGGCTCAACTTGCCATCAACATCTGCAAGGAAGATTTTGCCCGGAGCAGCTTTGTCGGTGCTCACCTGAGTTGCGATCGCAACCAATCCATCTTTAGTCGCGACGCTCTGAATTCCAGTGACGCCCTTCTTCGCAAGATTAATTCGACCGAAAAGCACGGGCTTCTTTGGATCCTTAACACTCACGATGTCAATCTGATTTGTTGCACCGTTGGTTACAAATATTCGCTTGGACTTAGCGTCAAAAGCAGAAATTTCTGCTCCTCCCAATCCAGAACCACTTACCCAACGCCCTACCGAAACAAGTTCGGATGGGCCTGCTTCTGCAGAAACATTCTGCACTGGTAGAGCAGTTGAAAAAAGGGTTGATATTGCTACTGATGTTGCCAGCATTGCTGTTAAATGGATTTTTCGCATGGCCGAACAATAAGCGGGAGTGCTGAACTTCACGTCTCACATAGGTAACTTTGCGACAATCTTTAAATGAACATTGCGTGACTAAGTTTTTGGCAAAATCCCCTGACAATCGTTGTGTTCATTTTTTGTTTACATAAATAACTGTGTTTTGAAACTCTCTTGTAATCACACTGGCTTACTGTGCGAAACATGACAGTTGCTCCAATGGACATTTCGCGTGAACAGCGAACCGAACTACTTGCTAGTGCCGACCCGGACTCAATTCAGCGGCTTGCAGAGAGGGCCTTGGGTTACACATTCGTCTCGGAATCACTTGAGATAATAAAGAAACCAGAAACAGGCCTAGTGATGATGCAGGTGCGTGAGCCGGTGTGCAAAGAACGCTTCTACCTCGGAGAAATTGCGGCAACACGAGCCGAAGTATTAGTCAGCAACGAAAAAGGATGGGCCATTCGTCTTGGCACAGACAAAGCCACTGTATTGGGGGCTGCAATTTTGGATGCAATTTGCGAAATTGCACATGTTGATCTTTCGAAAATACAAAAGGATGTAGAGGCTCTTTGTATTGAGACTGCGCGAGTTGTATCAATTTCTGCAATTCACGAGTGGAACGAAATTTCGCCGACAATTGTGAACTTTGAAGAGCTGGACTGATATGAAATTCGTCAGCCTTTCTCCAGTTGATGCCAACGATGTGTTTCGCGCCATGTTGCAAACCCTTAGTCAGCCCGGAACCCTTGAGTCACTCACGCTTTCCTCCAAGTCACAGTGCCCAACGCAAGTTGCATTGTTACTTTCACTCATCGACGTTGAGACAAAGTTTTCTGTTGTTTCCTCAGTTCCTGAAGCTGACCAACAGCAGTGGACCGCGCTCATTCACGCCGCGTCTGGCGCACCCTCCGCGTCAGAGTCACAGTCTGAATGGGTGCTCTCATTTGGCGAACCAAGCATTGACATTCTGGAAAGCATCCCGCGCGGTACGCCCCACCGACCAGAAATGGGATGTCGACTCATTGTTTCATGCAACGAAGTAAGAAGCACACCGCAATTTGAATCGTCTGAAGCCGAACAAAATCTCACCACCATTTCATTGCGTGGACCTGGAATTGAAACTGAAAATATTCTGCACGTCGCAGGGTTAAGTCAACGATTCTTTGAGGTACTTCACGACATAAATGGTTCTTTCCCAGCAGGAATAGATGTTTGGCTTTGCGACCAATTTGGAAATGTTTCAGCAATTAGTCGAAGCACAGAAGTGAATGTAGTAACGACAAGAATTGGAGTGAAGTAATGGGTTACGCGGCTGCACGCGGTGGTTTAGACGCAATTGAAGCGGCAGAGAATCTTGTTCGCAGAAAACGACTGAATGCAGATTGTGATTGGGTAACTCCTGATCAAATTGTTGGACGTTTTCGACTTGCGGTTGATCGCGTTATGGGCGAAGCCGGATTATGGGAAGAAGAACTTGCTGCGATCGCCATCCGCCAGGCCGAAGGCGATCTCATTGAAGCAGTGCATCTCCTTCGCTCTTACCGATCTACGCTTCCCCGCTTCGCCTACAGCGAAGTAACCGACGCAGACGAACTTCGTGTCATCAGGCGAATCGTGCCAGCCTTCCGAAATCCCCCTGGACCACAGTTGCTTGGGCGTACGAGCGACTACACAGGTCGTTTGCTTGAACTGAGTTCGGAGGTTGCGGGCCAGGAAGAAGCTCAACTCCTGGCTTCATTAGCGCTCACACAAGAACAACACCCTTCGCAACCATCGGGTGATCAGCAGCAACAGCAGCCTCGACGGCTGTTGGAAACGCTGCGCGAAATGGATCTCATGGTGGATCGCCGACGACTTGATGACCCAGAACCATTTGACATCACACGCACACCAGCACGTCCGCCAGCATCACGTTCTGCCCGACTTTCCTCCATGTCACGCGCCGAAACGGGAGCACTAGTGAATCAGTGGTACCGAAACATTCTTGGGCCAGATGGATATCTTCACGAAGTGACGCTCGGCGAAGTACGCCACGGCTATCTACCGCTGCGCATCGTTCATCCCATTACAGGAAACCACGTTGCAATAGGCAATATTCGAGTTACTGAAGTTGAAGCAATCGAAGATCTCAATGGGATTGAAGAGGAACGTGATCGTTTCGACGTTGGCTACGGAATCTGTTTAGGACACAACGAGAAAAAAGCAATTGCCATGGCAAACCTCGATATTGCATGCCATCGCGACAATGGCAGATCCCAAATTGAACAATCGCTTCTTCTCACCACCGATGGTCTCGATTCATCTGGGTTTCTTGAACACCTAAAGCTTCCGCATTACGTCACATTTCGTTCAATGATGGAACGCAAGAATGCTGTTCGACAAGCACGAAAGAATGGTCGACCAAAATGACCTCACTGCTCAACGACCTCATTGATAACAACGAGAGCGAACAGTTTGGAATCTTGGATGAATATTCCAAGCGCGAAATTCGTCGCGCAGTTTTGACTGCGGTAGCGGTTCCTGGTTATCAAGTTCCGTTTGGATCACGTGAAATGCCCGTTGCTCGTGGCTGGGGATCAGGCGGATTACAAATAACTCTTGCTGTAATTGGACACAACGACGTCATCAAAGTAATCGATCAAGGCGACGATCAGGGTGTGAATGCCGTGAACCTCCGTCGGCTCATTGTGCAGTCAACAAAAGTTTCCGAAACAACAACAGCTGCCAAATCATCAATCGTGCAAAGTCGACACCGAATTCCCGAAGATGGTCTCGATCAACGTCATATCTTGGTTTTGCAAGTTCCCGTTCCAGAACCATTACGCGGCGTAGAACGCGACATGCGCGAACTTGCCCGCATGCATGCAGAAGCCGACTACTCAAAAATGTGGGTCAGTTTGTACGAGGACAAGGTTCGCAATGGCGTCATTACACAAACAACTGGATATCCATGTTTAGTGAATGACCGATACGTGATTGCAACCACGCCAATTCCTCGCTGGGACATTCCAAAACTTGATCACTCTCCATTCCTCACACTGTTTGGGGCAGGACGTGAAAAACGGATTTACGCAGTTCCGCCATTTACGAAAGTTGAACCACTCACTTTTGAAGATGTGCCATTTGAAGTGGAAAAGACCGAAGGTGCTACTTGCTCGCAGTGCGGAAGTAACTCGTCATTCCTTGTTGAAATTCCGGGCGCGCAATCACGTTGGGTATGCAGTGACACCGACTGGTGTGAACGAAATTTGGAGGGAAACATATGACGTCTGTTGTGTCACCTGAATGGGTATTGAAGGTAGATCAGTTAGGAAAAATATTTGGAAGTCTGTCTGAAAACGGGCTTGCATTAACCGGACCAGATATCGGATCGTCAAAAGACCCAGTTACCGGAGCCATCGTCGCGGCGTGGGATGTGTCGTTTGAGGTTGCTGCCGGAGAAGCACTTGGAGTTGTTGGTGAATCTGGCTCTGGAAAATCAACGGTGATGCGTTGTATCGCCGGTGATCAATCTTCCACTGCAGGTTCGGTGCAAATTCGAACCTCACCAAACGAGCAGATTGACGTGCTTTCGCTCACGCCATCCGAACGTCGACAACTTCGTATCGACAAAATTGCAGTCGTCTATCAAGATCCAGCAGAAGGCCTTGACCTCAATGTGACAGCAGGCGGAAACATCGCTTCGCCGCTTACCGCAGCTGGCTGGAGAAACTTTTCGTCCATCCGTAGTCGTGCAAGTGAGTTACTGCTTCGCACCGAAGTGCCGCTTAATCGAATGGATGACGTAGTGAAGTCATTTTCTGGTGGCATGAAGCAACGCGTGCAGTTGGCAAAAGCCCTTGCTAACCGCCCGCCCATCGTTCTTCTCGACGAACCCACAACGGGACTCGATGCCAGCGTTGCAGCTGGAGTTTTAGACCTGATTCGCGGCCTGTTGGAAGAGTTTGGTCTGGCTGCAGTTGTGGTTTCACACGATTTCTCGGTCATTGAAATGCTAACCAACCGCTGCATCGTCATGAACCACGGTCGCGTTGTAGAAAGCGCACTCACCGACCAGCTTCTTGAAGATCCTCACCACCCATATAGCCAAAAACTTGTCTCGGCGGCACGAGCATGAGCCACACAATTAACAATGCCGAACATGTGGTCCTTGATGTTCGCAATTTACGAAAACATTTTGTACTTCACACCATAGATTCGAGAATTGTCGAAGCACTGAATGGAGTCTCACTTAAAGTTTCTGCAGGCGAACACGTCGCTCTTGCAGGAACGAGCGGTGCAGGAAAGTCGTCACTGCTTAAGTCGATTTACCGAACTTATAAGCCAACGAGTGGAGAAGTATTTTTGAAACTTGACGACGACTCGTTCGTCGACCTCATCTCACTCACCGACTCAGAATTGGCCACATTACGCGGAACCCAAATTGGGTACGTCTCGCAATTCCTTCGTGCTCAACCAAGGCGATCCACATTTGAAATTGTCACCAAAGCTGGAATTCAGCGTGGAATGGATTCCGATACAGCAAAACAAGCCGCTGCCTATTCGCTTCAGAGATTGAACTTGGATGAGGCCTTATGGGACGTAAGTGCATCCATGTTGTCGGGTGGAGAAAAGCAGCGAGTAAATCTTGCCGCCGGAACCATTTCTCCACCTCGCCTACTGCTGCTCGATGAACCAGTTTCAGCACTTGATCCGGTGAACCGCGAGTCTGCTCTTGAATTGATTGGAACATTAACCGACCAAGGAGTTGCGGTACTCGCGGTGTTTCACGATATTGACGCCATGGAGAGGCTCGCTTCCAGAGTGATCGTGCTTCGCAATGGTGTCGTTGATTACGAAGGTAGCCCAAAAGAAACCTTGGCACGCTTAGAAGGAGTGGCACGATGAGCACCACAGCATTTTCGATCACCAATGTGACGGCAGTTCTTCCGAATGCGTTGCTTGATAACGCAACAATCACCATTGAAAATGGCATCATCGCAGACATTTCCGAACGAGGAGAAGCTGCGCAAGATTCGCTCAATGGTGGCGGATCAATTTGTATTCCCGGAATCATTGATACACACAGCGATGGTTACGAACAAGAGCTACGCCCGCGACCAAACGCATATTTGCCGAGCAATTTCGCTCTTCGATCATTTGAAAGCCGCGTGCGCGCTGCGGGTATTACCACCATGTTTCATGGCATCGGCTTTGAAAATGATGCCAAATGGGGACGAACCGTGGAGATGGCAAACGAACTGTGCAACACCATCATTGACTATGCAGACAGCCTTACTGCATTAATTGACCATCACATTCTGTACAGGCTTGACGCCCGCGACCCAGACGGGTATCCAGCGCTCATTGCTCGTTTTTCACAGGCGCGAAACACTGAGCTTTCGCGCGTTCCACTCATCTCGTTTGAAGACCACACTCCCGGCCAAGGCCAATACACCGATCGCACAGCACTCGAGCGATACATCATCGGCAATCGCAAAGTTTCTGAAGACGAAGCACGTCGAATTGTTGATGAAACTATTCGCGAACGCGATGCCTTACTGGGAAACCGTGAGAAGGCATTGCCTTGGCTTACGGAGCATGCATCGCTCGGCACAATTCGATTGATGGCACATGATCCAGCAACTGGAGCAGACGTTCGTGAGGCTGTTGAGTGGTCAGCGTCAATAGCTGAGTTCCCAACCACCATTGAGGCCGCACGACTCGCTAAAGAGTCTGGACTTCGAACCGTATGTGGCGGACCAAATGTGTTGCGAGGTCAGAGCCACAGTGGAAACGTCAGTGCGCAGGAACTCATTGCGCAGGGACTGTGCGATGGTTTGGCTTCCGACTATTTACCAACTTCACTGCTCGGCTCCGTTGCTGCTCTCGTAGAACGAAAAGTGTGTTCTCTTCCAGAAGCAATTCGACTCGTCACATCGGGTCCCGCCAAAACAGTTGGCTTGGAAGATCGCGGCGAAATCCGTGTTGGAATGCGCGCAGACTTGGCTTTGATCCGATTCCACGGAAACCTGCCTGCAGTTCTTGGCGTACTCACAGGAGATTCCGAAAACGCAGAGCGACTCAGCCTTATTGGTGCATCATCATGAAGTTTGCATCAGGTATTCACCCTGTACTTGCAGAAAGTGCAGAGACGGCGCTTGTTGCATACCAACATGCCATGGCAACTTTCACGCGAGAAGAACGACTGACGCTCGTAGGTATTGGTGGAGACGGAACGCCAACATACTTTCTTGACGAATTTGTAGAACGACCCGTCCTTGATGTGTTTGAGCGACACAACGTAAACGTGTTGTCGGAAGAAATCGGTTGGATTGATCGTGGATCTTCAGAAACGATCGTTGTCGACCCACTTGATGGAACAGCGAATGCTGCCGCCGGAGTTCCCTTGGCGTGTTTCTCCGCTGCCCGAGTTGTGGACGGAATTGCTGTAGAGGGTCTTGCAGTTTGGCTTGACGGAGATCGCTACTGGTGGTCAACTTCAGATTCGCCGATTCGCAACACCACTACTGGACGCACGTCATTAGATGGAGCAGCAGTTTCAATGCTTCGACCAAGAACCGAAACCTTTGACGCATGGACACGGGTAGCGAAACGAATTGATCGTGTTCGGGTACTCGGTTCGAGCGTCCTAGAAGGATGCCTTGTCGCTGACGGAGCAATTGATGCATTCTGTGATGCGGGTGGAGACATACATCGCATTGTTGATCTAGCAGCATTGGACATCATCATTCGTGCTGCAGGTGGCGTAGTTGTTGATTTACATGGTCGCGAGTTGACATATACCCCAGACCTGTCATTGCGTTGGAGCGGAATTGTTGCTGCAACTCCTCAGTTAGCCAATGAGTTGCGAATGGAATTACTACGCTCGTAGAAGTGCGTTCCACACTTCATCCAGTTGCATTTTCTACCGAACTTGGAACCTCGCCGTTGTCGGTACGACTACTTGGCGAACCGCTGGTTATTTGGCGCGACAGCGCGGGAACCGCCCATGCAACGAGCGATGTTTGTGTGCACCGAGGCACCGCGCTCAGTGGTGGTTGCGTAAAGGGCGACACCATCATGTGCCCGTACCACGGTTGGCAATTCGACGAGACCGGAAAATGCACACACATTCCTCAACTGGAGGAGCCGACCAAGGTCCCCTCCAAAGCAAAAATTGCTGCTCACCATTGCGTGGAGCAATACAACATGATTTGGGTGTCGCTAGACGAACCACGCCGACCACTACCAACCATCGATGAATTTGGCTTGAGTGATTGGGTGTGGGTGAATTGCGGACCGTACGACTGGAATGCACATTCTTCGCGTCAGTTAGAGAACTTCACCGACTTCGGACACTTCCCGTGGGTGCACCCCGGCTTACTTGGCGACATCAACCGTCCTGTTGTGCCCGACTATGACGTTCGCACTGAAGGCCACGTGGTGAAGTACGACATCATGCGCCCCGAAGCACCGAACACCGACGACTTCCCAGTGTTCGCCAACGCAATTACCGAAGCCCCAATGCGCACCTCGCATTACGAGATTCACACGCCTTTCACGTTGCTCTTGCATCTTGGTTGGGGCGGCAAAGAAGGCATGGTGTACTACTTCGTGTCGCAACCGATTGACGACGAACACTCACGCGGTTTCCTCATCATCGGTCGCAACTACAACTACGACCAAGCCGCTTCAGTACTGCAAGATTTTGAAGACGTCATTTTCAATCAAGACAAAACCATTGTCGAATCGCAACTACCGAAAAAAGTTCCGTACGACATCACCAAAGAATTACATATGAAATTTGATGCAGTTGCTTTGGCCTATCGCAAAACAATGACCGCGAACGGGTTTAACGACTAATAGTTACGGTTCGACAATTGCAAAGCCAGTTGCAAACGTGTCGAGGT
>Ga0209190_1001703_pt1 | contig 15236 bp, 15 predicted proteins | sample M_140205_XF_Meta_FD_187315 | JGI IMG/M metagenome (GOLD analysis project Ga0209190, IMG submission 187315) | Freshwater microbial communities from Lake Montjoie, Canada to study carbon cycling - M_140205_XF_MetaG (SPAdes) (version 2) | ecosystem: Environmental > Aquatic > Freshwater > Lake... | reverse complement strand
GGAGTCCCGCTCGTCGCATGAAAAAAGGGGCGGGGGACCATCGTCCCCCGCCCCTCTTCGGGCGTCGTTCCGGTCGGAGCCGGCGTCAGGCTTCGAGGAAGGACTCGAGACCGGCCGAACCGCAGAGGTCGCGCAGGCGCGAGAGCGCCTTCGCCTCGAGTTGGCGGATGCGCTCGCGGCTCACGCCGTAGCGCACGCCGATCTCCTCGAGCGTCTCGACCTGGTCGTCGTCGAGGCCGAAGCGCAGGCGGATGATCGCCTGCTCGCGATCGGGCAACTCGGTGAGGACCGTCTCCAGGTGCCGCGAGAGGTCGCCCGCGACGCTGCGCGCCTCGGGACGGTCGCCCTGCTCGTCGGGGATTGAGTCAAAGGGTCAAGCGGTCAAAGGACCAAAGGGTCAAGTCACGTCGCGCCGCCGCGAACAGCACGAACAGAATGAGCTGCGATTGAATCAGGGCACCGTACATGATCGGCAGCTGCCCCTGGGTGGCCGACGACGCGGCCAGCGTGGCCAGACAAGGCAGCATCGTGGCCGCCAGCACGAACGCCGGCACCGCCTTCGACTTGAGCGGACGTCCTAGTCCGAACATCGCCCGGAATCCCTGCCCGAACAGTGCTCGCCACGCTCCCCGCACCCCGTCGCGCGCGCCCTCGTAGCGTTGGTATCCGAGGTCGTGAATGGTGGTGTCGTTCACGGCATCGCTCATGTGATCGCACCCGCAAACAAGTCTTCGAGATGTCCACGGCGCCGTTCCATGCGCAGCAGTCCCACGCCGGTGGCGACAGCGACATCACGCACGATGTCATGCGTGGCGAACATGCGCGCCACACTCTCCGCGTCATCGCCGTTCGGCAGCTCCACCAGCGCGCGCACCAGGTCACGCTGCACCACGAGCCCCTGTGCCACGAGCGCGGCGCAATACGCCTCCACATCGCCGTCCACTTCCACCAGCAGTGTACCGGTCTCACCGGTCAACGCGCCGAGTCGCGCTGCGCGCACCAGACGGCCCGCGTCGATCAGCACCACGTGATTGCACACGCGCTCGAGCTCTCCCAGCAGGTGCGATGACACCAACACCGAAATGCCGAACTCGCGGCCGGTGCGCTGAATCAACGCCAGCATCTCGTCACGCCCGGCCGGATCGAGACCGTTCGTCGGCTCGTCGAGTACCAGAATACGCGGATCGTGTACCAGTGCCTGCGCCAGCTTCACGCGCTGCGCCATGCCGGTGGAGTAACCACGCATGGGCCGGTACCGCTCCTCGAACAGCCCCACATGCCGTAGCACTTCGGCGGCACGTTCGCGGGCCGCCGTGGCCGGCAGTCCCGAACAGCGGGCCATGAACGACACGAACTCGGCGGCCGTCATTTCCGGCGGCAGACAGTCGTGCTCGGGCATGTAGCCCACCAGCGAGCGGATCGCGCGGTTCTCGCGCTGCACATCATGCCCCATCACCTGCGCCGAACCACTCGAAGGCTCGAGCAGGCCCAGCAGAATCTTCACCAGCGTGCTCTTGCCGGCCCCGTTCGATCCCACCAGGCCGGTAATCCCCGGCTCGATGGAAACGGTGAGGCCATCAAGCGCCGTCACGTCGCCGAAGCGGCGCGTCAGCTCGTGGGTGATGATCAGCGCGATGGGAACGTCCTCGGCTTCAGACGGCAGGGGCAAGCAACGGGTCAACAATCACCGGCAGCGTCACGCCCGCTTTCGCCGCCCGCTTCTCCAGCGTGTCGCGGTCGAGCAGGCCACGAATCAACGCATCGGCGTCGCGATTATGCAGGTACTTCCCTTTCTCCCACCCTTCCACGATCCCCTTCGGCGTGCCGTAGCACAGCTCTGCGAACTGCGGGAGCGTGAGCCCCAGCGATTCCCGCAACTGCCGGATCGCCTTCGGCGCCAGCAGCTCGTGCGCCACGCGAATCTGCTCGGTCGCCGACTTCTCTGCCACATCGCGCTGATCGATGGTGCGGTTCTCGTGCGCGCACTTCTCACATCGATAGAACTCGCGCGTGACCTCGGCCGCCATGCCGCTGATGCGCATGGTCACCGTTTCCGTCTGAAGGGCGTACCGGCCGCCGCATCCGCGGTGAAGGCTACCGTCGAGCGTGGTAATACTCATGTCTGACCGAAGGAAGATGACGGGACACGCCTACGGCTCCGAAGCCCGAAAGAGTACCTCGCGAGCCGTTGAGTCGTCGTAGAGTCGCTAGGACGACGCCGTCCGCGCCACCCCTGTTTCGCGTTCTTCCCAGCCAAATGTCCGACTTCTGCCTCGTTCGCCAGCCCATTTTCGCAACGACCGGCGCCCTGCTCGGGTACGAAATCCGCTTCAAGGAGACGGAGACCGGGGAAAACGGGTTCGCCGAGAGCTTTCTGAGCGGCACGTTCGACTTGGTGCGCAATCGGATGCCGGCCTTTGTATCGTGCACGCGTGCGCAGCTCGTGGAGGACGCGTTTCACGTCGCCGAGCCCGGCTCCGCGATTGTCATGCTCCCCGCCGACCTCGAAGCCGACGAGGCGGTGACCGACGCGGTCGCCCGCTATCGCGCGCACGGTGGCCTGCTCGCCCTGGATGACGTCGGCGAGATCGCCGGCCCGTCGGAAGCACTGCTGCCGTATGTCACGTGGGTACGCGTCGATATCCGCAGCGAAAACGCCGTCACGATCGGCCGGATCTGCGACCGGATCACCCACGGCTTCGGCAAGCACGCCCCCAAGTTGATCGCGACCACGATCGACGAACTTGCCCAGTACGAAATCGTCCTCGGCCTCGGCTTTGATGCGTTCCAGGGGATGTTCTTCAGCCGCCCCGAACCACTGCCGTCGGCCAATATGCCGCAGTCCACGGTGGCCGCGATGCGGCTCATGGGCATGGCGCGCGACCAAAAGGTCAACGATCGCCAGCTCGAAGACGTCATTTCGACCGATCCGGTACTGACCTTTCAGCTGCTTCGGCTCGTAAACTCCGCCGCCATCGGGATGCGCGGTGTGAGCTCGATCGGCCAAGCACTTCGACTTATTGGCCGCACCGCCTTCCTCCGCTGGCTGGCCGTCGCCGTCGCCGCCGCCCGTCGCTCCACGAATGGCGTGGATCAGGAGCTGGTGCGTCAGGCCGTGGAACGCGGTCGCCTCCTCGAACAGCTCGTCGGCGGATCGCGCGACAGCGGAACCCTGTTCCTCGTGGGGCTCTTCTCGCTGCTCGACGCGGTGTTCCGCATGCCGCTCCCCGAGATTCTGTCGCGGGTCGTGCTCAGCGACGAGGCCAACGAAGCGCTCCTTAACCGCACCGGCCCGTACGCCGACGCGATCACCTTCGCCGAATCGTACGAGCTCGGCCTGTTCGAGAACGCGTCGGAAATCGCCAAGGACATGGGCATCGACCCGGCCAAGGTCGGCGACTTCTATACCAACGCCATCAGCTGGACCGCCGAAGCCCTCGGTGCCGCCCCCGATGCCGGCGCGCTAGCGCGCCGGCATCGGGGGCAGCTTCTGCACCGCCTGCATCTCCGCTGCCGCTTTCGCCGCCTTCGCCGCCTCGCTGAAGGGCTGCGGCGCTCCAGCGGTGATCGTCAGGCGGATGCGCTCGATCTGGGTGGCCGAGGCGTCGAAGAGCACCGCCACCAGATTCCCCGACCAGATCACATCGCTCGGTACCGACTTCCACGCCCCGATCGTGTCGCCACGCGGGGTCAGCCGGAACCGATCCAGCGCGGTCACGTCTTTTCCGGCAGCGACGGTGTCGGCGTAGAAGAAGGCGACCATCGTCGCCGTCAGCCCGATCTTGTAGCGCACCCCAGGCACGCGCAGATACGCGACCGTCATCGAGTCGCCGGCCGGCTTGAAGGCCAGCCCCGACTTCACCACGCGATCTTCGAGGGCGCACCGCTTCCACGTGCCGTCGCGTGGGCAGGCCGAATCGCTTGGCGTGGCGGGCCGCGGCATGATCGCCGCGGCGGGCGTGCTGGCCGTCGAATCGACCTTGGGCGCATCACCGCCACTGCAGGCGGCAACCGCGACTACCGCCGCGATCACCGCCGCCCGTCGCGTGCGTTCAAAAAAACAAGCAGTTCGCATTTCCCAGTGTACCCCGACGACCACCACACCGCCAAACCCTCTGCGTGCTCTGCGTGCTCTGCACCTCTGCGTGATCAGTTCCTCCGCGTCAGGCCGTTCGAGAACCGATCACGCAGAGAGGCAGAGAGCGCAGAGAACACAGAGAATCGCCTTGTTTTCGGTATTTGTTCGTTAAATTACTCCATTTTAGCGGACTGTACCGTAGTTACCGCATATTCTGCAACCAGGTTAGTACGGAACCGCCAAATCCGGTTGGATTCCGCGCCGAATGCTGACATATTTCTGCAACGTGTGCACGAATTACGATACAGTCGGCCAGCGTACGGTCGGCGTGTCGCCCACCACCTTTAAAACACATCGCCATGTCCTCCATGAACGGCTCGCGCGTCGCTGCCATGCGCGAAGTCACGCAGCGCCCGGTTCGCATCACCGTCCGCCCGGAAGAGAACGGCATTCTGCAGCCGACCAGCGTCTGGTTCGGCATGAACACCTTCGGGCTGCGCCAGATGCGCGTCAAGCTGCCCAAGGACATCTACAAGAAGCTCGCGGCGTCCATCCGCCTCGGCAAAAAGCTCGACTCCGAGATCGCGCCCGTCGTCGCGCAGGTCATCAAGGAATGGGCGATGTCGCGCGGTGTCACGCACTTCACGCACTGGTTCCAGCCGCAGACCGGCCTTACCGCCGAAAAGCATGACGCCTTCCTGAGCTTCGACGAGAACAAGCTTCCGATCGAGTCGTTCACGGGCGAGCAGCTCATTCAGTCGGAGCCCGACGCCTCGAGCTTCCCGTCGGGTGGCTTGCGCGCCACGTGGGAAGCGCGCGGCTACACCGCATGGAATCCGGCGTCGCCCGTGTTCATCAGCGAAACCGGTGGCGTGAAGTACCTCTGCATTCCGTCAGTCTTCATCGGCTACAACGGCGAAGCGCTCGACGAAATGACGCCGCTGCTGCGCAGCTCCGACACGCTGTCGCACCGCGCCATGGAGTTGCTCGAACTCATCGGCGACACCGGCGTGCTGCGCGTGAACACCACGCTCGGCGTCGAGCAGGAATTCTTCATGATCGACCGCGCGCACTTCGCGCTGCGCCCCGACCTCGTCATGGCCGCGCGCGCGCTCATCGGCGCGCCGCCCCCACGTGGCCAGCAGCTCGAAGACCACTACTTCGGTGGTATCCCCGAGCGCGTGCAGGCCTGCATCAGCGAAGTCGAGCATGAACTCTACAAACTCGGTGTGCCGATCGTCACGCGGCACAACGAAGTGGCGCCGTGTCAGTTCGAGCTCGCACCGATCTTCGAGGACACCGACATCGCGGTGGATCACAACCATCTCGTGATGAGCATCCTCCGCAAGATCGCGCCCCGACATGGATTGCAGGCGATCGTGCACGAGAAGCCGTTTGCCGGCATCAACGGCTCCGGCAAGCATTGCAACTGGTCGCTCTCGATCACCTCCGACAACGCGCTCGACGGCACCAACCTGCTCAAGCCGGGCAAGACGCCGCACCAGAACATCCGCTTCCTCGTCTTCCTGGCGGCCGTACTGAAGGGTGTGCACAAGCACGCCGGTCTGCTCCGCGCCGGCATCGCGGTGAGCGGCAACGAGCACCGTCTCGGCGCGAACGAAGCGCCGCCCGCGATCATCTCCGCCTTCCTTGGCTCGGGACTAACGCAGGTCGTCGAAGACATCGCCGCCGGCAAGACGTCGCCGAAGAACGCCGAACAGGCCATGCTTACGCTCGGCGTGGCCAAGCTGCCGGAAGTCGCGCAGGACAACACCGACCGCAACCGCACGTCGCCCTTCGCCTTCACGGGCTCGAAGTTCGAGTTCCGGGCCGTCGGCGCGTCGCAGAGCATCGCCTTCCCCGTCATGTTGCTGCAGGCCGCCGTAGCCGAAGCGATCGGTGAGATCATCGAGCAGCTGAAGGCGGAGCTCAAGACCGGCAAGAGCACCGACGACGCTGCGCTCAAGGTGGCGGCCAAGGCCTTCAAGGAATCGGCAGCGGTACGCTTCGAGGGCAACAATTACTCCGACGAATGGGTGGTCGAAGCCAAGAAGCGTGGCCTGCTCAACCTGCGTCGCACACCGGAAGCGCTCGCGCAGCTGCGCACCGACGAAGCGAAGGCGCTGTTCATAAACACGCACATTCTCACCGACGTCGAACTCGAGAGCCGCTACCATGTGCGTCTCGAGCGCTACGTGAAGGACATCCTGATCGAGCTGCACACGATCCAGCAGATGATCGACACGCAGGTGCTCCCCGCGGCGTACGCGTACCTCGGCACGCTCGCGGCATCGGCTGGTCAGGGGGCCGCGGCCGGCATCAACATGCAGCCGATCGTCGACGCTGCTAACTCGGTGTCGAAGCTGGTGGCCACGTTGCAGAAGAAGCGCGCCGAGCTCGCCAAGGTGATCACCAAGGCCGAGCACATGCACGATGATCTCGGCGGCCAGGCCGGCTATCTCACGACCACCGGCTGCGAGACGATGAGCGAAGTGCGCGATGCCGCCGACGCCATCGAACTCGCCATTGGTGACGAGTATTGGCCGTTGCCGCGGTATCGGGAGATGTTGTTCCCCGTCTGAGTTGGTGAAAGTGCCAACGGCTTAGGGGGCATACTGAACTGCCAACGGCTTAGGGGGCAGGGAGGAGGGTATCAGGAGGGAGGAAGCAGCAACGGCGCACTCGCGCAGTTTCCCTGCTCACTCCGCCCTGACACCCACCTTCCTGCTTCCTAGGCTGTTGGCAGTTGCTCATCCCGCAGCAAGCACGCCTTCCTCTCCACCCCCCACGCGTACCCGCCAAGCGTACCGTCGGCCCGCACCACGCGATGACATGGCACCACCAGCGCCACCGGGTTCGCGCCACAGGCCGTGCCAACCGCACGCACCGCCGTCGGTGAGCCGATACGCGCCGCCAGCTCGGCGTACGTAATCGTTTCGCCGCGCCGAATCCGCTGCAGCTCTCGCCACACGCGCTGCTGAAACGCGGTGCCGCGTACATCGAGCGATAGCGCGTGCGACAACGCCGCACCACTCGCCAGCGCCACGATACTCGCGCTGAGATCGCCCAGCTCCGCATCGTCGCGTACGATCGCAGCGGCCGGCAGCGCCTCACGCAACGTCGCCTCGAGCACGACCGGATCGTCGCCGAGCACCACGCGATGGACGCCACGCGAGGTGATCGCCACCAACACGAAGCCGAGCGCGCACGGGACGACGGTGTAGAACACCGTCTCGCCGGCCGCGCCCGACACCGAAGCACTCACCGGCATCGCATTATCCTCCAGCAAGCTGATCGCGCGCACAACGAGCGGCGTGTGAAGCGCATCGCGACCGGTGGCCGAGGCCGACTCGGGCGCGCACCGTTTGCAGGCGCGAAAGCCGGCCGGCGGATCGGGCATTGCATCGGCAACAGCGTTCATCGGAGCCATGCCTGACGATACGCCGCATCCCTGCCGACCGCGACACGATTCGTCTCAGCAAACCCCGCCGTCTCCGATTCCGCCGATGGCTCGCCTTTCGCCCCATCGGGGTGCATGCTCAGGTATCGCTTCAATCGGTTCACGTCTTCCCTCGGTTATGCGAATGGGAACCACCGACCTCGGCCAACTGGTCGCCGGCATCGTCAAGACATGGGACGGCGTAGAGGTGCGGCCGTATCGATTCGGCGGCGTCGATTTCCGTCTCGACCACCGCGAGATTGGACATGTGCATCTGGGTGACGTCGCCGATCTGCTGATGCCGGTGCGACTGCGTCGCGATCTCGTCGCCGCCGGCCGCGCGGAACCACATCGTACCCAGCCGCACTCGGGGTGGATCAGCTTCCGCATGCGCAGCGAACACGACGTGCCCGCCGCCGTCGAACTCTTCCGCCTCAACTACGAGCGGTTGCGAGGGATCGCACGTCCGCGCCCCACCACGCCCATCGTGACGAATCCAACGATGTTGGCCGACCGGACCGCCGATGATATGCCCGCGTAGCGTCACGCGAACCCAGCGTCACGCGGGCAGGTCCGTGCGTTCGACCAGCGCCGGCACTGGCGCCTTGCTCGACATCAGCTGGGTCACGAAGCGCTGCCCTTCCGAGATGCGCTCGATTTCAATCGACATGGCGTCCACCGCCTGCTCGATGCGCTCCAGGCGCGCCGTCCCTTCCAGCAACTGCGGACTCGGCTTCGGCTGATTCGAACGCTTGATCATCACGCGCGCCGCGGCCCAGGCCAGTGGTCCCCACACCATCACAATCGACACGATCGAGATCGCCGTCAGCTGTCCCGAGCTGAACGGACCGTAGCGCTCCTCCGTCGCCTCTTCGGAGACGAGTTCGCCAGGTGCCCTGGCCAGTTCGCGGCCGTTCGCCGCGATATCCCGCTCCAGCTGCACGATGCGTTCGTCCATGACCGACAGGCGCTGCTCCAGCCCCTTGGCGGACGGCGACTCCGCTGTCGTGCGCCCCAATTCCTTCGAGACATCGTCCCGTCGCCCCTGCACCGACGTCAACTGACGGGACAGCTCGCTGCGCTTGGCCTTCAACGCCTCGACGTCAGCCGAGCTGAGCGGCTTCAGGCTGAGGGGGGCCGCATCGAGACCAGTGGTAACGCCGACGGGCTGCTGAGGAACCGGGGCCGAAGCGGGGGCCGGCGGCGCGGAGGCGGGTTGCAGTAGGAGCATGGTCAAAGCTACGCAAAAAAGCCAAAAGCGGTTACATCACTAGGGAAGCGTCCGCGTCCACCCGTGCCTGATCCGTGACCATGACGACTGCCACTCACTCGCCGGCCCTCGATGCTGCCGCCTTGCTCCTCGAGGCACAACAGCTCGCGCCCCAAGTCATCGACTGGCGCCGGGCGCTGCACCGTCGACCCGAAGTCGCGTTTCAGGAGCACGAGACCGCGCGATTCATCCGGCAGGTGCTGGAGCAAATCGGCGACCTCGAGATCTCGCGTCCGACCGAGACGAGCGTGATGGCGCGTCTGCGCACCGGTCGCCCCGGTCCAGTGCTCGCCGTTCGCGCCGACATCGACGCGCTCCCCATTCACGAGGAGAATGACGTCGAATACCGGTCGCAGACCGACGGCGCCATGCACGCCTGCGGACACGACGGACACAGCGCGATCGCCCTTGGTTTGGTCACCCTGCTCGCGCGTCATCGCGACCAGCTCCGCGGCGAAGTGCGCTTTATTTTTCAGCATGCCGAGGAGCTCTCCCCCGGCGGTGCCGAGGAAATGGTGCGCCTAGGTGTGATGGATGGGGTTGATCAGGTGATTGGCCTCCACGTCTGGTCGGCCATGCCGGTCGGGCGCATCGGACTCATCGCGGGCCCGGCGATGGCGGCACCCGACACCTTCGAGTGCACCATCATCGGCAAGGGCGGTCATGCCGCCATCCCGCACGGCACGATCGATCCGATCGCCGTCGGGGCGCAGGTCGTCTCGGCGCTGCAGCACGTCGTGTCGCGCACTGTCGATCCGCTCGACCCGGTGGTCGTGTCCGTTACGCAGTTTATCGCGGGCACCGCGTTCAACGTCATTCCCGTCTCCGCCTATCTCGCCGGTACCGTGCGCACCTTCGACCCCACGCTGCGCACCACCGTGCCCGTGACGATCGAGCGCATCATCAAGGGCGTGACCAGCGCGTTCGGCGCCACGTACGAGTTCCGTTATGAGCCCGGATACCGTCCCGTCATCAACGACCCGGCCCTCACCGCGCGACTGACACACGTGGTCATCAACAGCTTCGGCGCCGACACGCTGATCGACATGCGCCCCACAATGGGCGGCGAGGATTTCTCGGCCTATCAACAGCGGGCCCCAGGCGTCTTCGCGTTCATCGGCGCCGGCAACGTCGACGTCGGCATTGACTTTCCGCATCATCACCCGCGCTTCCAGATCGACGAGCGCTCGCTCGACATCGGCTTGCGCTACCTCACCGCCGCCACGCTCGACCTGCTCGGCACGGCATGACGAAACCCTATCGACTGCTGGCGCTGGTTCCGGCAGTCGCAATTCTCGGCGCCCCCTGGTTCGCCAATCGCATTGAGCCACGCATTCTCGGGATGCCGTTTCTCCTTGGGTGGATCGTGTGCTGGGTGCTCATGGCATCGGTCGTCATGGCGGTCATCGGCGCGCTCGATAGTCGCCGCTCATGATCATCTCGCTGGGCATCCTGTCGGCCACCCTGCTGCTGGCATTGCTACTCGGCGTTCGCGGGGCGCGCAGTGCCAGCTTCAGTGCCAGCGGCACCACCAGCGGCACCCCCAGTCTCGAGCAGTGGAGCGTCGGCAATCGCGGCTTCGGCACGATCCTCGTGTTCATGCTGCTCGCCGGCGAGATCTACACCACGTTCACCTTTCTCGGCGGCAGCGGCTGGGCCTACGGCCGTGGCGCGCCGGCGTTCTACATCATCGCGTATGGCGCCGTCGCGTACATCATGTCGTACTGGCTACTGCCGGCGATCTGGCAGCGCGCGACCGCGTGGAAGGTGTTGTCGCAGTCGGAGTACTTCACGCGGGCGTACGGCAGTCCAGCACTCGGCAACGTGGTGGCCGCCGTGAGTATCGCAGCGCTCATGCCGTATCTCGTGCTGCAGCTCAAGGGACTCGGCATCATCGTGTCGGAGTCGTCGTACGGCGCGATCAGTGCCAACGCCGCCATCTGGATCGGGACCACGGCCACGGTGATTTACGTGGTGCTCTCCGGCGTGAGGGGCTCGGCCATGACCGCGGCGCTGAAGGACGCGATGGTCCTCATGTGCGTCATCGGCCTCGGGCTCATACTGCCCTACAAGTTGCACGGCGGCATCGGTCCGATGTTCGCACGCATCGCCGCGGAGCGTCCAGATTTCCTCACGCTCCCATCGAGCGGCATGTCGCCCAGCTGGTTCGCCAGCACCGTGCTACTGACCGTACTCGGTTTCTACATGTGGCCGCACACGTTCGGCTCAGTGTTCACCGCGCGCGATGCATCCGTGTTTCGCCGCAATGCCGCGCTGATGCCGCTCTATCAGCTGGTCCTGCTGTTCGTGTTTTTCATCGGGTTTGCCGCGCTGCTGTCGATACCGGGACTGCAAGGCACCGAGGTCGATCTCGCGCTCCTTCGCGTGACACGTGATACGTTCAGTCCGTGGATCGTTGGACTGGTCGGTGCCGCGGGGCTGCTCACCGCCCTCGTGCCGGGTTCGCTCATTTTGATGAGCATCGCTACCACGCTCGCGCGCATCCTGCGGCCGCCGCGTAAAGGACAGCCCGCCGACTCCGCCACGTTCGCGCGCCTGCTCGTGCCGCTGTTGGCCGGCGTCGCGCTGTGGTTCACCTTCCGTGGCGGCGGCACGTTCGTCACGTTGTTACTCATGGGATACAGCATGGTGACGCAGCTCTTTCCCGCGCTCTTGGCATCACTGTTCCCAACGGCGCGCATTTCCGCCGCCGGCGCGATCGCTGGCATCGTCGTCGGCGAGGCTGCCGTGGCGGCTACCATGCTCGGTGGGGTCTCCATGGCCACACTGTTGCCGGGGTGGTCGCCCCGCATCACCGACATCAATGCCGGATTTCTCGCCGTGATCCTGAACATCGTCACGATGGTGCTCGTGAGTCGCCTGTCCAGCCGCGTCACCGCGCCCGTGTCGCCCTAGTCGACGGCGCGCGGAAAGCCCTTCACGTCGTCGAGCACTTCGGCCACACAGATGCGGTGCCCTTCCGGATCTTCGAGTTCGAACTCGACCTGACCGTACGGCATCAGTTCCGGACCGCGTACTAGCGGCGTACGACGACGCGCATGATCGAGCAGCGCCGTCAGCTCATTCCCCTCGAGACGCAGGTACACATCCCAATCGTGGGAGGCCGGCGTGCGTGCGATGGGCGCCTTCGTGCGGCGCAGCATCAGCTCGGTGGCGTCGCGCCGCAGGATGCAGAACTCGAACGGAGCAACGGCGGGAAAGGGATCGACGGCAAAGCCGAGGATCTCGCGATACCACGTCATGCAGCGCGCGACATCGGCGACGCGCAGAACGGGGACGATGGCGGCGAATCGAATCATGCGGATCTAATGCCTGATGACGAGGGGAAGTGCCAACCCGCTCACATTCGCCGATGGCGCGGGCATTCGGTTATCGGCTGGCCCGCAGCGTGGGTGACGACGACGGCAGCTGCTGCAGCAGGAAGTCCCGCGTGTTGCCCCCCATCACCCGGGCGATGGTGTCCTGATCCATACCGGCCTTGAGCAAGCCGTCGGCGATGGCCGCCAGACCGCGCGTATCGAAGGGCGTGCGCGTGGCGCCATCGAAGTCGGACCCCAGCGCCACGTGCGCCACGCCCGCCACCTGCACGGCATGCTGAATCGCCTGCACAATGTTCGCCACCGTGGGCTCGCACACCGCGCCGTCCCAGTAGCCGATGCCAACGAGTCCACCGTTCGCAGCAATGGCCCGCAGCTGATCGTCCGTGAGATTGCGCGGTCCCGGGCACGTGGCCGCCACACCGGTGTGCGACACCACCACCGGACGGGTGGCCATAGCAAGCACTTCCTGCACCGTCTGGGCGGACGAATGCGCGAGATCGACGATGATGCTCAGCGCTTCCATGCGCGCGACCACCTGACGACCGAGCGGGGTGAGTCCCGCATGGGTCACGCCGTGCGCGCTGGCCGCGACTTCGTTGTCGAAGAAGTGCGTGAGCCCCATCATGCGGAATCCTGCGGCGTAGAGCGTGTCCACGCTTTCCAATTTTCCATCGAGGGCGTGCAGTCCCTCAATAGCCAACAGCGCCGATACCTGCGCCGGATCACCGGCGCGGCGCTCCACGAACTGCGCCATCTCCTCGCGCGTCGTGATCAGCGTGAGCGTATTCGCCGAGCGCAGCACGGCGTCGTGCAGCTTGTCGGCCTGATACACCGCCCGCGCGCGCAGACTCGTCCAGGTGGCGCGCGGCCAGTGCTCCGCGAGCGCCAACAGCAGCACGTTGTCCGTCTCGCCCGTGTTGTGATCGTGTTTCATCCCGCGCGGCGTCTTGGTGACCACCGAAAAGACCTGCAGCGCCACATGCCCTTCCTGCAGCCGCGGCACGTCCACATGCCCGCGCGCCACACGCTCTAACGGATCGCGTCCCCACAACAACTGGTCGGCGTGCAGGTCGGCCACGAACAACCGACGATGCAGCGCCGACGCCACCGGCGAGACCGCCGGCGGCGTTGTGCTGACCACGGTGTTCATCCAGCTGTCGGCAATGCGCGCACCAACGGTCAGAAACCCAACCGCCGCGAGCACCACCACGAGCAACACGCCTGTCGCGACCCGCTTCATGTTCACGCCCTCAGCGCAATCCGCGCGGCATCGGATCACCCGACATCTCGCGCGCATTCGGCAGCGAATTCGGGACGCTCTCGCCACGCAGGTCACCACAGCGGTCGATCGCCTGCTCGGAGCCCTGGTCGATGGTGTCGGGCAGCGCGAGTCGATCTACCCGCATCGAATCGACCTCGGTGCGCGCCTTCACCCACTCGGCCGTACATAGTGCGCGCATAGCATCGATACGCGACAGCCGATCCAAACCGGATTCCGCTGCCCGGTTCAGGAACTGCCACGCCCAGATGCCGAGGGCGAGCGCACCCACAAGACTGGCGATGGCAATCACCTGGGACATGCCGGCGCTTCGCGGTTCTTCCGGCGCCACTTACGACCCCCGCTTCGGTGCGGCGATTGGCATCGTCGGTAAAAAGCGTGGCGCACGGCGCGCCTTGGTTGCCTGTTCAAACGCATACGCCAGTCCGATGAGCCGTCCTTCGCTCCACGCCCGACCGATGAACGACAAGCCGAGAGGCAGCGCGTCGGCAAACCCCATCGGCACGGTGATGCTGGGATAGCCCGCCACCGCGGCCACACTCGAGTTACCGCCGCTGTAGCGATCCCCATTGATCAAGTCGGTCGGCCACGACGGGCCGTTGGACGGCGCCACGATCGCGTCGAGCGAGTGCTGCGCCATGATCGCATCAAGGCCTTCGTCGCGCGACAGTCGTCGGCACGTGGCTACCGCATCGCGATACTTTGCGTCTTCGAGCGAACCCATGCTCTGCGCGCGCTCCATCTGCTCCTGCCCGAAGTACGGCATCTCCGCGCCGGCATTTGCGCGGTTGAACGCGATCACGTCATCCATCGTGCGCACCGACACCGTGCTGCCGCGCTCGGCGAGATATGCGTTCACACCAGCCTTGAACTCATACAGCAGCACGTCGAGTTCCGCCTCATCGTACTTGCCCACCGTCGGCACGTTGGCCGGGTCCACGATCACGGCGCCCGCGGTGCGCAGCGATTCGATCGCACGCTCGAACGCCGCATCGGTCATCGGATGAAAGCCGGCCATGTTGCGGGCCACACCGATGCGCGCACCCTGCAGTGACTTCGCATTCAGAAATGTCGTGTAGTCTGGCACGCTCTTGCCCGCGCTGTCGGCCGTCACGCGGTCACGCGAGTCCACGCCCGTGAGCGCGCCCAGCAGTGTCGCGGCGTCGGACACCGACCGCGCCATCGGGCCCGCCGTATCCTGCGACGACGAGATGGGAATGATGCCGCTGCGGCTCCACAGGCCCACGGTGGGCTTGATCCCCACCAGTCCGCAAATCGACGACGGACAGATGATCGAGCCGTCCGTTTCCGTGCCGATGCCCACCGCCGCCAGGTTGGCCGAAATCGCACTGCCGGTGCCCGAACTCGAGCCGCACGGATTCCGGTCGATCACGAACGGATGCCGCGTTTGTCCGCCGCGTCCGCTCCATCCGCTCGTGGAGCGCGTGGAGCGGAAATTCGCCCACTCGCTGAGATTCGTCTTGCCCAGGAGCACGGCGCCGGCCTCGCGCAGTCGCTGCACGATGAACGCATCGCGCGGCGCCGGCTTGCCCACCAACGCCAGTGAACCAGCGGTGGTCTGCATGCGATCGGCGCTGTCGATGTTGTCCTTGATCAGCACCGGAATGCCGTGCAGCGGGCCGCGCACTTTGCCCGCGCGACGTTCGGCGTCACGCTCGGCCGCGATCGCGAGCGCGTCGGGATTCGTCTCGATCACCGAATTCAGTGTCGGGCCACTCCGATCCACCGCCGCGATGCGAGCGAGATACGCCGCCGTGAGCGTGCGCGAAGTGAGCGTACCCTTCGCCATCCGCGACTGCAGCTCCGCC
>Ga0209190_1001697_pt1 | contig 15261 bp, 10 predicted proteins | sample M_140205_XF_Meta_FD_187315 | JGI IMG/M metagenome (GOLD analysis project Ga0209190, IMG submission 187315) | Freshwater microbial communities from Lake Montjoie, Canada to study carbon cycling - M_140205_XF_MetaG (SPAdes) (version 2) | ecosystem: Environmental > Aquatic > Freshwater > Lake... | reverse complement strand
GTTAGAGGCGGTGGTGGAGCTCAGCCCATATTGCTGCGTGGTGGCAGCGCACAGCATGATGCAGCCCGCCGCCAGTCCGCCGCGCAAGGTCGCCCGGCGCGCGGTGGCGCGGTCGACATGAGTGGGCCACGGCGCGAATCGCAGCAGCGGCAGCAACAACAGCGTTCCCAGCGTGAAGCGCACGCCGGTGAACGCGAAGGCGCCCATGTGCTTGCTGCCGAGGTTTTGCGCGACGAATCCGGTGCCCCAAATCACAGCCGCTGCGAGCAGCAGCATGTCGGCGCCGAGCGTGGTGAGCCCGCGTCCGCGCGCGGAGGACGATGTCGAGTTCTGGCTCAGTGGATGTACGCCTTCGCTGGAACCAGTGTCTTCTTGGCGATGCCCGGCCCTTGCCACGACACCCGCAACAAATCTTGTCCGGCCGCCTCAAGCATGCGGATCTCAATCGGATGAAGACCCTTCTCTAACGCAACCGCGCCCGACTTTTCCGTCGCGCTGTGCAGGCCGTCGTTGTCGACCACGGTGGTTGTGTGCAACTTCATCACCGAACCGTCGTCAGAGTCAACGAAGAACCGATAGAGGCCCGTCGCCGGCACATCGATGAAGCCGCTAAACACGAGCCCGAAGAACTCCTCGCGCGGCTTGACGGTTTCGCTCGGCAGCGGCGTGACACCTTCCTTCACCAACTTCCCGCTGTCGATCTCCGAACACTTCTTGATTGACTCCGGCACCTCAAACGCGCGATAGGCCAGTCCGGGCTCGGCCTTGAGCGTTTGCACCGCAGTGAGCGGCGTGAGCGCCTCGAAGCTGCGCGACACTGTGCGGGTTGCAGGTTTGTCGCCGAGAAATCCGCGCGCCTTCACCGTCGCGCTCGCGGTGAGCGTGAACGGCCGACCCGCGGGGGAGCTGGTCGAGGTTGGCTCGCTGCCGTCGATGGTGTAGCGGTACTCGACCAAGGTGTCGCCGAGTTGACCGACGGCCACCAGGTGCGAACCGACGAACTTGTCGTCGGCGGAATCGATGTTTGGCAGCGCGGCAATCGCAAGCGGATTGGCTAGATCAACCGCAACCACCGTGCACACCGGATTGATCGGCTCCTTCGGGAGGTTGAACACGACGGTGTCGCCATCGCGGGTGGATGACCACAGGTTGCGCGTGCGCTGGCCGAGGATCTGCACCGCGCGCGGCTCACTGAGCAGGCCGGAAAGGCGAAGCTGGCCGTCGGCGGGCCAGTCGAACACATGCAGATACAGCCGATCACTGCCGTCCTCGTTGGTCGCGCGCGTCACGCGGCCCCACGACGGCGGCTCAGGAAACGGATTCGCCTTGGTGGCGTAGATCGAGCGCGCATTGATCTTCATCCATGCGCCCATCGCCGCCAGCCGCTCAACGCTCGGCGCAGGAATCTCGCCCTCGCCGGTGGGGCCGACATTGAGCAGAAAGTTGCCGCCCTTCGACGCGATGTCGACGAGCTTGCGCACGAGGTCCTCGTTCGACTTCCAACTGTCATCGTGCTTCACGAATCCCCATGTTCCGTTCATGGTCATGCAGGTTTCCCAGTCGACGCCCTCAGGTAGGCCGGTCGCGGGAATCTGCTGCTCGGGCGTGCCGTAGTCGCCGCGGTAATCGCCCTCGCGAGTGATGCCTTCCATGCCCGAACGCCCAGTGTCCACGCGGTTGTTCACGATGATGTCCGCATCAAGCCCGCGCACGAAGTCGTAGAGATTCTTCCCCTTCTCGTGCGTCCAGGTTCCCTCCCACTCGCCGTCGAACCACACGATGCCGATCTTGCCGTAGCGGCCGCCGAGGAGTTCCTTCAACTGCCCCTTCATGTAGTCCTCGTAGCGCTGGTAGTCCGCGCCGTCGGTCGGCCGCTTGTCCCACGCGCGCCGAGGCAGATAGTCGGGGTGGTGCCAGTCCATGATCGAGTGGTAGAAGCAAAGGCGGATGCCCGCGGTGGTGCACGCGTCGGCGAGTTCCTTGAGCGGATCGCGGGGCGCGAAGGGCGAACCGCCGACATCCCAGTCGGTCAGCGCGGAATCCCAAAGGCCAAAGCCGTCGTGATGCTTCGAGGTGATCACGATGTACTTCATCCCCGCGTCCTTGGCGATTTCAACCCAGCGCTTGGCGTCGAACTTCACTGGGTTGAACTGCCCTTGTAGGACCTCGTAGTCGGCGGGGGTGATCTGCGCGTTGGAAAGCAGCCATTCGCCCGCGCCACCGACCTTGTTTCCGTTCCACTCGCCGCCCGCGGTCGAGTAAGCGCCCCAGTGGATGAACATGCCGAACTTGGCGTCGGTGAACCACTTCATGCGCGCGTCGTGCTGCGCGGGCGTCTCGTTCACAAGGTTGACGCCGCCGTAACGCGGGAGTTCCTGCTGCGGCGCGGCCAGAACAAGAAGGGTCACAAGAGTTGCGGTTGCAAGCATGGCGGCGATGGTACTCGCGGTCCAGAGGCGTTACCTTTGGGCGATGTCGATCGCGAAGGATCTTGTCAAGACCACGCGGCGGATCTTTGTGACCGCCGACACCCACTTCGGGCACACCGAGGCGATCAAGCTCTTCGCGCGTCCGTTCGCTGATGTTGCGGCGATGGATGACAGTTACATCGCCGCGATCAACGCGGTGGTCGGCGCGAAGGACATCCTGGTGCACCTCGGCGATTTCTTCGGACCGCGCGAGTGGGACGCGAAGACCATCCGCGCTGGCGCCGAATTGCGCGCGCGCATCAACTGCAAGCGCGTGTACCTCATTCGCGGAAACCACGATCCAGTGGGCGAAGGTCGCTTCGATGAGCTCTTCGAGGGCGTCGAGGAGATCGTGAGTGCGCGCGGCATCGCTGGTATCGACGAGCGCATCGTGATGTTCCACTATCCGATCGAGCAGTGGCAGGGGCGTCCCAACGGCGCGTTCCACCTGCACGGGCATGTGCATGGGCACGGGGCGACGGTGTCTCGGCGCCTTGATGTGGGCATCGATCTGGCTGGCCGCGGCGGACGGCCGTTCGCGCTCGACGAAATCACCAATGCGCTGCGCAAGAGCGAGCCATCGGGCTTCGTGCGTGTGAAGTGAACGACGCGCTCGCGAGCGCCGCTCAATTTTTGTCGGTGTTGTCCACCGCGCGTCGCTCAGCGGTAAGTGGCGGCAACTCAGGCGTGGCGCGCACGGGGCGGCCGAGGCGTCGGGAGAGCTCATCAAGGCGACGGCGCGATGCACGCACCAATTCGCTCTCTGAGCTGAGCGCCGCCGAAAGCAACGCATCGGACGACACGAGCAACGGCTCGGCTTCTTCGCTGCGACCCTGCAGATAGAGCGATTCGCCGAGAGCGCTGCGGGTGGCGGCGATCCAGCGGTGACCCGACGGTAACACGGTGATCTGCGTGGCGAGCAGTTCGTGGGCGAGCAACTCAGCGTCGCGGGGGCGACCGAGCGCGAGCAGGGCGTCAATCTTGGCAGTGCGCGCCGCGTTCATGGTGGCGATGTGACCAACCGATCGCGCAGGCGAGCGGTCGATCGACTCGTTGAGGTTGGCAACCGCCTGATCGGCCTCGCCGAGCGCGAGCGCGGTGAGTCCGGACTCGAGCGCGTGCTTGGAGTGGAGCGATGCGACTTCCATCGAGTCGAGTTTGCGCCGATCCGCGGTGGCTTCGAGCAGCAGGATTCGGTTGTGAAGTTCAGCGAGCGTCGCGCGCGAGCGAACAAAATCACCCGACTCGCGCTCAATGGCCGCAAGCAGCAACGCGCCGCGGAAGACCAAGAGCGGATCGTTGAGGCCCTCGCGGCTCGCGAGATCAACACAGCGGGTAGCCTCGTTCTCCGCACGCGCGAAGTCGCGCAGGCTCAGGAACGCTCGCCCGAGATGGAGCCGAAGGTCAGCCTCGAGCCGTTCGTCGATGGCGAGATTCGAGCCGCCGGCGGAAATCTGCTGAAGGCGCGTCTTCAAGTCCATCCGCCGCGTGCCCGGCGCGGATTCGGTGAATTCGTCGCGGAGAAGTCCGACGAGCAGTTCGAGCATGTCGACCGTTGCGGCTTGCGCATCGGCGCGTTCCTTGATCGCAGCGAATGATTCACCGCGCGCGTCGGCGGCGTCGAGGCTGCGGAAGATTGCGAGTCCCACGGCACACACCAGAGCGATGCTGATCAAGCTGCTGATCACAATCATGCGCTTGCGCCGACGGGCGAACTTCCGCAGTCGGTAGATTCGTCCTGCGTGGCGAGCGCGGATCGGTTGGTGATGCAGCGCGCGCACCAGGTCGGCGCTCATCTCGATGGCGCTGCTGTATCGCTGATCAGGTTCCTTCTCAATCGCCTTGCTCACGATGGCGTCGATGTCGCCTCGCAGCGCATTCTTGAGCGCCTGAACCGTCGTGGACCGATCGGCGGCCACGAGCTGCGCGCGCTCGGGCGGCATCGAGTCGGGAATGGCGCTCGGAAGCGTTGGATCAGCAAAGACCGCCGTCTGCGTGAGCAGCGCGCCGCGCAAACCGCGCAGATCCAGTGGCAGCGCACCAGCAAGAAGCTCGGCGAGCACGATGCCGAGCGAGTACACATCAGTGCGCGCGTCGATGCCGTCGATGACGCCCATGATCTGCTCAGGACTCGCGTAGGTCGCGGTGCCGATCAACTGTCCATTCTGGGTGAGGTCGGCCATGTCAGCCATGTCAGCCGCATCGGCCATGTTTCCATCGATCGCTTTGGCGATGCCGAAGTCGATGACCTTTGGCGTTGGCGTTGTCACCGTCGACACAACGATGTTGGTCGGCTTGAGATCGCGATGAATGATGCCGCGCGCGTGCGCATGCTGTACGCCGTCGCACACCGCGATGAAGAGCCGGATGCGATCGTCGATCGTCATGCGCGCTCGGTTGCAGTAGTCGATGATCGACGGACCGTCGATGTACTCCATTGCAAAGTAGGGACGGCCATGCTCAGTCACGCCCGCGTCGTACACATGGGCAACATTCACATGCTCCATGAGCGCGAGCGCCTGCTGCTCGGCCTGAAATCGAGCGATCGCCCGCGGACTGTCAACGCCAGGCTTGAGCACCTTGAGCGCAACAAGCCTGCGCACCGGCTTCGACTGCTCGGCGAGATAGACATAGCCAAAGCCACCTTCGCCGATGAGCGAACGAATGCGATAGCCACCGATGAACTCGGGGTGGACGACGGAGTCGTGCATGGGCTGGGCGTTCGGTTCGGACATGGAACGGACGGGAAAGTAGAAAGAGGCAGTCATCCTGCATCGGCGGTAATTCGCTCGCACTCGACTCAGATCTCAACTCCTACGCAGGGAAACAAGCCCGAGAACAAAAACGCGGCCCGTTCAGCGGGCCGCGTTTCTTGGTGTTTGTTTGTTCCAACGGTCGCCAAGCCGTCACGCGTGAATTGCGCGCCCCTCGGTCGCCAGCGCCGCTTCGTGCAGCGCTTCGTGCATTGTCGGGTGAGCGTGGACGGTGGAGATCACATCCTCGATGGTCGCTTCGACGCGGCGGGCAAGCCCCATCTCGCCGATGAGCTCGCTGGCGTCCTCGCCAATGATGTGCGCGCCAAGGATCTCGCCGTAAGGCTCGCTCACAATGATCTTCACCAGGCCTTCGGTCGCGCCGACGGCGATGGCCTTGCCGTGGCCCTTGAAGGAGTACTTGCCGACCTTGTACTTCAGGCCCTTCTCCTTCACCTGCTTCTCCGTCATGCCGACCGACGCGATCTGCGGGCTGCAGTAAGTGCATCCCGGGATCGAGCTGTAGTCAACGCCGAGCGTGTGATGGCCCATGAAGCGCTCGACGCACGCCACCGCTTCCTCGCTGGCAATGTGCGCGAGCCACGGCGGGCCGATGCAGTCGCCAGTGGCGTAGATGCCGGGAACCGAGGTCTGGTAGGTCGGCTCTTTCTTGTCCTTGTAGTCGGTCCAGATGTGATTCTTCTCGATCTTCAGGCCGAGCTTCTCGTCGAAAAGGCCTTCGTAGCGGGCCTTCACGCCGATGGCGACGATCACACACTCGGCCTCGATGACCTCGGTCTTCGTCTTGTCGGCGATCTGAGCGAGGGTGACCTTGGCGCCGGTGCTTCCATCCTTCTGCGTGGTCTTGTCGATCGCAGTTGCCACAGTGGCGACCCTGAACTCCATGCCCTGCTTGGTGAAGGCGCGCAGCGCGGCGGCCGAGATTTCCTCGTCCTCTTGGGGCAGGATCCGGTCGAGCATTTCGACGACGGTGACCTTGGTGGCGAACGCGTTGAAGAAGTACGCGAACTCCATGCCGATCGCGCCCGAGCCGATGATGACGATCGACTTCGGCTGCTTGGGGATCGAAAGCGCGTCGTAGCTCGAGAGGACGGTCTTTCCGTCGCACTTGGCGCACGGAAGCTCGTTCGGCGCGGCGCCGGTGCAGATCATGATGCGATCGGCGGTGATTTCGCCGACCTTCTCGCCGGCGCCAGTGCCGCGGTAATAGTCACCGTCCGCCTTGGTGACCTGCACGCGGCACGGACCCGACGCGGTCTTGCCGTTCAGGATCTTGGCGTGGCCCTCGACATGGTCGATCTTGTTCTTCTTGAACAGGAACGCGATGCCGTTGTTGAGCGTGCCCGTGATCGCGCGCGAGCGGCCGATGACCTTGGCCCAGTCGACCTTGACCGCGCCCTCGGCGAACTCAAAGCCCCAGTCCTTGCCGTGGCGGATCGCCTCCATGTAGAGCTCGGCGTTGTGGAGCAGCGCCTTGGTCGGAATGCAGCCCCAGTTGAGGCAGACGCCGCCGAGCTTTCCACGCTCGATGCAGCAGACCTTGAGCCCCATCTGTGCGGCGCGGATCGCACCGACATAGCCTCCAGGTCCGCTGCCGATGATGACGAGGTCGTAGTGCTTTGTTTCAGCCATGGTGGTGCCTTTGATGGTGCTCTCAACACGCTCACCGCGTGCCAGGACGGTTGGAATAGTCCGATTGCGCGGGAGGGGTCGAGAGAATAGCCGCGAAACAGACACTCGAAATCGCTTGAAGGTGATTCGAAGGGCTTGGCGGGTCGATCAAGCGATGCCCCCCGATGCTGAGGACTCCCATGCGAGGATTCCCATGCAAGGACTCCTCATGAGTTCCGGGGGCGAGGAGCCAGACTTTCAATGAAGCCCACGCACCAGGATGTCCGTCAGCACAATGTTGTGGAGTCGGCGTCGCAATCTTGGCGTTCGGCGTTGATCACGCCGTCGGAAATCGAGACTCTGGTCGACCGCCTTTCGGCCACGCTGCAGGCGCAGTCGCACACCGTCCGAGAACTCGAAGCGGCGCACATCGAGCTCGATGCCCGAGGTCGCGCGCTTGACGAGGCGCGCGCTAAGGCTGAACGCGCAACGGAAACTCTGGCGACCTTCCTCAAAGCCCTCGGGCACGATCTCCGCGCGCCGCTGGTTTCGGTGGATGCCGCGCTGCAAATGCTCGACTTCGACATTCGCGACGGCGGTCCAACCACCGCCGCTGAGCGCATCGGCGAGATCCGTCGAACCGCCAGCCACGGACTCGCGCTCATCGACGACCTCTTCGAACTCATCCGTTCCGACGCCGGCCAGTGGCGCGTCGAGCCGCAAGCGGTGCGCATCAGCGAAATCGTTGCCGATGCGCGCGCCGTTGTTACTCCCAAGGCGCAGCTCAAGCGACTCACCATCGAAACGCGTTGGATCGGCTCGGCCACCGACTCGAAGCACTTCGTGCAGACCGATCTCGTGCGCATTCGCCAGGCGCTGGTGAACCTTCTCGTCAACGCGATCAAGTTCAGTGACCGCGGTCCAATCGTCATCGAAGTCGAGCGCGGCCGCGGCGACATGCTTGCCTTCCGAGTGCTCGACAACGGCCCGGGCATCGAGCCTGACGCGCTCAACGCAATCTTCGAGCCGTTCGTGCAATCCAAGCGCACCGCCCGCCACGCCAAGGATGGCGCGGGCCTGGGACTTGCGATCGTGCGCCGATGCGCGCGTCTGCTCGGCGGCGATGTGGCGGCAGAGAATCGCGCGAGTGGTGGCGCGTCATTTACGCTGGAAATCAGCGCTCCGCGTGTCGATGCACCCGCCGACGAGACCGTGTCCGACAGCGTCATGGACAAGGTCGCCGAGCGTGTTGCCGAGCGCGTTGCTGAACGCGTGGCCGAACGATTCGACATGCGCATTGAAGCGCAGCCGCGACCGATGCCAGTGGCGGCGCCGGTTGTGACGCCGGTAGCCGTTGTCGCACCTGCGCCAATCGCCACTCCCGCGCCCGCGCCCGTTCTCGCACCCGCACCCGCACCCGTTCTCGCACCCGCGCCCGCACCAGCGCCTGAGGCCAACTCGACTGCGGACAGCTTTGGCGCGATCTTCCGTGGCCCATCAGGATCGCCGCAGCAAACGACCTATGAAGAGCGCACGGCAGCGCGCAATGGTCACGGACATGGGCATGGACATGGTCACGGTCATGGTCACGCACATGGCCGCGCCCACAACAACGCAAAGCCGTCCGCGCCGAACTCGCTTCATGTGCTCATCGTGGACGCATCCGCCGAAGCCGCCAGGCAGCTCACGCAGCATCTTCGCAAGTGCGGTCTTGAAACCGTCGTCGCGAAGTCCCTCGCCGAAGCGCGGCAGTTGATCTCCCAATGTCGACCTGATCTCATCATCAGCGATCGCAAGCTTCCCGACGGATCCGGCCTCGAGTTCCACGACATCGCTCCTGGCACGAACCTCGTCATTTCCAGCGCAAATCCCGATCCGAACGAGTTCCCCTCGGGCACGTGCATCCTTGCCAAGCCAGTTTCGGCGAAGACGGTTCAGGAAATGGTCCGGACTTCGCTCAACCGGTCTGTCGCATTCCCCACCTGACCGACTCGCGCGGTTCGCCTTGCTACTATCCGACGCTCACGCGCAGGTGAACGCCGCGCAACAGGTGAACGAAGCATGCGCATCGCGATTGTCAGCGACATCCACGCCAACCTTGCCGCATTTGAGGCGGTCATTGCTCACGCAAGGAGCATGCGCTTTGACTCGATGATTTGCCTTGGCGATGTCGTGGGCTACGGCCCCGATCCGCTTGAGTGCGTTGACCTGGTGCGCTCGACTTGCGAGTGGTCGCTGCTTGGAAACCACGACTTTGCTGCGCTCTACGAGCCGACGAATTTTAATCCGGTGGCGCGCAACGCCGCCTTTTGGACGCGCGGTCGTGTGTTCGGCGCCACAACGCCAGCGGAGATCGAGCAGTGGGTTGCCGAACTCGATGCGCGTCGCGCAGCTGGTGAGATCGACGCCAGCGATTTCGCGCGCCGCACCGCCATGATGCGCGATCCCAAGTCGCGCGTCGATTTCCTCTTCAGCATTTCGCCGCGCCATGTGATGCTCGACCGCTATATCTGCGTGCACGGTTCGCCCACGCGACCGGTGAATGAGTACCTCTTCCCCACCGACGCCGAGCAGAATCCACACCGCATTGAGCGCAGTTTTCGCATGCTTTCGCTGCCGGCCGTCAACGGCATGCCGCAGCGGGTGAGCGCGCTGGTCGGTCACACCCATGTCCCCGGGTTCTTCCTCGAGGACCGTGAGTTCAGCGACACGAAGCCCGCCGCGGCTGGCGCATCGCTGACCGCCGCGCGCGGACGCAGTGATGTTGCCGTTGAGTGGGTCGGCGTTCCCGTCGATTCCTCGGGTTGGACGCCGAGCGAAGATGAGATGCCGCGCGGGATGCGTTTCATTCTCAACCCCGGCTCAGTCGGCCAGCCGCGCGACCGAGATCCGAGGGCGAGTTACGCGATTCTCGACACGGGTGGTGGCGCAATTGGTGGAGCAAGTGTTGGCGCAAGCATTGGCGCAAGCATTGGCGCCGGCGCTGGTGACGGCTCGCAAGACACCTTCACCTTCCATCGCGTCGAGTATGACATCGCCCGCACGCAGAAGAAGCTCAGCGACCTGCGCCAAGCAGGGGCGGACCTCGATCCGTGGCTCGCCGAACGACTTCAACTCGGGCAGTAATGCCGCCACGCGCGTTTCTAGGCGCGTAAGCCGACTTTCGTCGCGATCCGACATCGAAACACGCGGTTCGGTACGCTCTGCGCCCCGTCGAGCGCAACGCTCGGCCATCGTGGTGTCCGCCACTCGCCAACCATCTCGCCTACCCCTCCCGCCCACCATGTCGCCTACCTTGAAGAAGTTTCTCATCACGAGTGGTCTGACCGCGCTCGTCGTCACCATCGGCCTGATCGTCAGCCGCGGAGCGGGCCCGACGCCCGCGACTGCACCGACGACTCCTTCTTCAGCGCCGGCAGACTTCGCGCAAGTTCCTGCTGCCTCTGACGGTGCGGCCACCGCGGCCACCACCGCGACAACCACGGCCGCTCCCGCCGCCGCGCCCGCCGGCCTCATCGCTCGCGTTCCCGCCGGAATGACCGCCGCCACCGCGCCCGCTCCGCTGGGATCACTCGATCCCGCGAAGGCGCCGTTCCAGATCGAGTTTGCCGCCAACGGCGCGGGCATTTCCCGCCTCGTGTTCTCCGACTTCTGGAAGTCGGTCGACGCGTCACTCGCCGCCAAGAAGTCGCGCGCCACCAATGACCCCGCTCTGATGCCGTCCGACAGCGCGCGCTATGTGCTGGTCGCGTCGCGCAAGCTGCAAGGTTTCGAGATCCCCGAGCTCGCGGTGCGTGGCGTTGAGATCGATGGCAATCGCGTCGGCGTGTTCGGTTCGGTCTGGGCCGACTCCGCGTCGCGACCCGGCGTGTTCACCACCGAAATCGCTGATGCAACGGGCGCGCCCATTCTGCGCATCGAGCGCGCATTCACCGGCCTCGGCGCTGATCCGAGCAACAAATACCTTCTTGGCCTCGCCCACGAAATCACCAATCTCGACGGCAAGGCTCACACCGTCCGCCTCATTCAATACGGCCCCGGCGACCCAGTGCGCGACGCCACCAGCCTCACCGAGGTTCGCCGCTACCACTTCGGCTACCTCTATCCGCCTGAGCGCGATCCGTCGCGTTCCTTCGTCATCGCCAACGGGCAGATGTTCGAGCGTGCCGATGTGATCAAGAAGGTCGCCGCCGGCAACATCAAGATCTGGCCCGATACCACCGCTGTCGACGGTAAGTATGAGCTCTCGTGGTACGGCGTAACCGATCGCTACTTCTCCTTCGCCGTTCACGCGCCGCTCACTGCGCCGAGCACCGGGCCCAAGACTCTCGGTTCGATCGATGAAGTGCGCGCCCTGACCAACGGCCAGGCCGCGCCCAACGACTCGATCTTCACCGAACTCTGGAGCCCAGCCTCCACCATCGAGCCCGGCGCGCGCGCAAATCTCGCAATGGGCATCTATGCCGGCCCGCTCGATCCGACGATCCTCGAGGGCGTGCAGCCGTACGCAGCGCTCAACATGGGCGATCTCATCGTCTATCTGATGTCGGGCTGCTGCTCGTATTGCACCTTCTCCTGGCTCGCCGACTTCCTGCTCTGGTTCCTCACCTTCATTCACAACAACCTCGTGTTTGACTGGGGCTTGTCCATCATCAGCCTTGTGGTGGTGGTGCGCGTGGTGCTGCATCCGGTTCAGAAGAAGTCGCAGATCTCGATGCAGCGTTTCTCGCGGGCGATGACGGCGATGAAGCCGGAGCTCGATCAACTGCAGAAGAAGTTCAAGGACGAACCTGCGCGCATGCAGCAAGAGCAGATGCGCATGTTCCGCGAGCGCGGCGTGAGCCCGGCGGGTTGCGTCGGCGGCATGTTGCCGACCTTCGCGCAGATGCCGATCTGGATGGCGCTGTACGCAGTGCTTTACTTCGCGTTCCCACTGCGCCACCAAGCGCCGTTCTTCGGCGTCTTCCAACTCTTCAACGACTGGACCTTCCTCGCCGACCTCTCGGCGCCCGATCGGTTCTTCGCCTTCTCCGCGCCAGTCAACCTCTATATCTTCACGCTGTCCTCGATCAACCTGCTTCCCGTGCTCATGGGAATCGTGTTCTTCATTCAGCAGAAGTACACCACTCCGCCAGTCACTCCGAACATGAGCGACGACCAAGTTGCTCAGCAGAAGATGATGAAGTGGATGATGGTGGTCATGTTCCCGGTGATGACTTATGTGGTGCCGAGCGGACTCACGCTCTACATCCTCACTTCGACATGCATCGGCATCGTCGAGGGCCGCATCATCAAGAAGCAGGTCGACGCGATGGACTTCTCGGCGAAGCCGGTCGATGGCAAGAAGAAGCAGGACTTCCTCGGACGCATGTACGAGAAGGCGCTGGAGCGGTCGAAGGATCGCCAGCAGGCGCAGAAGAAGTACAAGGACCGCTGAGCCGTCGTGGCTGTGCGCGAAACCATCGTTGCGGTGGCGTCGCCGCCGGGGCGGGGCGTGCGCGCGCTGGTGCGGGCGTCGGGGCCGGGCGTGCGCGCGGCGGCGAAGTCGCTGCTGGGCGCGGTTCCGACGCGGCGCGGTGTTGAGAAGGCGCGCGCGCGGATTACAACAATGGACGGCGCTTCATGCGCATGTCCAGTGTTGGCGATGTGGATGGAGGCGGGCGCGAGTTTCACTGGCGAGGATTCGCTGGAAATATCCTGCGTCGGCGCGCCAGCACTGATCGAGTTGATTGCGGTGGCGCTGGTCGACGGCGCGCGCGCCGCTGGCTTTGCCGCGCGATTGGCCCGCCCAGGCGAGTTTGCATTTCGTGCGCATCTTGCCGGGCGAATTTCCGTCGATGAGGCGGAGTCGATGGCGGCGCGCATTGCGGCCACCAGCGACGCGGACATCATCGCCGCCGACGAGCTTGCCAGCGGCACCACGGGAATGCGCGCGACCGAGTTGCTCGCACGCACCGCCGAACTGTTGGCGCTGGTCGAGGCCGGCATCGACTTCACCGATCAGGACGATGTGGTCGCGATCGCGCCGGCTGTCTTGTCGGCGCGCGCTGGTGAACTCGCGGTCGCATGCGCACAGTTACGCGGCGAGCAAGCGTCGGCGCACGCGCGCGCAGTTGCGTTGGTCGTGCTTGCCGGCGCGCCCAACGCGGGAAAGAGCACGCTCTTCAACGCGCTGCTCGGACGAGCCCGCAGCATCGCCAGTGTGTTGGCGGGTACCACGCGCGACGCGATCGTTGAGCGCGTCTGCATCGGAACCGGACTTGAGGTTGATCTTGCCGATCTCGCCGGACTCGACGCGATCGGCGGGGAAGGCCTGAGCGCCTCGATCCACCGCGACATGCAGCGTCACGCCCGCGCGATGCTGGCGTCGGCCGATGTGGTGGTGCGCTGCACCGCGCCCGGCATGGCGCGCGTTGAGCTCGTCGAGTTGGCGCATGACGCGATGCATGGCGCGAGGCATGATCCGACCCATGATCCGACCCATGATCCGACACATGATCCGACCCATGATCCGACACATGACGCGACCAATGTCGTCGACGTGGCAACGATGGTCGATCTTGTGCCCTCGGGCGCGTATGCCAACTCGGGCGCGCATGCCAACTCGGCCGCGATCGCCGTGAGCGCGCACACCGGGCAGGGGATCGACCTGCTGCGCAACGAAATCGCCGCCCACATCCGCCGCGACGGAGCGATGCGCCGCGCCCGGCTGTCAACGATCCTGCCTCGCCACGACGCCGCCTTCCGCGCCGCGCACGACGCCCTTGCCGACGCCGCCGCCCGCGCCGCATCGCCCACCAGCCGCGGCCGTTACGCCGACATCGAGATCATCGCCAGCGCGCTTCGGTCCGCCCTCGACGCCCTCGGCGAAGTCTCCGCCCCCATGCACCCCGACGATGTCCTCGGGCTCGTCTTCTCCCGCTTCTGCATTGGAAAGTGAACATGCCCCGCGTCACCTCTGATCGTTCGCCGCTTTCCACGCACGCAACCGAACTGCGGGTGCGCTATCCCGAGTGCGATCCCATGGGTGTGGCTCACCACGCTGTCTACCCGACCTGGTTTGAGATTGGCCGCACCGAGATGCTGCGCGCCCGTGGCGGCAACTACCGCGACCTTGAGCGGTCGGGCGCCTTTCTCGTCGTGGTTCGCCTCGAGGTTCAGTACCGCCGGCCCGCGCGCTACGACGACCTGTTGCGCCTCGAAACCCACCTGCTTGCCGCCGGGCCCATCAAGATACTGCACTCCTATCAGCTCTTTCGAGGCGCCGAACTCTTTGCCGAAGGTCAAACCACGCTCGCCTGCGTCGATGGCGAGGGTGAAGTCCGCCCAATTCCAGATTCCTTGCTGCTCGGGTGATGCACATGGAAGTCGATTATTGAAAGGCGTTTACGCGGCATTTTCCGCCGCAGGCGCGATAAATGTTCTGGATTCGCTGATCAGCTTGCGCAGAACTTCACCCCTGAAAGTCTCTTCTCAGCGTCAGGGTTGGCTCTACTCCCCTCCCTCCCCCCCTTTGGGCTGGCTCTGACAAACAACAGGTTCGCGAAAGCGACCTGTAGGGAAGGTTCGCGAAAGTGAACCAACTGTCGGACAGCGCTTTCGTGGCGCATCCCACGGTCCCTTGAGCTTGCGGTTGATTGGGTTCCCGCCCGCGCCGCAAACTGATTTCCACGTTTGCATCGTCGGCGCCTCGGATTCCGTGGCGCCGACGATGTTTTTGCATGGTGCAACAGGCAACTTCGCGTGGTGGCTAGGATGCGCCCCATGAAGCTTCGTTCCCTCGCGATGTGCGTTCTCTTTGCAGTACTTCCCGCCGCATGCACGGCGATGTCAACCTTCCCACCAGTGGCGGGCAAGCCGATCTCGACACCGAGCGTGTCGCCTGGCCCCGAAGTCATGGCGGGTGCGCTCAAGGAAGCGCATCGACTGAACACCACGGCGAAGGATCACGCGGGCGAGTTCATTTACAACTTGCCTGCCGGCTTGCCAGAGAACACCTGGAATCGCGTGGCTTTCCTGCTCCCAGACAGCGCGCGAGCGATGGAGCCCGGTGACGAAGGCGTCTACTCGGTGCAGCAACTGCGCATCGGTGGCGGCGCTGCGGAAGTCGATGTCATCTATCCCGATCGCGGCGTCTACCAACTGATGACGGTGAAGTTTGCCGGCGGACCGCTGGCGCCGTGGACCGTCGCCTGGGCGTACCGCTGGATGATTCCTGCCGGGAAGCCGACCGCCAACGACCCGCTACAGAAGGCGGAAATGGCGCAGGTCCAAGAGACCGCTCCAGCGGCCGACACAGAGCCAGACAACGGAAAGTAAGCTGAATACCCGCGTAATCGTGGAGATGTTCAGAACCACCAAACCGACATGATCCGACATGGTCAGACATGGTCAGACATGGTCCGACA
>Ga0209190_1001696_pt1 | contig 15265 bp, 29 predicted proteins | sample M_140205_XF_Meta_FD_187315 | JGI IMG/M metagenome (GOLD analysis project Ga0209190, IMG submission 187315) | Freshwater microbial communities from Lake Montjoie, Canada to study carbon cycling - M_140205_XF_MetaG (SPAdes) (version 2) | ecosystem: Environmental > Aquatic > Freshwater > Lake... | reverse complement strand
GAAAACACGGAGAGCAGGGTTACGTCGCCACGCGCTGTGGGAAAAAACGCCCCTAATACCAGTTGTGGCGCTCGTGGAATCGTGAGGCTTGGCAAGGTGATCCGTATCTTCCATACACGTAGCGTAGCCCATTACGGATTTGTCGGTACGGGTCGGTAGACTTCTCACTCAATAGTTGAGCTATACCAAAGGCGGTACTATCTGGGTTATCTGACTTACTATTCCAGTTGCTTTCTTTAGTCCACAACACTACTAAACACTGGTATTGGGTTTCATCCTTCACTAACTGTTTAGCATAAGATAATGGGCTTATAGGTTTAGCGTATGCACCTGACGCTACTAACAGAAGGAAAGCAATAGTAAGTAGTAGTAACGCTATAATCCTTTTCGACAATTTAATTAACATTCTTTAACTACCTAACCCAGAACCAGAAGCGGGGTAGAGTTGGGCTGGGGGGTGATCCCCCGTACCCTAACCCGTCACCGTTACGGTTCCGTCATTGGGGATACTCGCACTATACGAGCATCAGAAGCGCCTTATGACTAATACCTTTCATGCCTCTATTAGGCTTCTCGATTTAATAGATGAGTAAATAGTCTCGTACTTATCCTAGTACTAGGCCTTGCTTAGTTACTTGCATGGTAAAGCGGTGACCCTCTAACGGCCGCTACCGGTGACTAACCGGCATCACGGTTATAGGTTACCGCGATTCCCTAGGCTCTAGAATAGCACGACTGTTAAAGTGCCCTCTTGGCGGCCTTTAAGCAGGTAAAGCAGTCCGAGTCTACATAGCGCCAATCGCCACACTGGGTACAGCGAGCCACCTTAGAGTCAATAGATCGTAAGCCTCGGTTTATTACTTTCATGTTCCAGATACGTAGGCAGGGTTCACAGTAGTAGTCATGGTAGATAGGTCTAATGCCACACGTAAGACATATCAGCGGCTTCATCTCGTAAGCAACCATTTAGCCTGATCCCCTAAATGCTTTGTATAGGCTGGCGGTATCGCCTCCACTAATTCGCCCCAGATCATCCACTCAATACCCATAGCTCCCCTTGCTTCTTCAATCGTTTTAGCGGTTGATCCCCCTATGACATACTTGCCCGTCGTGTTATCCATTCCTTGTGCCGTGTCGTTCATAGCACCATAAACGCCAATAGGTTTACCTTGTTCTTTATGGTTACAGATAGTGCCTTTTAACTCTAAGTTTGACTCAAATAATCTATGCCGCCTGACCTTTAAGCCGAATGCCGAGCCGCATACTATTACGGGGTTTATTAAAGGTGCGCCAGGTACGTTTTCAATAATATAGGGAACACCAGAGGCAATTAGAGCTGCGCGAGTTTCTGGGATTAGGTCTAATTTTGTGGTGGTATGGCCTTGCGCGTCTCTGAGGTGTTGAGTTCTAGAGTGTGTTTGGCATGGTGGAGAGGCCACTATTAAGTCAAACGAGCGTAGATAGTCCATATCTTGTAGATAATCCAGTGCGTCACCGAGAATAAAGTTAAATGGGTATCGTTTCTGTTTACGGTTATCTATTCCGGTGATCTCAAAACCTGCTAGTGCGTAACCGTATGATGCTCCTCCTGCTTTGCAGAACAGGTCTAAAGCCTTCATCTCATGGCCTTGGTTACTTGCGTCAGCTTGCATACTTGGCACTCCATTAACCAGAAACCTAATTCGATAGATAAAGCAGGGTGCTGTATCCGTTTCATTACCCGTTCAACTTCGCAGAACTTACATTCAATTACTGGCAGGTAAAGTAGCTTGCCCGTAGTTACATCTATTACAGATCCAGAGTCCATCATCATATTCTGTTTGCTCCATGATCCACCGGCCTTGAAATGATGGCGTAGATACGCCGCAGGTATCGCAATCATTTTCGGCCATTAGGAATCAAATTCTTTTTCAATCGTTTTAATGGTAGGGCAAGGATATTCCCAACCATCACAATGAACACAATTATTACCCCATTCACCGTTGGGTAAAGTTATCTCTTGGGGTTTATGCAATTCTTTTACTGCACGTAGAGCGTTCACATATTCATTTTCGGCCATTAGAACCCCCATCCTAGTACCCAGATAATGGTGCTTCTGTTCGATACGGTAAGGCCGGTAGTCATGCTGTCGAGTATTTTGCCTTCATCTACTAACTCTTTGCGTCTAGATCGTATGCCCGATTCGGTAGCGACCGGCCAGCCTTCATGGTGAATAGCGCGGTTATAGTGAACTATGAGCTGTTCGTCTGTCATAGAAATATGGCGCTCAAAGAGTATTTGTATGCGTTCCCGTAAGTTCGATCCTGCTACCCGTTTGGCGGCACAATGGCTCGTATGCGGGTCTGTTCTCCTGGCGTATGCCATAACTAGCCCCTTCCGTGGGCATCAAATGACTCAGTACGTGGATAAGACTTAAATACTTCTCGGTGCGTTCACCTATGCTAAGGCTGGGTTCTTCCATGAAGTACCGCATCTCCTGGTAGGCGTATCTCAGTAAGACTTCATTCATGCTTTAGACCTAGTGTAAGAACATAACGGACATTTTTCTATTACTGGGTAAGCTCGTTGGTCATCTTCCCAACGGTTCTCTACTTGCATAATAGCGTTATGACACTTCGGGCATAATTGCTTGGCGCTTGGCGCGCTTTTGTGCCAAACGACGTACGGCATAACCAGCCTCCTTAAAGGTTCGGCGTTCCTCTGCTGTATATCCTCCCCATATTCCATGCTTTTCGTTACTAAACGCCCATTGTAGACATTCTACCCTTACCGTACAGTCGGCGCAGATCCTTTTAGCGGCTTTCTCCATCATGGGTATAGCGTCTCGACCTTCTGGGTTAGTGTCAGAGTCGGGATACCAAAGGTCGGGCAAGTAATGGTCGTAGCATTCGCCAGCCGATAAATCAGGTACGCGAGCTACTTTATCCACGAAAATACCACCTAGTCCAAGTGCGTTTACGTAGCCACCAGCGAAACGAATGCGCTTCGCGGTAGTGATCTATCAATACCAGTAAATCGCCTTGCCTGGTATTGCACCAATCACATACGTATTCTATTTTCATGCTTTAACCCATTCGCAACGGTCAGGGTTTTCTTTAGGCAAGATGCAATACCAGCGCGAGTTACCGTCTTTGCCTGCCCAGAACTTCATGCGACCATGCTTACAAGCTCCAGGTAAGACTTCCTGCTCAATCGTGCCACCCAGAATACCGGCAACAGTGTTAGCGGCCTCCCCTAACGATCCTTCTGGCCATCCTGCGTTGCTTGTCCATTCGTCGCGCTGTTGGGGTGCAACGTCGCGGGTAATCTGCCCTCTCTGATCGCTCGGTATTGTAATCTTCTCATGTCCAGGCTGTTGAAGTGACTCCTTCGGCCGCGCCGCTTTGACCATTTCTTCACGACTTGGCCGCGTGGCCGCAGAACCGGCATAACCTAAATTGGCTAGGGCGCGACCGATTGCTGAGGTTTCTGCGTTTTCTAAAGCGTTGGTGGAGTTTACTCCACGCTCTGTACGGATTTCTTCTGCATGGCCGTTAGCGTCTGACTGCCCTAATAGGGTGTTATTGCCGTCTTTCCAGATCATGGCCTCGAACACAATTACGTTAGGTGTATCTGGGTTCGACTGGTTGAGGGTCATTATTCGCCCGTTGGGGTGGTCTTTCCAGAAACGATTTAGACGCTCCTGCACTGGTTCATAGTTTTCTAGATTGAATCCCATTTATTTAACGCCTCCCTAGCTGTTTCTTTTCCGAGTTTGTGTCCATCCCAAAAGCCATACCTGCGGCCGTTGGCGTGTCCTATACGATAGCCGACTCTGCGGCCGTTAATGAAACCCCAGCAGAAGCCGGTACTGAGTAGTAGCGCGATACCGAGGAAGTCGAGGCCGTTCATGCGGCCTCCAACTCGGTTTTAATGATGCGCTGATAAATGGCGGCCGGTAGTTCGATAGGATCGCGGCCGTCAATAACTGTATAGGTTTTGCCGTTGGGGTGTATGGACGGTGCGGCCACTACATAGCCTTTGTGTTTAATGTCTATACCGTCTGCATATTTGCCGTAGAAACTGTTGGCAGGGTTTGTGCGGTAATACAGGTGTAGGCCGTCTCCGGTGGATACGGTGTAAGTAGCCTCAAACGCAGGTAGTCGGCTTCCACCGTTACGGTAGTCAATATCTATAACGATAAGGCCACTGGTGCTGACTGCTATGCCTATATTGCTATCTGGTGCTATATCAAACATGGCTTCTATTTGTTCTGTATCGGTAGTGGCCGATAGGTAGGCGCGTTTCATTAAACTGAAATTGGGTTCTTTGCTACGGGCTTGGCAGGCCATGACAGCCCAACCGCGGTGCGCATATTCCAACGCTTGCGCCTTCATAGTTCCGCCCAAATTCGGTTAGACAAACTCTTTAATTCTTCTTCTGCGTTAAATACTGCTAAGTCAAAATTCTCAGCGTCAGACACAATGCCCATAAATTGACCGTCAAAACTTATGCCATCTGAATATAAGCCAAACCACAATTCGAGATAATTTGAGACTTTATAAAGGCGATATTCGCCTTGCTTTTTGATTATTTTTGGTTGCATTTCTTGACCCCTTCCTAGTTGGTAGTACAAGTACACGGCCTAGGGGTATGCAAGTCAAGACTATTTACAAAGTTTTTTAGAAGTTTTTTCCCTCAAACGTGAAACTACCGTCTGGGCGCATAGCCACCGCGTAAGGTTGGACACTTTTGCCGTCAATGTCTAGGACACCAAAGCCCATCTGCCAATTAGCCGCCCCGCGAGGCTTCAGGTAGCCCGCTGAGGCCATATTCATTAGATTACCTACTTCTAACCCGAAGCGGCTAGTAACACGCCCTGAATAGCCCCTAGAAGCCCACACAAGGCCAAGCCTATGAGTATGGCCGATTACCACGCTCTTGCCGGTGGCTTCCATGAGCTTATGAGCAGTCATTCCACTGATCCCAGAGAGGCCGTATTCATCACCATGCCCAAGTAACACGCCTGGGGTAATCTCGGTGAGCTTCTTATTATAGGTAATGCCTAAATCTTTTAACCGCATTAGTTCTGGGTAAGTAAGGCCACGTAGGCTCACTATCGCTGGCGCTTTCTTCTCGATATAACGCTCTAAACGGTCAGTGTGATTACTGCGCTGTAACCAGAAATCACCTTCCGGCATAGCCCGACGAAAGGCCGCCAAGACCGCGTGAGTATCGTCTATGTCTGCTTGTAATCTGCGGGAGTATTCACCGCGCGAATTCTCATCATATTTAGAAACCATAGGTGCATCAAGTTCATCACCGACACACGCAAGCGCATCGGGTTTAATCGCTTCAACGAATCGGATTAAATGCTCTACTGCCCCTTTATGGTGGTACGGAATTTGTAGGTCACTTATGACCACGATACGTTTACTCATTATTTAAGAGTCTCACCAAATCCGCGAACCGCATAACCGCCACAAATGAACCTACTGATTTTTCACCCTGACCGTTTAATCTCATCACCGCAAAACCTAGGCGATCATCTTGTCGTTCTTCTAGTTGGCGCATAGTCTCAGCTACCGGAAAACCTGCTCTAGCCTTTACTTCAATATCGTAAGGAGTGCCAGTAATATCGCTACCAGCACGACCGGAACCAGTGGATTCGGCATAAGGATAACCGTTCTGCTTTAAGTAATCTGCTACAAGTGATTGAGTTTTATATCCACGGTGTTTACGAGCTTGGCTACTCATCATCTTCTTCGGTAGTCATTTCGTATTCTTCTTCGTCCTCATCATCTTCATAGACGATAGGGAACGTCCATTCAGGTATCTGGTCGCGTACTAAACGAAACGAGTACTGTTTAGAAAATCCGGCTTCTTGAAATGCGGTAAACATTTCATGGCAGATGGCCGCGAATTGTGCCAGGGGTGTTAAACCAACTTCGGTACTTATATCGGTACAGGTATCGGTAGTTTCTGTTTCTTCTGCCATGAGATTCTTTCTAGGGTCGTGGATCGCCTAATACCAGGATACGGTATATCTCATCTACCCTAGTTTCGAGGCGGGTAACCTTATCGCTCATGCTTCCGCCACCGTTGGGCTTCAATTCCATAAGAAAAGATTTAACCATCCAGCGAACTAAACCCACAAATGCCCCTAGAACGGCCAGAATGGCCACTAGGAGCGTCGCAATAGCCTCGGCTGGCATAATCTACCTTATGGCTTCTTTGTAGCGTCTAAAGCCCCTTCTAGGGCTTCTGCGATTACTTCACCTGAGAACTTGCCTTTACGCTTATATGCCTTTAATCCTGCCCTCAGTCCAGCGAGTCCAGCAACAGCCAAAACGGATAAAATAATTTCTTTCATGGGCATACTCCAGATAAAGGGGTGAACCTCTATTTTACCGCATCCCAGCGAGGCCGGCAGACCGCGAGAACGCGACCATACGGCCTCTTTTTCTTGTACGCGCCATTACCGTTAGCTTGTGATCCAGTAGCACCGTCAGCGCACGTGTTTCCCTCAAAACAGATAAGTATTTTTTTCTCTACTTGATTTGTTACCACAATACCTACGTGTTCTGGTTCCGCGTCAGTATCAAATTGGAAGAAAACTACGTCACCAGGTTGAGCCTGCTCAATACTTACGAGCTGACCATTCTTAGCGAACCATTTAAGACCCGCATCACACGACCAAAAGCCTTTACTTTTAGATTGAGCCGCCACTAACTTAACTGAATCACCTAAATTAAACCAGAAGCTAACCGCACTAGCGCACCAAGGCTGGTTAGGGATACCTTGCCAGTCACCGAATTTATTTTTATTGTTCGCGCCTTCTTTGTAGGCAGTGTCTATATCTGCTTTGGCGGCCGCTAGAACTTTGTTAATAGTCACGTTTGATTTCCTTTACTGTTTCAACGGGTATGCCACTAGATATGTCTATAAATGTTTTAGGTGGATTGTCGGGGTTATCCCAGTCCACGTCAGCGGGGTTAATAATGTTTCCCGCTAGCTTTGCATATTGGGGTGGCAAGTTAGTCATTTAAGTAACTCGGCTTCTTCTTGAGTGATTCCTAGACGTGTAAGCAACGCGGTACGCGCTAGCGCTTTGGCTGTCGCCTCGGCTTCTTTGTTGGCTTGTTCCATTTCGTAGGCGATCCGGTCGGTTTTGCGTTGATCCAACTCGGCTTGCGTGAGTTCGTGTTCGGTGATTTCTCCGGTGGTGCAGTTGATTTCGATTCGGGTTGTCATTGTTTCTCCTTATGCTTTGAGGATGCCGTAAAGGGATGCGGACGAGTATTGGACAAATGAAAAAGTGGAAATGGGTTTCAACACGATTGAACTGACTGCTGTCGTACTAGACCATAAAAGAGCGTTGAGACTTGAGTATGCAAGCGTGGCATTGTTTTCTCCTACGGAATCGGCAGAGACAGATTTGGCGGTGGAGCCTGCATAGTTGGGAATGTAGAACTCGGTGTTTCCAAAAGTTGAGGCGGTAAAGTCTGAGGGTTCCGCGTTTGCGTATGGAAAGGCTGTGTTGCTACTTGCCGCAGATCCGCTACCTTCTAGCCTGACTCCAGAAGTGACGGTGACATTGTTCAACTTTATTTCCAGGGCTGCGCCACCATTGTTTGCAGTATCGTTGCTGCGGGTTGAACACTTGAGCAATAAATCTGTGTAAATGCCAGGTATGGTGCTGAAAGTTATTGTTGCAGTAGTTGTAGTAAGTGTGATGGTGGAGATGAGTGTGAAGGTGGTTGCCATTATGCGGCCGCAATTCCATAAAGCGTTAAAGTACCACCAGACGCCATAGCGGTGGAAGTATAAAAATCTATTTGAGTAACGGCGGCGGTGCTTCTCCATAACTGTACAAGTGCGGACAATCCAGTTGAAGCGTCATTTGATCTTACTAGAATAGTTTTGTATGTAGTTGAGTTTGAATAAGACATAATATGGACAATGCTCGGTTTTGTATTATTTGCGCTACCATCCGAAGTAATAAAAAACCCAGGTAACCCAGTCTGATAATAAGAGTTTGCTACGCTTCCGCTTCCGCGTAATCCAGTTCTAGAATAAATTGCACTTGTAGAAGAATTAAAATTTATTCTAGAATCAAAACTAGCCGTAGAATTTATGTCATTAACTACAAGAATTAAATCTGTATACGTTTGCGGAAGCGTATTGCTTGCCCCAAAAGTATAAGTCTGGGTGCTTCCGTTTGTTGTAAAAGTCGCTATTGGTTCATAGGTTTTTCCGGCGGCCATTATGCTTTCACCCCATACAAAGCAATCTTGGAACCGCTGTTAATTGCTCCAGGCGTATAAACACGAATTGAAGTAATCGCTGAAGTTGAACGCCACAAGCCAGAATTCAGCCCAACCGCACCGGAACCGTTAAAATCTGCACCATTTAAGGATCTGATTGTCTTGTATTTTGACGTATTAAACGCATCAAGAATATCTACAACTGCAACCGACGGATAAGTAGGACTCGTACCCACCACGAAATCGTCAAGAATCAAACGATTATCGCCAGCCGTTCCAGTATTTGCCGTCGACGCTGTTGCACCGTTGCCATATACGGCGTGATAAGCGTAGTTTGTTGTTGTGTCTCCATTAAATTGCATTTGGATGGCTTGCCCCGTTGAAGCCGAGACAAGAAGATAACGAAGTTGTAAATGAGCAAAACCGCTGGGGAGTGAACTGAAAGTGGTTTCCGTTGCTCCACCTGTTCCCGAATAACTGGCAATGGACTCGAACGACGAAGCCACCCCACCACTTGAAGCAATAACACCAGGCAGAATCATGCAATCGCACCAAAGACGAGCCAAGTATCAGTCCCAGTCTTGATACATTGAGCGGCCTTAAATTGTGCAAGTGTCGGACTGGCAGACACCGCACCCGCGCTCGTGATGGTCGTCGTCGCAGGAGTCACCGCGCTGATCGTCGTCGCACCCGCACCGATATTCATCACCTGGATCGTCGTGCCTGTCGCATATGCCACCGACGCATTTGTCGGGATCTTAAACGTGTTGGCGCTTGCATTTGACACGGTAATAAATGCACCGGCGTCAGATGCGACGGTGACGTAAGCGGACGTGGTTTGGGCGTTGATCGAATACGTAATAACGGGAGCGGTCAAAGTCTTCGAGCTTAGGGTCTGCACCCCAGTTAGGGTCACGTCACCGGCAGACGTGGCACTAAAGAAGATCGCTACACCAGTAGAAACGAAATACAAAGTACCACCGTCATACTGACTTAACACTAGCGAACCGGCAGTAGAAACAGTCGCAGAACCGGCCACGATAGTACAAGAACCCGCGCCCTTATTGTAAATAAATAAAGTATCGCCAGCCGCAAAGAGAGAAGAATTTACAGTAATAGTAGTGGCGCTAGCGTTAGTCATTTCAATACGAGTACCCACGTCAGCAGAGACCAACGTATAGGAAGCAACCTTAGCGCTGACCGTCTGGTTATAGTCATTGGCCTGGAGCGTAGTCATTTGACTGGCGAGCAAAACCTGGGCAGTGCTAAAAGTCTGTTTAGCCATGTCTAGTATCCTATCATTAGTACGAAAGTTGGTTAGTGTCGAGAATTCCGCCAGCAAGCGGGTACGTACCATCAAGCACAAAGCTAGCGATTTCAGGCTCCATAGTCTGAATTTTAACCATCCATTTATCGGGAGTAATAGTATAAGTAAGACCACAACAGATAAGGTCTTTAGTCAGTGACGTAGTACCAGGCGCATTACGAGTAACTTGAAGGGTAATATATCTATCCATAACCAGACCGGCAATAATACGGTTAGAAGGCTGGCCTTCTGTAATATCTAAAGTTACTGACTTGATTCTCAAAATAGGGTCTTTGCGACCTGTAAGAAAATATATAGCCTGATTACCTACATCCTCAGTGCCATAATTTAATAAATCACTTCTATATAGCCAACGCTCAAAGTATCGCGCTACCGAAGTAGGGTCTTGGTAAACAGTAGCGGGAAACCCTGGCGGTACTATTTGTACCGTGTTAGAAATAAAGTCAGTATCATAAACATAAGATACATCCTGATAACTAATATTAGTTCCATCATCATTAAATAAATATGGTGTAGCTGATGACATGAGAGCAATAGCGTTACGGTCTAAGAAAACTAGATACCCGTTAGAGTCAGCATAGAAAGCGCCCACCTCTGAGTTCTCAATAGTTTTAATAGCGTTTAGTGCACTCCTATAAGTTCCAGGGTCGGCTTGGAGGCCATACAAAAGAGAACCACCGTTAATAACCGTCTGAGTCATATCCCAGCCAGTCTCATACAAAATGCCTAAAATTCTAAAACCAGTACGGATATTAACTCCACCATAGTAAGTAAGTGTAGTAATGTTTATACTATTGAGAATACTCATACCGTCCATTAAATTAACGGTAACGGATGCGGCCTCTATACCATTGGCTGGCTTATACGTCCAAGAATTCACGTAACCCTTAAACATAGTATAATTAACGCTGGCATAATCAGCCGTAATAGTAAACGGCACAAGCGGAACCAATAAACCTGTATAAGGTGAGATAGTAGACTCAGGATTCCAGTCACCCGTATAATCTGCAAAAGTTACAGTAGCCGAGCCGGTAAGAAAAAGGTCATTGACTCTATCGTAAGGTTGATCTATATAAGTATTTAATACAAGAGCAGAAATATCTACCGTAATGGTAGAAGATAATTTAACTGAAACATTTAACGTAGGCACTGTTACGCGACTCCAGCATTAACGAACCATTTAGCGCCTTGCTTTAACTTAGCGTTAGCACCATCATAAATAGCGTTTACTAAATCCTGTTGCGTTACTACTGAACCTTGAACAGTTACCTGTATGTTTTGTACCGCAGATTCAGTACCGCCAGCACGAAAACTAGGTGCGTTAATAGAAGAAGAAGCCAACGTAGGCGAAGGCGAACCTATATCTATTTGCGGTGGCGCAACATAAGAAGGACTGCTAGTAATCATTTGAGTACCAGTAGCATTAGTACTGGTAGTTGCGCCAGTACCGCCAGGTAATTTTTTTGCTATTTGATCCACTGTACCAGCTATCTTGCTAGCAGAAACATTAGCGGCATCAAAAGCCGCAGTTAAATTATTTGCATTAGTTATAGCATTTTGTATAGCAATATCAGCACCATTAGCGTAAGCAGTTAAAGCCTTCTGATTATTTTCAATGGCAAGCCTACTAGCCTCATCAACAGCGGCGGCCTTTTGCTTATTGGCCAAGTTAGCGGCCGCCACTATGTTAATAGAAGCAATATCAGTAGTAACAGTAAAGCCAGCCTTCTTAGCCATCTGGTCGGCAATAATCTGTAAAATAGTCCTGTTATCTTTAACTTCCTTAGCCTTGGCCGCCGCAAGTTTAGCCGCCGCCGCGTCAGCTATTTTTTTCATTCGTATAGCGTTAGCAAGGCGAGCGGCCGCTAAAGTATTCATTAAATAGGCTGATTTAATATCATCCTGAAAAGATCGTTCACCGCCGCTAATTTGTTTAGTAGCAGTCCTAATCGCTTTGCCTCTTTCGGCAAGTCCACTAAGTTGAGCCAAAGGAGTTTTATCGGCTTTCTTTTGTGCCTCTGTAAAGAATAGTTGGCCTTTAAGAAGATCAGAACCAATACCAACTATTTTGCCGCCAATAGTTGAACGGTCAGAATAACCTAAAGAATCAAAATACCCTTTAGTACTTTTAGTTAAGTCAGCTACACCTAGCAAAGTGTCGGACAAAGTAGTAGAAAAGTTTTCAATTCTTTTGGTTAAAGAATCAACGCTAGCGCCACCATCATTGGATAAAATCTCAAATGCTTTTACTAGACCTTCGCCTATAACTACCTTAGCTTCTTCGCTAGCAACTTTAATACGGTCAATTTTACCGGCATAAGTTTCGGCCGCTATTGCGGCCTGGCCTTGGTAGGTTTTACTTAATAAGTTTACAATTTCAGAATAACTAGCAGTGGCTAAAGTAGTTTTAGAAATAGAAACACCAAGTTTACCTAAAGCAGTGTTGTTACCTAAATATGCTTTACTTAATGCGGAAGATACGGAACCGATATCTTTCGTAGTTCCAGCGCTTATATTTAATGCAAGGTTTAATAATTTTTGTGAACCGTAAACATCACCAGTAGCCGTCACTAATTGTTGGTACGCTGGTACAAGTTCATCTTTTGTAATTCCGTTAGCCAGTTGAAGTTTAGATATAAAAGCGTCTGCCTCTTGGATAGCAAATTCAGCACCAACATTTTTTAATGTTTGGCCGAGTGAAATCATGGCTTTTTCGTTAGCCATAAAAGCATGAACCGAACTTTTACCAAACATGGCAACAGAAGTAGCGCCAAATGCGGCGAAGGCGGCCGTAGCTAAATGACTAAAGCCTCCAATAGACTTGCCTAGGTGGGTTAAAGAAGCGGTGGCCTTTTTTACGCCCCTATCGTCATATCTTGAAACTACGGGTACTACAATGCCTTGAAACATTATTTACCACCGATCGAAATGCCAGAAGTAAATTCTTTTATAGCATCATTAACAGCCATTCTTATTGCTAACACCACTTGGCCGTCGTTTCTTTCTACGGCAACATACATGGCGCGGCCAGAGTTGGGCGCTGGTGTTTTAGTTTTAGAATGTTCATTCATGCCTTTAATAAAATCTCTGCCAGCATTAGGGTTAATACTTTTGCCGCGTTGTCCTTTTTCATTTCTTCTTCCGGCAAGCTCATAAACAGCACCCGCCGCGTCAGGGTTAATAATTCCATAACGATTAACGAAACCTGAATAAGTTTTTTTGCCTCTAGAACGCGTTGGCTTAATCTGATTTTTTGCTTTGCTTGGAATAAAACGTAAACGCGTACCCCACTCGCCAGAGCCGGCTTCACCCCAGCCGCTAGGAGGCGCTGAGTCTGGCATTAAAGTCTTAGCATCTTCTGAAATAATTTTTAACTGTACGTTTATTCTTTTAGACATTTGACGCGAAAGATCGGGTGCGAATTGGCGCATAGCCTTTAAGGTTCTGTTAAGAGAAACATCATAAGATTCTTCTACCCATGCTGTCATCTTAACGCCTCCTTATGTTTTCGCGCCCGATCCTTCATATACGCCACCATAGCCCAAAAAAGAACCGGATCAAGTTCTAGTAATTCTCTAGGACTTATCCCAGTTTCGACGGCCATACCCGCGACCAAAAAGGTTACATGATCGCGGTCTAGCCATTTGGGTTATCGCCAAGAACTTCTACGGCCTTAACGCTTTTAAGCCACTCATCAAAACCCAGGGTAGTGTCTCCACTATCCTTAACGCACCTATGAAGTAACCAGTAGAGGTGTTCATTTTTTTCTTCATCTCTAAAGATTTTATGAAACCCACCTTTCATTTCACGCTCGAAGGCTACTTCTGCTGAAGGCGTGACTTGATAGGTTTTCTCTACATCATCTGTGGTTTTTAGTTTTATTTGCATAACTACCCTTCCCTTTTTTTGTTAAACTACTGCTTTGGCTATTACACCATTCACCTTAAAGGTTACGTCAATAGTAGCCAAGTCTGCAACGCCACCACTGATAGGAGTCCAAGTACCCATAAACACGGTAGCGCTAGAGTATTTAGGATTAGTAGCACTAGGCGTAGGTGAAACGCTGGTAGTGTTGGCGGCCGCACCAGTTGGAAAGCACTCTAAATAAATAGTGGGGCTACCGAGCAAGGGTTCAATAGTTTGGTTTACCAAGGCTGAAGCGTGATCCTGGTAAAATGTTACTACAAATGAATCGTTGGCAAGGCCGGCAATTCTGGAATGACCGGCCGCCCCTAGGGCAGTCGTTTCGACTTCATCATATTCGCGAACTACTTGAACTTGTGAAACTCTTGAAGAAAGGTTTACTGCGGTTGCCGAAGTAGCACCAATCTTAAAGTAAACGTCATTATTTAGAAGAACTGACATTTGATTTACTCCATTTCTTTTGTATTAGTGCTTTTTGTCGGCTCAATATGGCCGGCTTCGAGCAATAGCGTTATTTCTTCTGACGTAAATTCTTTGGCATCAAAAGTATCGCCAAAAGATTTACTGCCAAAACCTAGTTCCCCTGTTACTTTGTAGTTCATATTATTTTCCTATCCGTATATTTCTACTGAGTAGTTGTAGCCGAGATATTCAATAGCGCCTACTTGCATTTGACCTGGCGTAGCGGTAGTTACACGCAAAGTATTACAAGCACCGCCCAGGGTTTTATCTGATTCGATAGCGGCTTTAATGGAACCAGAACCAGTGCCGGTAAGTAGGCCATCTAATTTATCTTGTCCAGCGCGTTCTACCATGCGTGAAGTGATGGCATAAATTTCTACCGTTGCGCGATCTAACCCGCGACCGTCTGCAACATCAAAAAATAAACTTAATTGCCCTACCACTGCGGCTGGTACGTTTACCGCATCTGGCATAATGTCATAAGTACGTAGGCCGGTAATGGTGGCTAAGTTAGTTTTGAGTGCATCACGTACGGTAGCTGGGTTCACGCTAGAACCTCGCGGCGGTATGCGCGTACCATTTGTGTAATGTCTCTACCTACTGGACTCATGCGAATAGCGCCAAGATCGCCCAGGCCAAGAATTCCGCCAGGTGCATCTTTACGCTTATACAAGTCAGCGGTAAGGATCATGCACGCTTGGTTAATATCATCTGGTATGGAAGGCCAGCCCCATTTAGCGGTAACTTGAACACCTGGCCGGTAGTTTATTGGAGCCTCAAAAGCGGAAGAAGCAGAGACAATAGTAACTATATTCCAGGGACGGTTAAGACCTGGCGCAGTAATTGGATCGAGAATATAGTCAGTGTTAAGCGTAAGAGTATTGGTGTAGTTGCCTAGACCCGTAGCATCTAAAGCTACAATAAGGCCAGTAGTGGAACCTACGTCATCTATAAATAATTGGAGCGCATCATTAGCGCGATAAAGTCGAGCAGTGGCACTGGCGTCTAAATAAAATCTACGGTTAGCCATACGGTCAATAGATCGGCTTGCGGCTTCCACCATGCCCTCTAGTAGCGTGTCATCTACGCTATCTGTAATGCTGAGAAAAGTTTTAACTTCTGCAAGTGTCGCGTAACCGTTAGAAATAGCCATGACCCCTAGCCTTTCTTCTTCGCCTTGTAAATACTTGGCTTGGGCGTTTCTACGGGTGCTTGGTGTTGCACACTGGGCGCAACATATCCAGCAACTTTTAACGCCTCATCTACTGCGGCAACCCGAATAGGGAGATTGCGCATTACATAGCCT
>Ga0209190_1001695_pt1 | contig 15270 bp, 8 predicted proteins | sample M_140205_XF_Meta_FD_187315 | JGI IMG/M metagenome (GOLD analysis project Ga0209190, IMG submission 187315) | Freshwater microbial communities from Lake Montjoie, Canada to study carbon cycling - M_140205_XF_MetaG (SPAdes) (version 2) | ecosystem: Environmental > Aquatic > Freshwater > Lake... | reverse complement strand
CAATTAATTTATAAGGGTCTTCCCCTTTAAGATGAATATTTTTATTCATTATGTGAATCAAACCCTCTTCAGCAAATATTCGAAAATTCTTGTCTTTTATTTCTAATTTGAATCGGTTTAAAGTTTCCTCACCATGCTTTCGATAAGTTGGATCTCTCAATAAAAGTAACCCAGATTCTAATCGCTTGGGAATTACCTGCTTTGTGATCGCATGATACATGAGTTTTCTGGCTAGATCTATTTCTTTAACCGAAGTCCTACACCAGTTTATTACCGATGTGGTTAAAACACTTTGTATGTTTAACTCTTGGCAAATGGCAATTAATATTGCATTGATGCCTGCGGAATCAGAATCTGTTAGTTCAGTTACATTTCCCGTTCCCATCATCATGGGAATTGCGGGATAAAGTTCTCGAGCTTTATAATAACCCAGCAGGGATCTTGCGAAGCCGTGTCCTATGGGTTCAAGGATTGGGTCGATTCTGAATTTGCGATTCCAGCTTAACAATTTTTCGACACATTTAGTTAAGGTTTCGGGTTTGCCTGGCTCCTTTGGTATTAGAACAAATTCGCAATCTAAATCTTTGGCAATTTCTAGATTATCTTCGTTGATACTTAAAACTAAATCAGCGCCTGCTTTCACTGCGTTTGTAACTTCTTCTGGATTGAAACTATCTATTGATACTTTGAAATTTAACTTTTTTAGTCTTCGAACACATTCTCCCACTTGTTCCCATGGCTTTCCCGGGTTCATTCCTAAGTCAATAATATCTGCACCTTGGGAAGCAAGATGAATAGCCATCGTTTCGATTTCATCCAAAGATAAATCAGGGGCATGATTAATCTCTGCAATTATTTCAATGTTATATTTCCCATAATCTGAGTTCTTTTGATTAACATCACTAACTTTAAAGAACTCAGGCAAATCTCGAAGGTCTTTTGGGCCTTTGATGCAAGGTATACCCGTGTGATTCTCTAAAATTTTTGTTTCTCCTCTGCATAAACCAGGGATGATTATTTTGTCGGGTTTCGTTGTTATTTTCAAATGAGAACTGATCCATTCCATCGTTGCCAACGCTGCAACATTAATTGGTAATGTTGTGATTTCCCAATCAAATGGCAGAACACCCGTCATTCTGGAAAGTAAATCCTTGAGCGATGGGCTTGCAAGTTTGCCTGTTACAAATAGTAACTTATCCTTGGACATTTGATGTTTGCCTGAAGGTTCTTTCGTATGAAGTTATTTTACAGAAAAAACACTATGATTCTGAATTTAATTATATTAATGGCGATTAATCAATTAAGTCAGAGTATCAGAGACTAAGGGTTTTCTTGGATGTAAGTTTTCCATAGCAGGAGAACTTTAGCTTTATCAGAATCCGGTAAAAGATTTGGATTACCAAAATCTTTGCCAGTAATTGATTTTAAACACAAAAAAGCAGAATTACGAACCCATGCGGAGTTGTCATCTAAGGACGCAACAATTTTCGCCAATCCGATTTTTTGGTTTCTAAGTGCGATTGCAGAAATTGAAGCAGCTCGAATTTCAGGGTTATCATCATTTAAGTATTCCAGCAAGGTTTCTGCATTAAACCGAGCAAGCCTTTCCGCGAGTGCTTTCCTAGCTTCAAATTGTTGAGATCCCTCGAGTTTTGGTATAGAAGCAGTTATTGCCTGAGTATATTCAACACCTTTTCCAAGTTTATATTCAGAAAGAGCATTAAGAAAGTTTTCTGGTTTACTATTTATTAGCATTGCTAAAAAAGATTTTTCTTCAGGCTTAGGATTGGTTTTTTCTTTGGTATCTTTTATGTTGTTAGTGTTGTTATAAGTTATTTTTCCTTGAGTTGCTCCTTTTCCATCTCCCGTGATTGCCACTTTAATTCCGCCCGTCTTTGAAAGATTTGCAATAGCTTCTCCGCCAACTCCACCACTTTTTAGTTCTACTAGTCCTAAATTATTTGTTTTTCCGCGGAGAAGGGTGGTTAGGTCTTCCGCAAAATTAGATTTCGTCAGAAATAAAATTGCAAAGCAAGTATCTGCGTTATAACTTGCGTAATCACCTTTCCAAGATCCATTAACGGATTGGTTTACTAGGAGAATCTCAGCGCCCCATGAGTACCAATCTTTTCGCCCTATGAAATCTAATCCTAGACCAGTTGCGGCCCTTTCTAGTGACCATAAAAAATAATAACTTTGCCCTCCTTGTTCCCCTAACCGTGGTATCAACCCTTCTTTACCTTTGCCTGCGGGTGTACCTATACAACTTGCCAATGCAAAAAGGCCCCGCCCTAAAAATACATCTTTACTAATATCAATTCTTTCTGAAGGTTTTAGCTGCCCGCCAATTTCTACGAAAAATCCAGAAGCTAATCCGAGGCATAATAATCCAGCACCTGTCATGGTTGGTGAAGATGGTTGGTTCCCCCCATTTCCAGAATATGCCCAGCCTCCATCCTGCGCTTGGGTGGCGCGGAACTTTAATAAAATTCTTGAAAATGCAATGTTAATTGGTATTCCATGGCGTCTTGATACCCATAATGCAAAAGTTGCGAATTGAGTATTTGAATTGTCTGATCCGCCATCATTGTTGTTAGCTGTTGTTTTTTCTTGATATATGACTTTTATTGCCCGCACTACTTCGGGGGAAAGATCTTCAAATGTTTTCTTATTGTTGAACTTAGGAAATGTTTTTGAAGCTTTTAATTCAACCAGTTTTTTTTGATTTGATTGCAGGCGTAATAATTCATCATTGTTTGGACCAGGGCAATTATAGCCCCAACCTCCAGACTGTGTTTGCCCAGCGAGTAAGCGCATTGCCAAAGATTCTATTATTGCAATATCTTCAACTTGGCTTAATCGGTCAAAAAATATCAAACATAATGAAATTGAATAAGTGTGAGTTGTTGTTTGAGCATTTTTTCTTATTGCTGCAATTGCTTTGGCTAAAGCAGGGTCTTCTTGCGTTAAGCCAGATTCTAATAAAGCCAATCCTGCTAAAGCTGTTGGGCCAATATCGTTGTCTGACCATGTTCCATCAGGTTTTTGAATGGTTTTTAAAAAAGTAATGCCACGAGTAATTGCAGAATCAATATTTTGTTTTGAAAAAGAACTTTGAGGTGTATTTTGAAAGAAGACTGATTGATTAAAAAGAAATAAGATTAAAAAATAGCTGTTCATATTTTGTACCAATAAAACCATGATTTCGTGCTAATAAGTATATTATCTTTAAATGATGTCTTTTCCTAATAATCCTTTGATATTTCAGATGCTATCATTAAGATCATTGATGCAATAATTTTTTTACTTTTGTTCGGGATATTGATGTCTAATAAATTAGGTCAGCCTGAATTTCCCTCATTTTATTGGAAGGTTGATATAAACCTTGGTTTAATTTCTTTTAATAAAGAATGGGCGAATAATATTCTTGATAAGAATAGGCATTCTTGGTTAGACCAGATTCATGAAGATGAAAAAGATGATCTTTTGAATGCAATTGATTCCTCTAAATTTCTTAAAAAGCATTTTTCAATCGAGTTTCGCCTTTGCAATCCGCATCAAAATTGGGTCTGGGTCCACGGGCGATTCCAACCTTTTTTTGATCATTTGCAAAATGTGATAGGGTTTGATATTTTTGGTATTGAGTTCGAATTACAAAGCCAATCAAGCAAATCCAATGTTTCGCGTTTACTTGCTGCAGAAGATGCAAGCAGGGTTAAAAGTGGATTTCTAGCAAATATGAGCCATGAAATCCGGGCCCCCATTCAAGCCATCGTTGGTTATGCTCATATGCTTGCGGACTTGGAACTTTCGGCTGACGAAAGAAAAAAAATGTCTAGGGCAATGGCACGGAGTGGCGATTTTTTACTTCAATTAGTGAAAGACATATTAGACTTTTCTAAAATTGAAGCAGGTAGAATGGATATTAATATCTTGCCTGTTTCTCCGTGGTATACCATTTCAGAAGTATTTGAAACTCTTGGTTTGCAAGCTAATAAGAAAGGTATAAAATTACTTGCTATTCCTGAAGGAAATATACCAGTTCTTTTTCATACCGACCCTACGCGATTAAGGCAAATTTTAGTCAATTTGATCGGCAATGCTATTAAGTACACCTTAAAAGGCGAAGTCAATGTACGAATTAAAATCGATCGTGTAAAAGATATCCCTGGGGATTGCTTAGTGTTTTCAGTTGAAGATCATGGCCCCGGAATGGATGAAAAACAAATAGCAGCTTTATTTAACCCTTTTGTTCGGGCGGGTAAAGGTTTTTCTTCGCGTGTTGAAGGTACGGGGTTGGGGCTTACCATTGCGAACAGGCTTGCAAGATTGCTAGGTGGTTTTATTAAAGTTTCAACTAGGTTGAAATTTGGATCTTGTTTTTCTTTGTTTCTTCCCATTGATAATTTAGATTTAAACAAGGTTGTAGATTCTGAAAAACTTGGGACTTTAACTTCGCAGGATTTAAACCCCATTACCAGCACCTTGTCGCTTCCCTCTTCTGCCTCAATTTTATTGGCTGAAGATAGTGAAGACATTCAAGTTTATTTGCGTTATCTTTTGGAAAAAGAGGGATTAGATGTTACCACGGTTTCTTCGGGATCCAAGGTTTTACTGGAGTTAAGCCAAACAGATTTTGATTTGATATTAATGGATTTGCAGATGCCTGATGGTGGCGGGATGGAAACTACAAGAATCATTCGTAATACTGGAAATAAAATCCCAATTTTTGCTTTGACTGCCAATGCTACAAAGCAGGATGAATTAGAATGTTTGGAAGCTGGATTTGATTTGTTTTTGACCAAGCCGATTGATCGCGAGAAATTATTAGAAGCTTTGGCTTGTTATTTGTCTATATCTGATAAAAGTCAAAATAGCCTAGTTATTTCAGAGGAAAGCCAAACTGAAATAGAAGGAAATTTATTGCAGGGTTTCTTTAATTCCCTGGTTTATAAAATTAATAATATCATTGATCTAAATCAGTCCAAATCTTTTGATTCCATGGAGAAAGAGTTGCACCAATTAAAAGGTGCAAGTGGGTTTTATGGGTATCCTCAGTTGTCTCAGATTGCTGAAAAAATCGAATATGCACTTAAAATTACTTCCAATGAAAAAGAAGTTGAAGATTTGATTAAAGTTCTTTCCTTGGAAATCAACAAAATTGTTTCTTAATCAATTTATGTTATATTTTAGTACTTGTAGTTTTTTGAAGTTAGAATCCATTTTATTTGCCTAGTCTTCATGATTGCAACTCATTTTGATAAGAAATAACCCTGTTTACAATTACATCCTCAAGTGTTTTTTTGTGTGATCCGATTGCATCTATAGTGGTTTAATTTTCTCAGGAGGTTTTTATGAATCCGCACCTTTTAGCCAATATTGCGTGCGGAGAAGATAATCAAAAAGAGTTTTCTGAGCCTTCGTTAATTTCATTGAAGTTAGACTTATCAGTATCAATAAATACTATCGAGGTTTTACCCAAAAATGGGGTATTAAATCTAAGATCTTTTCCTCTTCTTAATAATATTCCATGGGTTAAAGTTTTACCGGATCTCGAACCCAAGATTAACACAGAATGCTGGAAGTTTCCTACCCCTCAGGAAGGCTCTACCGATTTTGTAAATTCTAAGATATCGACTGATAAAAGTTCTGAACCTGATACGCAAGAACTAGTTGAACTTGTTCTTGAAAAAAGTCTTACAAGGGTAAAGCCTTTGAAAGATATGTTTCAGTTTAAAGAAAGATTAATGTATTTGTTGCAACCTCCTATCGAAGAAGTTTTTACAGGGAAAGAAGTTACTCTTCCTTTTAAACCATTCCCTTATCAGATTAAAGGGATAGCTTTTTTAATGCCTAGAAAATCTGCTTTGATTGCTGATGAAATGGGTTTAGGAAAAACCATACAAGTTATAATTTCGATTCGGTTGTTGTTTCGGTCCGGATTATTAAAAAATGTTTTGATTGTTTGCCCTAAACCATTGGTTATTAATTGGACTAGGGAATTAAAGCTTTGGGCACCAGATTTACCAGTAGAAGTGATTTGCGGTAATACGGAAGAACGCAAAGTTTCATGGAATGTTTCCAACACTCCTGTGAAATTAGTGAACTATGAACTGTTAACCAGAGATGTAATTGAAGGTGTTGCAGGAAATAACTTTTATGATTTGATGGTTATTGATGAAGCTCAAAGAATCAAAACCAAAGAATCTAAAACTGCACAGGCTGTTTGTTCAGTTCAGCGGGATAGAAGTTGGGCCATGACTGGTACTCCTATAGAAAACCGCCATGATGATCTCATTCATATTTTTGAATTCGTAGACCCAGGTAGAGTTCCTAAAGATACGCCTCCGAAAATGTTGGCAAGCTTGACTTCTGAAAGTATTATTCGAAGGACGAAGGAAGAAGCTGCACCTGACATGCCTGCCAAAATTATTCAGGATGTTTTTTTGGATCTGACTCCAGCTCAAAGGCAGGCATATGATCTTGCTGAAAATGAAGGAGTTGTTCATTTAAATAAATTAGGTGATACTGCTACTGTTCAACATGTTTTTGAATTAGTCATGAGATTAAAGCAAATTTGTAATTTTGATCCCAGAACAGGTGCAAGTTCGAAAGCTGAGCAATTGCTTGCAGATATGGAAGAAGTTCAAGCAACTAATAGTAAAGCCATTGTTTTTTCCCAATGGGTAAAACCTCTTGAAGAGCTTGCATCTCAATTAAAAGCTTATAATCCGTTAATGTATCATGGGAAGATTCCATCCCAACAAAGGCAAGGGATACTCGATAAGTTTAAAAAAGATCCAGATGCACATGTTATTTTAATGAGCTATGGAACGGGAAGCGTTGGGCTCAATCTTCAGTTTACAAATTATGTTTTTCTGTTTGATAGATGGTGGAATCCTGCAATTGAAGATCAGGCAATCAATCGTGCACATCGATTAGGTCAAAAATCGACTGTTTTTGTCAAGCGATTTATTTCTCAAAAAACAATTGAAGAAAGAATTGCGGAAGTATTAGATGCAAAGCGGAAATTATTTGCTGATATTATTGATAATAGTGGTTTGCCTTCGTCTTTAGGTTTAAACGAAGAAGAAATTTTTAATCTTTTTAACTGTTCGCCTCGAAAAAAGATCGCTGCTTAAGAAGTTTGCTAACTATTTAGGCACTTTCATTTTTTTCTAAGATGCCCCGTAGTCAAAACTAGAAAGTACTACTAAATTAATGTAAGGTCTGGTACTCGTTTTACTGGCCTCATTTTATAATTGCTCTGGGAATATTCTTATGGAAGTTGCAAAATCTAACGGAAAGCTTGGTATTGTAGTTGGTGGCGGCCCTGCCCCAGGTATTAATGGCGTTATCAGTGCTGTTACTATTGAAGCCATCGTTGATGGCATGGAAGTTTACGGTTTTATAGATGGTTTTAAGCATTTGGTTAAGGGCAGCGTTAATAATATTAAGAAACTTTCAATTGAAGATGTTAAAGGGATTCATCTAAAGGGTGGTTCGATTTTAGGGACTTCTAGAACTAATCCTGCAAAAAATGATGCGGATATGAAGCAAGTTCTTGAATCTCTCAAAACCCTTGGGATAACTAAATTAGTAACTATTGGCGGAGATGACACCGCATTTTCTGCTAGTCAAGTTTATTTGAAAGCCGGTGGCACTATCCATGTGGCACATGTTCCAAAAACTATTGATAACGATCTGCCTTTGCCCCCATCTACCCCTACTTTTGGTTTTGAAACTGCAAGGCATTATGGTGTTAAGATTGTTCGCAGCCTTAGCGAAGATGCAAAAACTACTTCCCGTTGGTATTTAGTTATTAGTATGGGTAGAGCTGCTGGTCATTTGGCATTAGGTATAGGCAAGGCTGCTGCTGCTACTCTTACTATCATTCCAGAAGAATTTCATGACAGAGATGTTTCAATGGATGAAGTGGTCGATATTCTGCTTGGCTCGATATTAAAAAGGCGGAAAAGCGGTTCCAACTATGGTGTTGCTGTACTTGCTGAGGGCCTTTTAGAAAAGATTGGTGAAAAAGGGTTATCAAATTTAGATAGCAATGAATTGGGCCGGTATGGAAAAGTTGAACGTGATCCGCATGGTCATTTACGCTTGGGTGAAATCGAATTTGGAAGAATGGTTAAAGATCACCTAGCATTAAAACTTGAAGAATTAGGAATAAGCCTCACCGTTATTGATAAGGATTTAGGTTACGAGCTTCGGTGTGCAGACCCAATACCTTTTGATGCTGAATACACTCGAGATTTAGGCTATGGTGCAGTAAAGTTCCTGCAATCTTCCGAGTGCTCTAAATTCGGTGCAGTAATATCGTTTATTGGTGGAAGGCTTCAACCGATACCTTTTGAAAATATCATCAATCCTACAACACGAAGAATGCAAACTCGTGTTGTTGATGTTAAAGGCGAAGGGTTTGAATGTGCAAGGCGCTATATGATTAGGCTAGATAAATCAGATATAGAAGACCCAGCAAAACTTGCCGCACTTGCAAAAAGTTTAAACTGGACTCCAGAACAATTTAAAAAAAGGTTTGGTTATCTAGTAGGGATTTAATATTTATTGGCCTCGAGATGCAGTGCCCTTTTTTACTGACATTGCGATTGGCGCATCAAAATTAAGAGGCCTTCCCGCTACAACTATATTTTTTTCATGCAACAGATCGCGTATTCTTCGATAGATGGTGAAACTGTCTGGATAAACGCAAAAAGTAACAGCGGTTTGATTTTGATCAAGGCTATCGATTATTTTCATGAATTCAGAATTCGGGTTAAGGGCTTGCTCTAAGGTTTCGCCCCGTTCTGGATCCAGTGATTCTAATACCCAACCAGTAAGCGAAAATCTGAAATTGGATCTTTCGTCCGGTATGCCATTCAACGATGCAATTTCCAATGCGCTTCTTTCTCTTTCAAGCGTGTATTTTATTTTAAAAGCCCCGTAATTTTGTGAAACTTCTTCAAGTTCCCACTGCTTTCGAAGTTTCTCTCCTAATTCTTGCATTCGTCCAGAAACTTCTTCGAGCATAGCGCCAATATCAACTGGAGTGATGCGCCCATTTTTACACTCGAAAATCATTTCTTCTGATTGGAGAGTTCGACTTACAGGCGTTTTGTATTTAAGTTCATTTTTAGCACCCTTGGTTTTTTTAAGTGTTTCAATCTCATCATTTAGTTGTTCAGATCTTGATTTTATTTTAGCTAAATTTACTGGAGTATTTTTATTGATCTCGGAAGACTCATTGATAAGCTTATTTATATTTTTTTCTTGCTCAAGCAGGGCCTTTAGACTTCCATTTAGTTCGTAAACTTTTTGTTCCATTAAACCTTTTTCTTTAACTTCTTCGTTAAGGGTGTTTTTTTTGCTTGTAAGCATTGCTTCAATAGTTTTTTTGTTTTTACTCTTATCAAAAATACTTTTCACCAGAGGATCTGAACTATCTTCGAGCTTTGATTCGGTAATATTTGGTGTGTTTGGTGTGTAAGTTTCTGGTATTTCAAAACCTTTGTAAGTTCGTGCCCCAACCCATGCAACTAAAATTAATTTTATAATGATACCAACAACATTTGCGACGACATCTAGAAAGGAGTCGAAACTGAAGTGGATCTCTTTATCTGGTCTTCTTCTTCTTCGCATGGGTAAAAACTATCTTCCTTGAATAATTTCTTTGATACTATCTTCAGACTCTAAGTTCTGTCTTTTTTGTTTTATACCTGCTAATTGCAATGCTGGATAAGACAAATGGTATGGTTTTAAGCCATCGGGCCATACTAAAAATCGTACTTCAGGTCTGTAAGGAGGTTCTCCTGGGCGAACGGTTGATTGTTTTCTTTGAATGATTTTTTCAATTTCTTGTACAAATCTTTTAACCCCTTCTTCAGATGCTAATAAGCTTGTTGGGATTATTAAACGATTCGGATGAACTAATATTTCTTCGAATTTACATTCAACATAGATAACCCAATCCCTGTCTGCAAAAAGTCTTGCAGCTCTTAAAGGAGTTGGTGTTGAATTTTTTCTTGGCCCTAATTCTGGTAATGGCGCTGCAATTCTTGCGGTTGGATCTTTCGCTTCACTATTGCTTTGGGATTCATCTTCCCTGTTATAAGTTGTTCGGGGGGAATTTTGATTTGCATTTACATTTGTTTCATTTTTATTTTTATTATTGATAGAAATTGAGATGTTTGGGTTGTTATCTTGGCTAGAGGGTTGTGCACCTTCCCCTGATGATCCGTTTCCACTCTTTACGCTTTCGTTATTAGAAGTTGAATTTGATTTTTCACCTTTTTGTGGTGTTCCTCCAACTGCTTCATTTGTTTTAGAAGAATTTTTATCGTCTCCCGATGATCCTGCTTCAGTTCCTTTTTTACCACTTTCATTTTCACTGGGTAAAGAATTTACAGGCGTCGTAACAGAATAAGCGCTTTTCGAGCCGGGAATTCCCCCTGTACTGTTGGCACCAGAATTGACAGAAGTTCCATTACCGCCAGAAACATTTCCGTTGTTTATTGGTTGGGTGCTATTCGAATTATTTCCTGTTCCTGCCCTTAGAGGATTGTTCGGATTGTTCTTTATTTCATTACCAGAACTGTTGGAATTATCTTTACTAGTACCAGAGCTAGTGTCGTTGGAGTTCTCTTTACCAGTGCCAGTGTTAGTACCGTTGGAGTTATCTTTACCAATGCCAGTACCAGTATTAGTGCCGTTGGAGTTCTCTTTACCAGTACCAGAGCCAGATCCGTTTGATTTACCAGTACCATTGCCATTGCCATTGGAGTTATCTTTACCAGTTCCAGAGCCAGAGCCATTGCCATTGCCATTGCCATTGGAGTTATATTTACCAGTTCCAGTGCCAGTGTTAGTGCCGTTGGAGTTATCTTTACCAGTTCCAGTTCCAGTGTTAGTGCCGTTGGAGTTATCTTTACCAGTGCCCTGATTATTCAAATTATTTCCGAAGCCTTGATTGTTTTTAGTTAAGTTGTTATTAAGATTTTCTTTACCAGGAAAACCTGGAAGTGCAGTTATTGGCCTTATATTTTGTGCAGTTGCGCCATAACTAATTGATTTAGGATTCCCAGAAGAACTACTCTTTTTTTCATTCCCATTTTGATAAATACCTTTATTAATATCAGCAGTATTAGTTTGGGGAATACTGCCATTTCCATTGTTTATGCCGCCTCGAATATTTCCAGGAGCTGGAATAGGTTTGGGAATAGGCATAGGTTTGATCATAGCGGCAAGATTTGCAGGGGAAGGTGCAGATTGGTCTGCTGGGATATCTAAAACCCAAATTTTATCAACTAGTTCGTAACCAAAATCAATATCCATTGGTTTAATAACGGATTGGAGTTTCCAATAATTCGTGATACCACCGGGTCTTACTAAAATCATTAAATAAGGTGTTGAGTCTTTAGGGCCAAGTGTTTGTAAAAGGAATTCCCTAAGTTGTGAAGTACGATTTAAGAGTTCGATTTTAAGATTGTCGGATTCATCATTTGATGGGATTAGAGTTTTATCTGGGAATAGTAAAATACCATTCTCATTGCATTCGATATATAAAGGCTTTCGATTCAAGCCATTTTTACCAAAATAAGGGACAATAGAATAAGCAAACTTGGATTTATCGATTGATGCTTTAAGTTCTTTTAAAATCAATTCCATGGATACAATTTTTTCTGTAAGATCTTTTGTTTCTTTAAGGTTTTTATCTGCAGTAGTTTTTTCAATTTCGAGTTTTTTAACGAGTGAGTAAAGTTTTGATTTTTCAGAAGAAAGCGCAAGTTCTTTTTTGGTAAGAGATTCAGAAGAAATATTTATATTTGATCTTTGGTTGCTTTTTTCAATGAGTGCAAGTTCGTTTTTCAGTAAAGTTATTTCTTGTTCTAATGCGGATTCTTTTTTAAGAAGGTCATTATGCTGCTCGGATTTTAATTTTATCCATGCTTTTTTATCTGCTTCTGTATTTTTTTCGTCAGCATCTGCTTTAGCTTGCAATACTTTTGATTGATTCCATGCATTTTCATAGGCTTTTTCCAAAGCTGCTTTTTTGGCCTTTTTATCCATAACTAAAAGCAAAAGAATCAGCGAACCCATTGTGCAAAGTAACACAGCAAGGAAAGGGAAAGTTGAAACTTCAAGCTTCTTACGCTTTCTCATGCAACCTTTCCGGAAGGGTTACTGCGTGAGGCAGAGTTAGTAGAAGGGAAAAATGGTTCATTGTTCCTGCCTTGAAGTTTAGATGTTAATAAGTGTACCGCGGCAGTAAGGCAATGAACGGCTTCCTGGAAGTCTCCTGTGGAATGAATGGCATTAAGATTCTGTTGCATGAGGTTTTGAATTTGGATTAAATGTTTTTCCCCCTGCTGTAATTCGACTAGAGAATTTGTTTGCCTAGTAAGTCCTTCAACAACTTTTTGTAAGGATTGCTGTTGTTGAATGCTTGAATCATGTAAAGAGGATGCAAGTTTGTTAACTTGTTCGGCAAATTTTCTTCCGAGATCTGAAGAATTTAGTTCGTATCTTTCCATTTGTTGTTGATGAGAAAACAAGGTTTTCGTTAAAGCTTCTTCTAATGCATTGCGCATGCGTGTTTGGGATTCTGTTCCTGAACCTTCAGCTTGTGCGGTAATTTTTTCAAAGGAGTTTGCCCACAGATCCACTTGTTTGGTAACCAGATTTTCTGTGGATTTAATTAAATCCTTTGTGTGTCTTGACAAGATTTCAACTATTGGATTTTGATCTGATTGAACCCTTAAAAACCGGTGTGCAAGATTTTTATCAATAGATCGTTCGAGGCTTTCTAAGAATTGATCACCCGATTTTTCAACTAAAAAGCTGAAAAACATACAAACCATGGTTAATGCGAGAGCAAGAGCTGTTGCATCAAATGATAAAGCTAAACCATCGGTAACAGTGCTCATGGATTTTTCGAGCATCTCAGGCGTAACACCAGAAATTGCACCTGTGATACCCAGAACTGTTCCTAAAAATCCTAGGATGGGAATAGCCCAAGTTATAAATCTGGTTAATCCAAAGCTACCTTCAAACTCAATGCTGTCGGCGTCAGCAAAATTACGCAATTGATCATCAAGATCTTCTGCACTGCCTCGTTGTTTCACGAAGTGCAAAACATTTAAAAATCTTCGGAAAACAATGGTTTTTTTTGTTTGATCGGTTGCGGTGTTTAAATTTTCAAGAAGGTTTGTCGTTTCAAGCGGATGAATTTGGATATTATCCCAAACGGGAATAAGTGTTTTATTAAGAGCATTTTTTTCCTTAAGTATTTTAGATAACTTAAATACTAAAGCTGTTATTGCACAAGAAAACATCACGATTTCTACGAATTCTACAGGGTGGCCCAGATATCTTTTCATGATCGGTGATTCAATCGGCCCATACATCACCAAAGACCAAAATCCAACTGCGAAAGGTATGCCGATGATCAACGAAATTGATGTTCCTGCGAGGGAAGTTGTTTTAGGGTTAATAGCATCAGTCATTAAAAAGTTCCTTGTAAGGCAAAGGCTAATAAAAAATCGAAGAATTAATGAATGAGCAAGAATAATAAATTCGATAAACTCATCAATTACATCGACATATTAAGTTCGGGATAATAACGATAATCTTAATTTGTACCAGTCAAATTTTAATGAAAAACAACTTAAAAATAGCGGTCGCTAAGTGATTGCGAGAGGTGGGGCAAATGGTGAAGGGTTTGTTTGTTTAGATAGGTGCCAAAGGGGAAATGAAGGGTTTGCCTTTAATGGAGAAAATCAGTCGGTTAGGAGTTTTTTGAGTTTTAACAATGTATCGGAAGAAGTGAGGGCATTTTTTCCAAAACCAAGTATAGCGCCATGGTTTACAGCATCTTTTTGTGCATCATCAAAATTACTAACTAGCATTATCGGCGTGGATGTAGAAGTTTGCTGGGAGCAATATTTTTTGATGAATGCCAATCCTGATTCGCCATTGGAATCAAAAATCCGATTGACTAAGATCAAAGAGTAATTCCCTGTGCTGATAAAAGATTCAGCTTCTTTTGAGTTATCAGCATTAATAATTTCGATTTGGAAATTTTGAGTAAGCAACCGGCTTATGCTTGAATGATCAGCACAGCATTGGCCAATACTAAGAAGTTTTTTAGGAGGCATATTAGTTATCCTTTGCAGGGGGAATTTTTTTAAGGAGAAGAATTTTAAACTCATTTAATTTTTCCGAGTCCAATTCTTTGGGGCCTTTTTCCAGAAGGTAATCGATGTCAAGAATCGCCTTCTGTATCAGATTGTTTTGAGCGAGAAGAATGATGCGGTTTCCTCTTTCTTCATGGGAATTTTCATCAATGGTAATAATGGCGTCAAGATAGCGAATCAGTCCAACATCATCTTTTTCTTTTTTAGCAATTCCAGAAAGATTTGTTAGCATACGAATCAAGATTTGTTTGTTTGTCATAGGCAGAAAATCATTATCTACAAGGGTTCTACCATTTAGTTCAGATATTTTCTTTGAAGCTTGATCTTTCGAGAGAATTTTTCCGCCTTCAAAAACATCAATCAAAACAAAATCATTTTTATCTTTTTTTAGACCAACCATGAATTGTCCTGGCAAGCCGATGCCATAAATATCAAGCCCTAAACTTTTACCTAATTCAACAAAAAGAATAGATAAGGTAATGGGAAGGCCTTCCCTGTCATCCATAACTTCGGAAAGATAACTGTTGGAACGATGGTAATAGTCTTGCCTGCTACCGTGAAATCCTTTTTCAAGGAAGAAGAAGTCTGAAAGAGTTTTAAGTTTTTGATCGAGATTGAAGTCTGGTTTTATTTTAGAAGCAAGCTTAAGTTTCATTTTATTGATTTCATCAAGATAAAAAGAGGTTTCGATTTCGGGGTTGTCGATTTTTGCAATAAGAAATGCAGCTTCGAGGATGGGGAAATCAGTTGTTGAAGAGATAGATTTATTTAATTTTGCAAGAGTGCTTCGGTGGATGATATCTGCTTGAAGAATTTTGAGATCGATCATTTTTTTTTCGAGGATTTTTACCTTTTCATTGATGATAGACTTAGAAAGGTTTTCGTTCTTTAATACTTTTTCTAAGAGGGATTTGTCTTCTTTTTTATCAATATCAAGTTTGGTTAGAAATTTATCAAAGGTGATTGAAAAGTCCTTGTCTGGGAAAACAGGACTAAGTTTTTTAGAAACATGAAAGCCCTTGAATTCCGCAACAGTATTTCTGAATTTAGTAAGCCCTATTTTTTT
>Ga0209190_1001693_pt1 | contig 15271 bp, 16 predicted proteins | sample M_140205_XF_Meta_FD_187315 | JGI IMG/M metagenome (GOLD analysis project Ga0209190, IMG submission 187315) | Freshwater microbial communities from Lake Montjoie, Canada to study carbon cycling - M_140205_XF_MetaG (SPAdes) (version 2) | ecosystem: Environmental > Aquatic > Freshwater > Lake... | reverse complement strand
TTACAGTTGAGCAATGGAAAACAACGAAAAAGTTTGGGCAGTTCATCCCGATACAGTCGAACCAATCACCGCTGAAAATGAGCACATCAAAGGTCATGTCATTGTTCGCGTACTGTCTCGCAACCCAACCGTTTTAGAAAATACATTTCCGCCCAACACCTGGCTTGGTAAGCATGAACACGGATCCGACACCTTGTACATCGTTAAAGAAGGCGAATTCCACATTGAAGGTGAACGCGTCTACTACCCCGGCGATGTGCGATTTGTCGCAAAGGGGCACGCGTATGGCCCAGAGTGGGCCGGACCAAATGGGGCGAAGCTACTCATCGTTGCAGTGAACGGGCAATTCGGCACCGAGTGGTTATAACGCGGGTGCCTGAGTAACAGGCTGTTTTCTGCGGGCGTTTTGCACAACGAGAAACATTGCAAAGGCACACAAGCACGCGAAGTTCGCCAACATGTGGAATCCCACCGCTCGACGAATGAAACCACTTGAGAAGCCTGCTATTCCCCCACACAGGCTCATCAGAAAGTCGGCGGTTCCTTGTACCTGAACCCGCGATTCAAGCGGTACGGAATCGACCAATAGGTTTGAGCCGCCAATGAGTCCGAAACTCCAACCGACTCCCAAGAGCCAGAGGGCCGGAAAGAGCAACAACGCAGACTCACCAGCTAAAGCGGCAAACACCGCGGCCAACACTAAGAGAACCGACCCCACTGCTATTGCAGACAACCGACCCTTGCGATCGCAGTAGCGCCCCACCCAAGGGCTGAATGCATACATGCCCGCGATGTGCAATGAGATGACAAAAGGACTAACAGATTCATGTCCGTGGGCTTTGAGGTGAACTGGAGTCATGGTCATGACCGCAACCATTGTTACTTGAGAAATGACCATTGCAAAGATTGCAATCTTTGCGGCCGGAGATTTCACAATAGTGCTCATCGCAACACGAAATTGAGGTGGCTTCACCCCTGCAGCACTTTGAGACTTTAAGCCCCCGCTCACTTCAAGCGGGTCTGGTCTCAGCCGAATCATCACATTGAGCGCTGCGAAAACAAAGAAGCATGCGGAGAAAACCCAAGGCCCGGTGTATTGATGCCAGCCGAAGACTGATTCACCTATACGTTCTGCCGGGACAACGAGAATTGGTCCGAACACTGCACCAAAAGTGGATGCAAACAAAATTCTGCTCATCGCAGATGCTCTCGATTTAACGTCGGCCAAGTCTGTTGCCGCATAGCGCGACAGCAAGTTGGCCGCCTGACCGTTTCCAAAGAGGAAGAGACCAAATAGAAAAATTGCTAATTGCGATTTCTCTGCACCGATACCAGCAATAATTCCACCGACGAATGCGACGAGATAGCCAGTTTGCAAACCGACACGACGACCTTTACGCATCATGACCAAACTCAGCAACTGAGCCATGAACGCAGTTCCAATGGTTACGGTCGCGCTAGCGATACCACTCCATGCAGTATCTGCTCCCAGGATGTTCTGAACAACGTAGGCACCAACTGTGACCGCAGAAGCCAGCGAAGCAGCCGCAATAACTTGACCAGCGACCAATGTACGAAGGGTCTTCTTTTGAATTTCAACAAGATCTTCAGGTGTATACATAAGACATCTTTAACCTAGTTTCCAGACCGAGATATTTACGCAATGCGTCACTTTAATTGGCTCCGCTTGACTGAACAATTGAATATCTTCAGCAGAAACATGATGCCCATTGGGGCCCGACAGCAGCGAATCACATTGAGCTGAGCCATCGAGCAACTCAATTGATTCATGCACCGACTGGTCGATGTTCGTGAAGTTCTCCAATGATCTAGCGATCTTTTCGCCTTTATCGCGCTCAATTCCTAACGCATTGAACTTTGTTCTCAGCTCCACAAGATGGTTCTCTTCTGGCGTCACCACAATGAGCACGGAACCTGGTTTCATTACACGTTCGGTTTCAATAAAGTTTCGGGGGCTAAAGACCGACAACACAACATCGGCGCTGTTGTCAGCAATTGGCCACCGCTGCCACACATCGGCCACAACAGAAGCAACACGCTCAGATTGCCGCGCACACACTTTCGCTGCATGAGTACTGATGTCGAAACTCAATGCCGAAGCGTTACCAAATCTGGCCGCTATTGCATTCGCATATAAACCCGTTCCACCACCGGGTTCAACAACAGTTGGGGCTGAAACATCTATGAGCACGTCCTCACAACTGTGTGAAATCTGATGCGCAAGATCTTGAAAGAAAGGGCGCTTATGCATTGCCAAACGCGCATTCACCATCTCGGCAGTATCGGCATTCTTAATGAAGGTTTGATCAGTCAAAAAATTTACGTAGCCCTGACGAGCGATGTCGAAACTGTGACCAGATTCGCACTGAACAGCGCTACCGGTAACTTTCACAGACCCCGCACAATGGGGGCAACACAACATGCCTTGTATTGCTGCGAGCGCTTTAGACATTCTTCTCTTCAGGTAGATCACGCCACAACTGCTCGCGCATTTTCCACGCCCCAATAACGTCTGCATCCATAATCGCAACAATCCACGGCTTCATCAATTGCGTGAGTTCTGTCGTCTGCTTGTCACCCACTACCAAGACAGGCGATGAAGAACCACTATCAGTAGAACGCTCAATGAATAACTTCACTTCTTCGCCAGCAACTGTGAGTGCAAGTTTGGCATCACTGTTCTGCAGCAATCCGCGTGTGCGCAATCGCTCCTTTGCTTCTTCCCAATGACTGTCTTGCCAACCTGTTACTCGCTGCAACAAGTCTTCTGGCATCGCACCATCGGCAGCATGCAAGATGTGACATTCAACAGCATCGATACCCGCTGCAGCAGTGGCGGCCCAATGTGCATCGCCTCGATACTCGCGCAAAATAGTGCAGGCTCTCCACAACTGCAATCCGGCAGTATCGGGTTGAGGAACATCATTTTGTGCCGCAGCGAACGGCTTTCCGGAAAACGAAATTTGTGCAATCATCTCTTGCGCAATGGAGTTCGCCCGTTCTATTTCCGAGCTGTTCCAAGTGTCTCCCAAAATACGCCGCAAAGTAGCGTCTGCTACTTGTGTTCGCGTCTTGACCACTGTTTTCGCATCAACAATGTTCCACACCTCAGGAATTGCCTGCGCAACGTAGTCGGGCGCAAAGCCGAACAACAAAGCCACAGCTACCCCATGGGTTACTTCCCCAGCCGCTGCTAGGCGACTTGCAAAGTACTGATGTGGGCCAACTTTAAGACCAATAGCCTCATAGGCCGCTACAGCCTCCGGAGAGCGATAAGCCAGCTGGTGGAAAGGCTCGGTGACCCTCCACAGGTTTCGCGCCATAACGCTCATAAAGCCCCCTATGCCTGTAGCTCTCGCAGAGCGAGCTTCGTAATCATCACGCGGCGCTCGTCGAACGCCGGACGATCTTTACGCGCGAGTCCTTGGCGCAGACGCCGAGTGGCGCGCAGGTCGCCATAGACGTCGAGTTCCACTGGTGACAAATTGTGAGAGAAAGCAAGTTGCTGCAATCGGCTGCGGACCAGCTCAATTTCCTCACGTCGCATTCGTCGCAGACGCCGCACAACGATAACGAAAAGCACGATATGCCCAAGCAAGAGAAGTGCGAAGAAGCCATTCACACCTGATGCGTTCCAAGAGGCATGCAGCGCCATCGCCAAGAGAATCCCACGCATTGCAGCAAAGCGAGTAGAACGTGCTTTACGAACCGCAGTGCCGATGGCGAGACCCACCCAAAGGGTGAAGAATGGATGTGCGAACGGCGAGAACAGCCCACGCATCGCGAACACCAACCCGAGATCATTGTCGGCGATTGCCTGCGAGAAATAAATGATGTTCTCCACCATGGCGAAACCAAGACCTACATAACCCGCGTACACAACACCATCAAGCGGGCTGTCAATCTGATTTCGTTTAGCAGCTCCCAAGATTCCTAAAGTCTTCATAATCTCTTCCGCCACCGGGGCGCTAATAACGAGCGCCGCGGTAGTGCCAAAAGAAGCATCAGTAAACTCGTTAGCTAACCCCCCAACGAGCACCGAGATACCGCCACCCCACAAGAAGGCGTTCCAGCGCATCGCACGAGGTTCAGGCTCGAGCTTGTCGAGCCAAATGAAGGCCGGAATGGTGTAGGCCAACGGAATCAAGGCGAACAGGAATGCAGACGGTGTTTCTACCGCATAGGCACCGACCGATAAGAGGGACAAGATGAACAGCACCACCAAGGTACGACGGGTTTTCAACTTTTGAACCTCAGGCATCGGAACACTTTACACAGCCGTCAAGCTCACGATTCAGAGTGTCGAAGGGGGGACTTGAACCCCCACGCTCTTACGAGCGCCAGCCCCTTAAGCTGGTGCGTCTGCCTATTTCGCCACTTCGACGTGGATTTGCATCTTACATTGATGCGCTTTCAGCGCCAACTAAGGCGCCAATAACTCTTAAAACCTTCTTTATTTTGACAGAAGAAGTGCAAGTGCAATAACCGTCAGCAACCAGACCAACGCAATAACAGTGGTGATGCGGTTGAGGTTGCGCTCTGCTGCGGCCGAACCGAGCCCAGCACCACTTCCGCCACCAAACATGTCGGAAAGTCCGCCACCTTGACCGCTGTGCAAAAGAACCCCTGCGATGAGGGAGAACATTGCCACTACGTTGATAATGACGGTGAGGATAGTGATGATGTCACGCACGGTAGTAGAGCCTAGTTGCTGATTTCAGGGAAATGACAGGCTACTAGACCTGCAATTTCGCCCGGATTTGAGTCGTGGCGCTTCAGGGAAGGTTCCTCTGCAATGCAGATGTCCTTGGCCTTCCAGCATCGAGCAGCAAAGCGACAACCGCTCGGTGGGTTAATGGGCGAAGGCACATCGCCCTGAAGCACTATTCGGCTGTGCATATGCGAAGAACGCGGTGTGGACGAAGGGACTGCCGACAAGAGGGCCTTCGAGTAAGGATGCGAGGGGGCATTGTATAGAGCGTCTGGCGGAGCTAACTCCACTACTTTGCCGAGATACATGACAGCCACTTCGTCGGCAATATGGCGGACTACAGACAGATCGTGAGCAATAAAGACATACGACAGTCCCAAATCATGCTGCAACTGTTCGAGCAAGTTCAGAATTTGAGCCTGAATTGACACGTCGAGCGCTGACACTGGTTCATCGGCAACAATGACCTTTGGATTCAGTGCGAGCGCACGAGCAATGCCTATGCGCTGGCGTTGGCCTCCAGAGAACTCATGTGGGTAGCGGTTGTAATGCTCAGGGTTGAGACCAACCAATTCCATGAGTTCCTGAACGCGTAACTTCTCACTCCCCTTGGGAAGAATTTTCTGGATACGCATCGGAGTGGCAATAATCTCACCCACGCTGTGTCGTGGGTTCAAGCTGGAATACGGATCTTGGAAAATCATCTGTATGTCACGTCGCAACACCTGAAGTTCTTTACCATTCACTTTCGTGATGTCTTGACCTTCAAGGAAGATGCTCCCTGATGTGGGATCAATAAGACGTGTTAAGACCCTGGCCAAAGTTGACTTTCCACAACCAGACTCACCGACGATTCCCAGCGTTTGACCTTTACGCAAGATGATGTTGACGCCATCTACTGCCTGCACAAAACCATCTGGTTTTCCAAAAATACCTTTGGATCCATGCGGAAAGTACTTAACAAGATCCTTGCCCTCAAGTAGCACTTCAGAACTCATGAGGGCTCTTTCATCTTTAGAACGTTGAGAGCTTCCGCACGTAAGTGGCAAGCAGATAACGAATTTGTTGGGAGCACATTCTGTAATGACGGAACCGATGAGCCACACTGCTGCCGACTTGCGTCGGCGTAGTTGCAGCGAGGCAAGAAGGAACAGCCACTGGGAAGATTCAGCAGCGATGGCGGTGACCCTGCAATGGTCTGAAGTTCTCCCCTTGCGCTGTTATCGAGACTACGAACGGCTCCAAGTAGCCCAAATGAGTATGGATGCGTGGGCGTAACGAATAACTCTTGAACGGATGCCTTTTCTACAATGCGCCCGCCGTACATCACCGCAACATCGTCGCAAGTCTCTGCGACTACTCCCAGGTCATGTGTGATGAGAATAATTGCCATGCCATTTTCTCTTTGAATATCTTTCATGAGATCCAAAATCTGCGCCTGAACGGTGACATCAAGGGCTGTAGTTGGTTCATCGGCAATGAGCAATTTTGGAGAGTTGATGAGAGCAGTTGCAATGACGATTCGCTGACGCATACCACCAGAAAATTGGTGTGGATATTCATCAATACGCGCTTCAGGGTTAGGAATGCCCACGCGATGCAACATTTCCAGTGCAATTTTGCGCGCTTCTTTCTTCTTCACGCCTTTATGGTGCACTTTGTACGCTTCAATAATTTGACTACCAATTGTGTAGTACGGATTCAACGCCGACAAGGGATCCTGAAAGATCATCGCGATTTCAGAACCTCGTATTGCACGAATAGCTTTGTCATCGATACCCAAGATGTTCTTTCCGTTAAACAAGATGGATCCACTCGTTGAAGCGGTAATTCCTGTATTCAATTTCAGAATTGAACTCGCAGTCACGGACTTACCGGAACCACTCTCGCCCACTATGCCTAATGTTTTGCCTGAATGAACAGAAAACGAAACATCATTAACAGCGTGAACGACGCCATCTGATGTCGAGAACTCAACGTTGAGATTCTCCACTGAAAGCAAAGGAACGTTATTCATTCACTTCAACCTGACGCGCGGGTCGAGAATTCCATAAATAATGTCAACAATGGTGTTTGCCATCACAATGAATACGGCCGCAACAAGAGTTGTACCTACAAGCACTGGCAAATCAGAATCCGTTACAGATCTAATTGCGAGACGACCCATGCCAGGTAATGAGAAGACGCTCTCGGTGACAATGGCGCCACCAAGGAGAGCGGCGAAATCTAGACCAGCGATTGTGACAATTGGAATGAGCGCAGCTCTGAGTACATATTTTCGAATGACGGTTCTGTTTTTTAAACCCTTTGCCACACCGAAGCGTACGAAGTCTTCATTCATCGCTTCCAAAACTCCGTTACGAGTGATACGCGTATACGAAGCTGCGGAAAGAACAGCCAAAGTAATCCAAGGCAAAATCATTGCGGTGAGGAAATCGTGCAAGTTTTCAGTGGGTGACGCATAGTGAGGGAACGGCAACCACTGCAACCAGATGACGACTGAAAATAGCACCAGTAGGCCAACATAAAAAGTAGGAAGACTCACACCAATAGAGGTAATGACAGAGGTCAACCGGTCTTGCCACTTTCCTCGATGCAATGCAGCGAGCGTGCCTGTGCCCACACCGAGCAGCATCCACAAGATGAATGCACCCAGCGAAAGAAAGGCAGTAACTGGAAATGTCTTAGCAATTAACGTTGAGACACATTCATGTTGATTGAAGGAATAGCCCAAAGACGGAGCGGGGCAAGTGAAGGCGATATCACCCGTGCCATATGTACGGCCCGCAAAAATTCCCCTTACGAATTGGAAATACTGTTCGTAAATCGGTTTGTCGTATCCCAGGCGCACTCTGTTTGCGGCAATGAGTTCTGGTTTGCAATTCTTTCCGCAAGTTAAGGCCGCAGGGTCTGTTGGGAGTAACGCGAATAGTAGATACGTAAACAGCGAAACGGCAGCAAGAAGTACAAGCGCGAATAAAAGGCGACGGGCAATAAAAGTGGTCAATGCAATCCTCAGGTACGACAACGGGGAATAAAAAAGGGGGGTGCCAACTTTCGCCGGCACCCCCCTTTCAAAGAATTACTGCTTTACGTAAAGCTCACCAAAGAGGAACGAACCGCTAGATGACCAGCGATAGGCATTGCCCACCTTAGAGCCCCAAAGATCTTGGGCCTTGGTGAAAGTACCTGGAATTGACCACAACTGATCTACTAAGAACTGATTGAGAGCCTGCCACTTCTTTCCTTGTGCCTTGCGATCAAGTTCGTTCAAAGCTGCTTTAGTGTCGGTCTCAAACTGCTTGTAGGCCGGGTCATCTCCGTTACGTGTGAGGTTGAAACCACCTGTGGTGAGGAACAGTTCAGGAATCATCGTTGAAGCATTTGGCCAGTCAGGACCCCAGGCACCGCGGGAGATGTCGTAGTCAGTCTCGTCGTTTTGAACGGTTGGGTAATATTTACTTGGTTCTACCGCAGTTGGCTTAATGACAATTCCTACGGCCTTCAAAGATTCGATCCAAATAGAGACGAGTTTCTGCCATATTGGAGTATCTGGGTGAAAGAACTTCAAGCCCTCAACTGTTGCCTTGGCATAGACATCGGGACACTTGGTCTTTGCCTCAGCCAAAGCAGCCTTGGCAGCTTCAATGTTGGGAGTTCCATCGGTGTTGAGTCCTTCGGGCAATTTGCTTGGCGCATAGTCGTCTGCAAGCGCAGGCTTTACAAAACCATCAGCGAAATCGCCTGTGTAAGGTCCGCCACCAGCCGTACGCAGAGCTTCGCGGTCGAGACCCAAATACACTGCACGACGAACTTCAACACACGAAACTGTCTTCACGTTGAATGCAGTAAACGATACATATGGGTCGTAGTCATCTTGGCGGCGATCTTTGAATCGATCATCTGTGAACACGGTCTGAAGGTTCTCTGGCTGCAATCCGCCATCTCCTACTGCATATTGGTCATCGCCAGCATCGGCCATGAGACGCTCGTCGATGACTGCTGGATCTAATGCAAATTCATATACAAAAGAATCGGCGTATGCGTTACGGATGGGGTCCGAAGCTTTCGACCAGTTTTCATTGCGTACTAGTACCAACGACTTGCCGGGTTCGTACGATTCGATTTTGTATGGTCCAGAAGAAACAGGAGCCATATCGTATTTTTCACCAGTGTCTTTTGCTTTTGGCACCGGACTAAAAGCGAGCAATGTCACTGTGTAGTTGAAGTCGGCAACGATGCGGCTCAACGTAAAGGTGATTGTCTTCCCGTCTTCGGAGCACGATACTGCTTTGTCGAAAAGCGCTTGCTGATCTGCAGTTGCTGTGTAAGGGCCGGGGTAATTGCTATTTCCTTCGGCATCTTGTGGAATATCTAGATAAGAGATTGCATAAGTTGGGCCGTCAACAATGATGTCGGTTGCAAAAACGCGAGATGTTCCATACGCAATGTCTGCACAGGTCACTTCAGAGCCATCTTCGTAAGTTGCACCTCCACGAAGAGTGAATGACCACACTTTTCCACCTTCGGTTGGCGTACCGGTATCGGTTGCTAAGTCGCCTACAAGTTGCGAACCGGCGCTTCCAGGAGCGTAGGCATACGAGGTGAGCGCACGCTGCATGGTGGAGCCCACGAACGCTAAGTCGGAACCAGTGTAGTTGCGCTGGGGGTCGAGGTGAGTCACTTGCTCAAGCTGGCTCAAAATGTGAATGGTTCCACCTGCAGTTGGCGTACTTGAATCGGTTCCCGGTATTGCCAACGTGTCATTTGTGGCTGCTGTATCTGGACTGCTGCTGGAATCGCTTCCACATGCGCTAGCGATGAGAGAAGCAGACAAAGCTAATCCCAATAAGCCAATGATTCGACGTTTCATTGTTTCCCCCTCGTGTGAATATCTACTACTTGGTAACCCTATACCCAAGTGAACACCAGTTGAACGATTCGAACCTCTACCCCAGTTGCTGGCGATCGGACTTGGGGTCAAGAGCGTCACGTATCCCGTCGCCCATCACGTTAAAGGCGAGAACAAGCACTATGAGAGCCACCCCTGGCACGAATAGATACGTGGGGTCGGCTCGGTAGTACTTCACAGAGTCGCCCAACATGACGCCCCATGAAGCATCTGGAGGCAATAGACCTACACCGAGGAATGAGAGAGTCGATTCGACTGCAACGTAACCGGGCAAGCTCAGTGAGACGATCACGATGATGGGTGCCCAAATATTTGGCAGCAATTCTTTGAACACCATATGCCAATGCCCTGCCCCGCTTGCACGCGCTGCCTCAACGAATTCACGTTCACGCAAAGACAGAGTCTGCCCTCGAACGATTCGTGCAACGTAGACCCAACCAAAAAGTGTCAGAACAAGAATGATGTACGTCAGACGCGCCGGATTTCCTTCCGGAACCCCAAGCGACTCCAATCGTTGAGTGAACGGACGAGTAAGAGCGATAATGAGCAACAGTGACGGAAAGGCAAGAGTGAGGTCTGTAAACCTACTGATGACAGCATCAATTTTCCCTCGTCGATAACCAGCAACTATTCCTAGTGCAACACCGATAACAGTGGTGAGGAGCGTAGAAACGAAACCGACGAACAAAGAAATGCGAGCACCATAAATTAAGCGAGCCAAAATGTCACGCCCTGTGCCAGGTTCAACTCCGAGCAGATGCTTTCGCGACATCGCTCCGAATGGACCATTAGGCAGACCAAAGTCATTGAGTGCCTTGCGATCAAGTGTTAAAGGATTAATGCCAAGCGCTTTACACACCCAGGGTGCAAAAAGAGCTAAACAAACAAAAAAGATGACGACGAAAGACGCAACTACAGCTACACGGTCTCGCCGAAAACGTTCCCATGCTAAACGCGTGGGAGATTTGCCTTCAATGAGAAGTGAGTCATCGGACACCGTCACACTCACCGCAGCTCCACTCATGCAAGCAAACGGTAGCGCACAATTCGTGCGAACTCGTCGGGGTCAAGGCTTGCCCCACCCACCAATACCCCATCAATATCGGGTTGTCCCATGATCTCGGCAATATTGCTTGATTTCACAGAGCCGCCGTACTGCAGGCGAACGCTCTGTGCGGCTTCAGCGCCAGCAAAAACGAGCACTTCATTGCGAATAGCTGAAATAACACTTTGCGCATCTTGTGCAGTGGCCGTGAGCCCAGTACCAATTGCCCAGATGGGTTCATACGCAATAACAAACTTGCCAACTTGTTCAGGAGAACGCTGAGCGAGTGCTGAACGCAACTGGCCAAGAACCTTTTCTTCGGTTGCTCCAGATTCACGTTCGGCTTGAGTTTCGCCAACGCAAATGATGGGAGTCATGTTGCACTTCACAATTGCCGAAATTTTCTTGTAAATCATTTCGTCTAACTCACCGAAAATTTCGCGACGCTCGCTATGCCCCACAATGACTGTTTTCACGCCAAGTTTCGACAACATGGCAGCAGATACTTCTCCGGTAAATGCGCCTTTTTCTTCATAGTGGCAATGCTGAGCTCCAAGTTGGAAACGCAGTTCGTCGGCGTCGATGAGGGTTTGCACGCTACGAATGTCGGTGAAGGGAACGTTGAGGGAAACATCAACGACTTCAAAGTCTTCTTTAGTCACAAGGTAGGCAAGCTTTTGTACAAATTGAATTGCATCAAAATGGTTGTGGTTCATCTTCCAGTTGCCACTAATGAGTGGACGCCGAGAGTTAACGGACATTTGGTGCTCCTCGTAATGCGGCTAGACCCGGCAAGTCGCCGAGTTCCAGATATTCCAATGACGCCCCGCCCCCGGTAGACACATGATCAACTTCGTCGTCTAAACCAAATTGTGCGAGCGCTGCAGCGCTGTCGCCTCCGCCTACAACGGTAAAAGCTTTTGTATCGGCAACAGCTTGAGCAACAGTCTTAGTTCCCGCTGCGAAGCGAGGGTCTTCGAACATGCCCATTGGACCATTCCAGAAAACCGTGCGAGCGTCCATAATGACGTCTGTAAATGCTGCAGCTGTACCCGGGCCAATATCGAGACCCTTTGCGCCTTCAGGAAGACGTATGCCGAAGGTTGCGTAGTTGCCCTCAGCATTGAGACCAACGATGTCTTCTGGCAAGTGAATTGGCTTGGAACCATCGAGAAGGCGCTTGCACACAGCTACCTGATCGAGCTCACAGATGGAATCGCCAACTGGCATACCCTTGGCGGCGAGAAAGGTGAAGCACATTCCCCCGCCGATGACCAACGCATCGACTGTTGACAACAAAGCTTCAATAACGCCCAACTTGTCGCTGACCTTTGCGCCACCGAGAACGGCAATGAAAGGGCGCTTTGGGTGGTTGCGCATTTCGCCGAGAACTTCAACTTCTTTTTGTAAAAGACGCCCTGCAGCAGATGGCAATGTTTTCGGGGGACCAGACACCGACGCATGCGAACGATGTGCCGCGCCGAAAGCATCGTTGACATACATGTCGAAACCTTGCACGAGTTGTGCAACAAAGGCCTCGCTGTTTGCTTCTTCGCCTGCATTGAAGCGAAGGTTCTCCATGAGCTCAACGCCTGGTGCCAATTCTTGCAATCGAGCACGAATGGGAGCCATGGAGTACTTCTCTACTGTTTGACCTTTGGGGCGACCAAGGTGACTTGCACAGACCACCGTTGCTCCACGTGAAGTGAGCCAGTTGATGGTTGGCAGTGCAGCGCGAATGCGAAAGTCGTCGGTAATGACTCGAGCATCATCGGGCCCTTCCATTGGAACGTTGAAATCGGTACGCACCAAGACGCGCTTTCCCGCAACATCACCAAGGTCTTCTAATAGAGGCAAACGTGCCATGTTTAACCCTTAAGTTTCTTGCCTACGAACAACGAGAGGTCTACGAGACGATTGGAGTAACCCCATTCGTTGTCGTACCAACCAAGAACCTTCACCATGGTTCCCATGCTCATGGTGAGACCACTGTCGAACACACATGAGTGCGGGTTGGTGACAACGTCGCTGGAAACAATTGGCTCGTCGGTGTATTCCAAAATTCCTTTGAGTTCACCTTCAGCGGCTTTTTTGTAGGCGGCATTGATTTCTTCAACCGTTGCTGGTTTCTTCAAGTTGGCAACAAAGTCTGTAATGGAACCGGTAGGAATCGGAACGCGCAACGATGTTCCGTCGAGCTTCCCTTTCATTGACTCCATGACCAGGCTTGTGGCACGGGCTGCACCAGTGCTTGTAGGAATGATGTTGATAGCTGCACCGCGAGCACGGCGTAAGTCGCTGTGCGGGCCGTCTACCAAGGCTTGGTCGCCTGTGTATGCGTGGATTGTGGTCATGAGGCCACCTTCAACGCCAAAGGCATCGTCGAGAACTTTCACCAACGGAACGAAACAGTTTGTGGTGCAAGAAGCATTCGAGATGACTTTGTGAACACCTGCCTGGAAATCGTTGTGGTTAACGCCGTAGACAATGGTGGCATCGGCTCCATTGGATGGGGCTGACACGATGACGAGTGGAGCGCCAGCATCGAGATGCATTGCTGCTTTGTCGCGGTCGGTGAAAATACCAGTTGATTCAATGACGAGATCTACACCAAGCGCCTTCCAAGGCAGCTCTTTTGGGTCGCGTACTTGCAAAACCTTGAGAACTTTGCCATCAACGCTGATGCCGTCTTCAAGGGCAGTAATTTTGTTGGGAAGCACACCGAGAACCGAGTCGTACTTCAACAAGTGAGCCATGGTCTTAATAGAGCCCAAGTCGTTCACTGCGACTATTTCAATATCGGCCTGTGATGCCTGAACAGCGCGGAAGAAGTTTCTACCAATGCGCCCGAAACCGTTGATGCCTACCTTGATGGTCATGTATTTGCCCTTTCGCGTTCTGCACCCAAAACGGTGCCTCTGAAACCTTAGTGGCGGGGCAGGTCTCGGTGGGTAACCCGCGGGTGCATGGCCTTTTCCGTGAACCATTGCGAGAGGCGTTCCACCATCGCAACCGACCTGTGCTGCCCCCCAGTGCACCCGATAGCAATTGAGAGGTAACTCTTCCCCTCTGCCACGTAGGCAGGTAACAGTAAGTCGAGCATGCCCTCTAGGTGTGACAAAAATTGTTCTGCGATGGGGTTTTCCAACACGTAGGCACTGACCGATGCATCTATTCCGGTGAGCGGCCTCAGGTTTTCGTCCCAGTACGGGTTCGGCAAGAATCTGACATCGAAAACCAAGTCAACATCGAGCGGCAGGCCTTGCTTAAAGCCAAAGGAAACTAGACCCACCTGTATTGCATCGGCTGCACCTTGGTCGCTGAAAATCTCGACCAATTTCGCTTTCAACTGGTGCACGGTGAGCGAAGAAGTATCGATGACTAAGTCGGCAACGGCCTTAACGGGCTCTAACAAGGCGCGTTCTTTTTCAATGAGTGACGCAATGCCCACACTTTGCATAGAGCCCAAAGATGAGTTTTCATTGTCTAACGGATGTCGGCGACGCGTGGCTCCGTAGCGCTTAACTAATTCACTTGTTGATGAGTCGAGAAACAACACTGTTACCCGGTGGCCATTTTGGCGCAAGTTTCGCAACACTTCGAGCATGTCACTTTGCTGGCTTACATTGCCCACTACCAACGCCAACTGCGAATGTGGGTCAAGAGGTGAGCTTGCTAACTCGACCACTTTTTCCACCAATGAAGTAGGAAGATTGTCGATGACGAACCAGCCGAGGTCTTCAATGTCGTCGGCCGCCTGAGAACGCCCTGCACCCGATAACCCGGCTATTACGAGAACGTCAGTCACAAGGTCAGACTAACGAAGGAGGCGGGGTGAATTTGCACAATCGCAAACACAAGAGCCGCGGTATTGAAGCAGCAAATGCGTAATCGGCGCTTCGAGCAAGGAATCCTGCAGGCGGTGCTGGTTCAAACATGGCCTCGAGGAACAAGCCGTGTTCTGCCAGGGTGTTCACATACCTGCTTAACGGGCGGTGCAAAAACCGAACCCTTACCCCTGGCTCAACTTCTTCAAAGGTGATGGCTTCATCGAGATATGAACCAATTCGCCAGTACTGCTCTGGAGGGTCAATCATCTGATCGTCGATCCAGCCACTGTTTGGTGTTTGCAACAAAGGATGGTTGAGGAAAAACGAGAAGCGACCACCAGGCCTCAGAATGCGAGCTACTTCACTAACGGCTTCGTCGAGTGCATCAATATGTTCAAAAACTAGACAGGCCAGAACAGCATCAAAACTTCCATCGGCGAACGGAAGGGCGTCTGCGCCTGAACGCAAATACTGTTCGCCAACAGACCTTTCAACAGCCACGTCTACTTGACCTTGCGTTGGGTCAACACCTACAACGAACGACTGCACACTTGTACGGCTTTGCAGTACACGAGCAATTTGGCCCTCGCCACATCCCACATCGAGCACTCGCGCATAGCCGTCAAGTTCGCGAAGCGCCATTGGAATGATTTGTTCTACATACTCTGGGTCAACACCACCTGTAAAACCATCAATCCACCATTGCGCATGATCTTCCCATGAATATTGTGCAGGCTGGTTCAACAGTTACT